>PDWI01002797.1_pt1 | contig 25724 bp, 22 predicted proteins | sample 1430891 | NCBI WGS metagenome assembly PDWI01 (sample SAMN01162508, study PRJNA174530) | Oral metagenome, whole genome shotgun sequencing project. | biome: Marine environment; feature: Marine mammal; material: Swab sample of the gingival sulcus; isolation source: swab sample of gingival sulcus...
GGGGGTTATTACCATAGATGTTAAAGGCTTACCAAGTGGCACCTATATTATAGCCTTTGGTACAGAAGGCTCTGCATCCGGTACCCCATTTATTGTTAAGTAAATCATAGTTCATAAAGTTAGAAAGTTTGTAAAGGGACAAATTAACTTTACAAACTTTCAACTTTATAAGCTATAAAAAAATGAAAAATCATAATAAGAAAGGTCGCTATTGTGATTTTTATGAAAAAATCATAATAAGAAAGGTCGCTATTGTGATTTTTATGAAAAAATCATAATAAGGAGGCTTATTATTCGAATTTGAACTAAGTAAATCTAAAAGGAATTAAGCAAATGATTTAAAATCTAAGGTTACTAAATAGCATTATTTAGTTTTAGAATCCAAGTGTCTATCTTTTGTTTTTTGTAATTTTGTTTGAAAGTAATGGCTTCTTTTTTAGTAACACATTCTTTTATGAAAACTCGATAGATATTATTAAAAGCCTTTACTTTTCCTTCCAAATGTAGCTTCGAAAGAAAGCTTTCTGCATTTTTTTTGCTTTTGAAACTGCCTGCTACTAAAGCAAATTGCATCACTTGAGTTGGAGATACCTTTTTAGATTCCTCTATATTAGATGCTTGTTTTGGTAGTTCAGTGTGAGCAACAGAACTTTCCTTAAGAATTTTTGTAGATGGCTCCAGTGTAGGGGTGATGTCTTGCGAATGCTCCATTTCTACAGGTGTAGTAGCAGTGGTATTGCTTTTTTCTGACTGGTTAAAGTAATCAGAAAAAGAAGCTGTTTGATGGTTTTCTGTAAATTGATTTTGATTTAAGTAAAAACTTAAGACCGCACCTAATAAAACCAGTGGTAGCCACATCGCTACCTTGCCTACCATTTTGAAAGAAAGTCTTTGGCGTTGTGCTTTTGGCTTTTCAAAAGGAGTGCAATTTACTGATGTTAAACCATAAGCATAAGGGTTGTAATTTTCCTCATCAAAAAAATTGAATTCGATTTTCATCTGAGAATTGAAAAATAAAACGCCAAGGTGCTCTATTGTAAATGTTTTTCCTTCGTTTAAATCTTTAAAAACAGCTTTTACAAAACTTTGAATTAAATGTTTGGCTTCTTCAGAACTTAAGCCTTCATCATTTATCAATGTTTGCATTAAAAGACCGTCATTATCTTTCAAATGCGTGTTGAAAGAAATGCGTTTGAAAGGCGGATGTATAGTTTGATTTTCTGCATCTATTACAGCTGATTGATATTGAGATACAAAGCCTCCTAATTCAGGAATAACGACATAATCGTAACTCAATAAAATTTTGCTAATAGATTTATATACAGTGCTATACATATAGTGTCTTTCTTTCTTATTTCCGCTTACAAAAGTAAGAATAAAAAACTAAAAATGGTATTTAAAAGTGTTCTTCTTCGGTGTTTTTTTCAACATTTTTATCCTCATCCTCATTATCTTCTTCTTTCTCAAATTGTTTCAGAAATTTATTTTTCATAACTTCCGGAGCTAAGAAATAAGAATAGGGTTTTAGCCCTTTTTCAGATTTCAGACGCCTATCATTTGATTTTAATTCTTTTATGATGGTATTATACTCTTTATTGGAACTGCAAGTCTTCAAAACATTATTGGACATATGGAAGAAATACCAGTTGTCAGCATCTACTTCTAGATACATATAGAAGTGATTTCCTCTTCTTCTTTTGACAATTTGAATACGACCATAAACAGATTTATCAACTTGTTTGTTTAAAATGTTACCTATTCCTATAAGTCCTTTTGAATTAAAGGAATGAGTGGCTTTATCCCAACTTAAATTAATCTCGCTGAGCAGTATGCCTTTAAGGAGTTTTTTAGGATATTTCTTTCGGCTACCCAAAGAAACATTATTGATATATGGTTCAGCCTTTTCTCTACCAACCAATTCCGTTATACCTTTAAAGTAGGCATCAGACCATTCTACGCCTTCTGTAGATTTTTCTAAGTCTTTTGCCATAATGTTTAGACATTTGTTGTTAAAGTGAAACTTCAAGAACATCATAACATTTAGTATGGTTGAACTGCCTTGGGTATTTTGATGTATTTCTCCGGCACTTTCTATTTCAAAACGTCCAAAATCGGCTCCTATATTAATTTTACCTTCTCCAAAAACATTACAAATACTCTTGTGAATACTTAAGTAATTGCCCGGTAAAGAGGTTTCCTCTAATTTATCTTTATTGGAAATAACATACTTGTTCTCCAAGCTGTCAAACATTAAATATCCTTCTGTTGGCAGCATTTCTACATCGCTGTATTTTTTATGAGGGGACAAGAATGCAGGGTAAACTTGGTTGGAGTCGTTAGCTATCATAAAAGAACTATGCAACTTCTGGTCGTTCATATTATGTAAAGGAGCTTGGATAGGAATCAGAATTTCTTTAGGGTTGATTTCCGATTCAAAATTGAACCAACTCATAGGTGTTCTTTCGCAATCGTGTTGCATTTTGGCGTAACCTTTAAAGTTTAAAAACTCTTGATTAGCATATAAATTAACCTTTCCGTTATATGCAAAATTAGAACTTAGGGTAAAATCATCCGTTAATTTAATGTTACCTTTACCTACTGTTTGCATAGTGGAATCCACCGATATGCTTTCAAAGAATATATTTTCTTTTTTACCATTTCGCATCACATACTCATAAGCACCACTTGCAAAATAAGACTTTCGTCCTTTTATTTTTACAGAGGCGTCTTTAATAGTGTGGTATTTGGTTACCGTGTTGGCTAATATTTTAGATTCTTTCAGAGGGTGCATATAAGCTTCTTCCCCTATTACAATAGTGCTGTCACTAGGGTAAATAATGGCATCAGCAACTCTTATAGAGGCTACCTTTTGAGCTGTTATTTTTTTTGTTTTGTTGTTGTATAAGGCTTGTAGAGAAACGAAATTTAAGGAATCTTGTTTGGGATGAATCGATACAAATTGAGGACCTGATAATTCAACATTATCCTCTTCTAAAGGACCTAAATCATCATTGTCAATTACTTTCTTGATGGCTTTGCCCGAGCTGCTTATTTCAACCGATTCCTCATCCATATACCAAGCAAATTGATCCATATAACAAATGTATTGATTGGCAGGGAAATTGACGAAAGAAGCTTCTCCATTGGATTTGAATTCGCCTTTTCGTTCTGTATAATCAATATGAGCATTTACATTATCGGTTATAAAATCTACATTGTTGCTCGTTTTTGATTTGAGGTTGAATTTAACCGTGTCGGCATCAAAAGTATGGGCTTTGAAAACGTATTCTTTTGAAGTCATTTCGGCGGTGGTTAAATCTACTTTTCCTGCCCCTTTCATTCCGTTAGGGCGTAAGCTTATCAAACCTTCTAAAGACGTTTTGTTATCGTATATTTTAAGAGGTTTTTCTTGTGTTTGATTCGTTAAATTGTCTTGATAAGGATACCAATTAACTAAAGAAGCCGTTCCCTCAACTAAAGGGTATTCTACCACGCCGTCAGTTTGGTCATTGACAAATTGCTCGGCTTTAGCACGTAAGGCATCGGGAAGCATCACTATATCAGAAGAGTGAGTCGTTGATTGCAAATAATCGAAACTACCTTCGGCTAATAAACCTTTGTTACTTAAGTCAATAATGCCCTTGAATTGACCTTTGCCTTTGTAAAGAGGTTCGTCTTGTTTAAATTCTCTATATAAACCTAAAGACAAATCGGGTCTTAAACCAATCTCGCCCTCAAAACCGGGTAGAATATCGGCTGAATTAAAGTACCCTTTAAAGCGTAAATCTCTAGGTTCATAAGTGTCCAGACTGTCAAAAGTATAAGGATATACTTGGAAGTAGAAGCGACTTTTGTCGTAAGCTCCATTTTGAATATTGGGGTGTTCGTAATAGGCATACGATTCTTTTTCACTGTTGAATATGGGGTATTCCGGACTTTTCTTGACACCCGATTTATTGAAAGGCTTATCAATTAATAAATCCCCCTTTAGGTTGCTTAGGTTGGTTTTGACCGCCAATAATCTAGGATTTCCTTTTTCGTCTAAACGATTGGGGTCTCTAATATACATTTGTAAACGCTCAACGTTATTTAGTTTGATTTTAAAGTTTTTGTAAGAGAAATGGTAATTTTTTCCATAGAAGGTAAATAGACCGGCATCCACTCTGCCGTCAAAAGAAAAATCGCGGTCTTTGTCTATAATTACATTGCCATTGCGAGGATAGACCACTACATCTTGTGAATCTGATAAGAAAATTTTATAGACGCCATTCATTTTCATTTTCTTACTCAGTAAACTGATTTCCCCATTTTTGTCTACCTTATTGGAGAAAAAAGTAATAATATCATAGTCTTTTCTGCCTACACTCGATGTTAAATAGTGAAATAACTTCTTTTTTACCACAATATGGTCGATGTCTAAATCATAGGAAAGATAGCCTTTTAATGCCAAGTTTAATAGAAACTTATGCGTTTGAGGCATAGACATACGCATAAAATTAGCAAATTCATCAGCATAAAAAGAAGTGCCGCCTCCATTAGCTTTTACGAAATGTTTGATAGTCAACAAAGGGTTTTCAAAGTCTGTTTTCTGTAAATCCATATAGTCGTCTTCGCTATAATAATTAAAGGATTCCAGATAACCGTAACTTTGATTAATATCTGTGTATAGCTCTAATTTAGGTTTTTTCATATTCCATGAAATACGAGCTATTTTCATATCTAAATTATGGTAAGTATTACTGTATGGGGAGCGTCCTACGCCTTTTTTGTTTCTTTGTAAATCTATTTTTTCATTAGGTATATCAAATGTGAAAAGTAAGCCGGGATGATAAATAGAGTCTTGGTCTAAATAAATTTTCACTACTGTATTAGGGCTTACAATCTGTTTTTTTTGGAAAATGAATAAGCGAGAATTGGCTTCCAAAGTAAGGGTGTCTTTGTAGTGGAATAGTAACCTTGCCGGAGTTTGTTTACTTCCTGCTCCTAAGAATTTAGCTCCTTTCATAAAGAAACCTCCGGAGTAATCCACCTTTGGAAAAATATTTTTTATTTCAAAACGGTCTGTAAAAGACTTGAATTGAGGGTAAGAGCTGTTTTCTTTTTTTCTTATTTTAGTTACCTTGTGATATAAAGAACCTAAAATGGGTTTTTGGAAGAAATTAGTATTGATAAACTCAACAGTATCTATAGAGAAATTTGTTTTTTTTAGGTTTAAATTGTAGTGGTTCAGTTTAGCGGAAATGGTTTCTTTAGGTAAACCTAAACGCTCCCAAAGTACCCAACCTTTGCTTCCTGTAAAGTTTAATTGATTGAAAAAATAGTAACCTCCTGTGTTGTGAATGGTGATACTGTCTTTTTTAGAAAAACATTTTAAATCACAGTCTTTAAAACTCACTTTTAGCTGCTCATTTTCCAAAGAAAATACATAATCGGCTTGGTCTAATTTCCAGCTCATCATTGTGTTTTTGTAAATGGCATTTTCTGAAAATAGGTGATAGCTATTCTCCAGCATACGCTTTAACTTATGAGTGGAGAATTTTCTTTGTTCCAGAAAAAGGGAAAAGTAATCACACCATAGCTCATAATTTTCAGAAGAAACAGCATGTTCTTCTATCGCCATAATGGTTTTCAGATAGAGTTCTATATGAGGATAGGCTCTTCCTCTACGTTTGATAATAGCATTGGTTTGTTTGTAAACATTGAGGCGTTTTTGGTGGCTAAAGGTTTCGTCGTTCCAGAGTTTGGAGAAAGGCTTCATTACTTTTTTAACCTTAGACTTATCCTTAGTTTTAGACATATAGCGTTCTAACGATTTGACAAATTTGACACTGTCAGAAGGTAGTACGACCTTTTTTTGAGCTACCAAATAAGAGTTGAAACTCAATATTAACAAGCAAGCTATAAGTATGTTTTTCCTCATTTTATAGTTATTTAAAATAGAAATAATTAATAAAGGAGAGCCTTAGTTTTTTTGATTCAAAAGACTATTTAAAAGAACTTATCTTTTTTGAAAAACAGCGGCTACCCAGTTGTTTTTTATGACATATTTAACCAATTCTAGTTTTCTTTTTTCAAATTTGGATAAAATAATTTTTAAATCTTGTAAATAAAATCCACTCACGACTAACTTCCCTTTCTTTTCTAATGATTTAGAGAAAGGTACAACATCTTTTAATAAGATATTTCTATTGATATTGGCTAATATTAAATCAAATTTTTCTTTGGCAATAACAGAAGCATCTGATTTTTTTAGTGTGAATTGCTTGACTTTATTTACCTTAAAATTTTCTTTTGTATTTTGGTATGACCATTCGTCGATGTCGTAAGCGAAAATTTCGCCGGCACCCAGTTGGTGGGCTAATATGGACAAAACTCCGGAACCTGTACCGGCATCGCATACGCGTTTTCCCGATACTTTAAGGTCAAATAGTAAATTTAAGATTAGGAAAGTGGTTTCGTGATGTCCTGTTCCAAATGCCATTTTGGGCTCTATTTTTATAAGGTAAGGAGGTTCAGGGCTTAATTTATGAAAAGGAGCTACCACCGCACATTTATCGTTGACAATAACGGGTTCGTAATCTTTTTCCCATACCTCATTCCAATTTTTTTCAGGCATATCTTCTTCTAAAACGGTAAATTCAAATAATGCTTTTAGTAGATTAATTTGTTCTTCTAGTTCTTGCTCTGATATATCTTCTTTTTTGATATAGGCTTTAACACCATCTTCCACATTTTCAAAGCTTTCAAAGTTGAGCTGTCCTAAATAAGCTATCACTATATCAGCTGTTTCTTCATCAATACCTGTGTTAAATTTAATATAAAATTCTTTGTACATACCTTTGTTTTGTTATATAATTACCGCTTTTTTTGATAATTTAAAAATGATTAATTGATACTCTAAATAAAAGGGTAAATATACAAGTTTTCTTGTTTTATAACATAAAATCGATAAATTTTTATCAATATTTTTTTGTTGATAGCTTATGCCTTAATAATTTTAGGTTTTTGATAATTTAAAGGAGAGTTTGTTATAGGTTTATTTTGTTAGTTATTGTGTGCTAGTTTGTATAGATGAATTAAACAACCTTAGTAATAAAGGAGATTTTTTATTTTATCTTTTTAATCGTTGTATTATGAGAATTAGTGTTTTGTTTTCTTCACACTATAAATGTATAATGTATCTGTTTTTCAAAAATATAAGTAATGACTAATATTAAAATTAATCAATTTAAAACATTTTACTTTTCTCTTTTGGGAAAATAAATGCTGTGATTTTAAAAAGTTATTTATTTTATCTGTATTTTTGTTTTTATTTTATAGTTTTGGAAGGTCAAAAATGAAAAAATAAGAAGAGAGAGGAGATTTAGTTTGGAATTTTGTTTTCAGTTAAATGATTTGTAATTCATACTCTCTATTAATGTTTAATTTAGAAGTTTTTTAAAAAACAGTGTTATGAAATTTAAAATATATTCTTTGTTGTTATTGCTAACTTGTTCTGTTTTAGTGAATGCTCAAGAGGTAAAGAAGAAGAAAATATATTCCAGTGGGGGAGGAGAGTTTATATTTTCCTTTGCTAATGTTGATCAAAATAACGAATCCATTAACCTTCGTTTTTCAGCATGGTTACATTTACAGAATGTTTGGCATTATGATCTTTCAAAGCATTTAGGTCTTTTTGCAGGGGTTTCTTTAAGGAATGTAGGGTATGTTACTTCGGCTAAAAATAATAATGTATATGCTCCGGGTATTACCCTTTATAATTCTCAGAATCGTAATTTTGAAGTGCTTAGTACTCATAATGGTAAACAGATAGGGACATTGAAGAGGAGGGTGTACGATGTCGGTATTCCTTTGGGGGTTAAGATAGGAAAGGTTTCGGATAATAAATTTGTATATCTGGGAGCAGAGCTTGAATTTCCTTTTCATTATAAATATAAAGTGTGGTTGGATAATGAAAAATATTTGAAGAATAGTGAGTGGTTTTCTAGTCAAGTTAATCCTGTTTTGTTTTCTGTATTTTTCGGTTTTCAACTACCAAAGGGGTATAATTTGAAATTCAAATGGTACTTTAATGATTTGATGAATGTAGATTATGTCACCTCAGTTGAAAATCAATTAGGACAAACAGTTAAGGTAAAACCCTATGCGCTTTTAAAGTCTCAAATGTTTTATATTTCTTTTGGAATGAATATGTTTAGAGACCGAAAAAGGAAAAAATCATATTCGTATTCAATTTAAAAATATAAGTTGTTAGAGTTTATTACATAAAAAGTTTTTAGTTAAAAATGAAGAAACAAGATGGTTTATTTTGGGGGGCATTAATTGTATTTTTTGCACCCTTTTTTTTGAGTGATGAAGTATATCGTGTTTATCAAGAATTTAATCAGGAACACGGTATGATAATGAGTTTTGTAAAGTTTGCTGTTTTGGCCACTTTGGGTGAAGTGATTGGTTTAAGAATAAAAACAGGACAATATAATGCTAAGGGATTTGGTATTTTGCCAAGAGCTGTTGTTTGGGGGTGTTTAGGTTTAACCATTAAACTTGCTTTTATTATTTTTGCAACAGGTACACCGCGTTTTCTTGAATATATGGGCTTGGAGGGCGCTATTACAGCAATGAAAGGAGGTTTTTCTACTAATAAACTATTGGTTGCTTTTTCTATTAGTGTCTTGATGAATACCATTTATGCTCCGGTTATGATGACATTTCATAAAATAACGGATACCCATATTTTGATGAATGGCGGTACGCTAAAAGGTTTATTTAGAAGAATACAATTTGTTAAAATCTTAAAAGAATTGGACTGGTCGGTACAGTGGAATTTTGTGTTTAAGAAAACCATTCCGTTCTTTTGGTATCCGGCGCATACTATTACATTTTTGCTGCCTACTGATTTTCAAGTTTTGTTTGCGGCTATTTTAGGAATATTATTGGGAGTTATTTTGTCTTTAGCTTCAATAAAGAAGTAAATGTTATTTTGGTTTTTTGTTCTTAAAAATTAGTGTTGGTTGGTTGATTTATCTTGAGAAAAACCTACCGGAGGTCTTGACGCTTATCGATTTTTTGCGTTTTTAGAGAATTATCTAGATGTTTGTTTTGGTTTGTATTTTGTTCTAAAACAGTATGTTGTGGTTTTTGTTCAAAGGAATGTCTTGTCTCCACAATAATCTAAAATTATTATCGTATTTTATTGATAAAAGATATATCTTTGCAAAATGTTTAAAAAGTTATTATTTTTCATTTCAATAGTTTTGTTAATCAGCTCTTGCAATGAGTACCAGAAGTTACTTAAAAGCAATGATTATAATGCTAAATACGAGAAAGGTGTTTGGTATTATGAGAAAGGAGATTACACCAGAGCGTTCAATCTGTTGGAAAGTTTAGACGGTATTTTTAGGGGAACAGCTAAAGCTGAGAAGGTAGATTACTATTTGGCAGGAAGTTATTACGGAAAAGAGGAGTATATTTCAGCCGGTTATCGTTATGGTATGTTTGCGCGTACTTATCCTAAAAGTCCTAACGCAGAGGAAGCGCTTTATAAGAGCGCCTATTGTGCGTATTTAAATGCCAGTCCTGTAACTTTAGATTTAGAATTTACTAAGGCAGGTATTGATGCTTTACAGTTTTTTATTAATAAATACCCTAATAGTAAATACGTTGAGGAGTGTAATCATTTAGTTGATGATTTAAGGCAACGCTTAGAAGAAAAAGCATTCTTAAATGCTAAATTGTATTATGATTTAGAAGAGTATAAGGCAGCTTGTATTGCACTTAAAAATGTATTGAAAGAGTACCCAGATGCTAAAAAACGAGAAGAAATTTTATATCTAATTGTAAAATCATCGTATTTGTTAGCGGAAAAGAGTGTTCTTTCTAAACAAGTAGAACGATATAGAAAAACGATAGATGAATATTTTGTTTTTGTTGATGAATATCCAAGTTCAGACAAAACAAAAGAAGTTCAGAAAATATATAGAAAATCAAAGAAATTTTTAAATAAATAATATCATATCATTTATGGATTACAAAAAAACAAAAGCACCTTCAACTACTCAAACAAGAGATATTACAGACTTTGATAAGGATACCGAAAATATTTATAAGTCACTTACAATAATATCTAAACGTTCTAATCAAATAGCTTTAGAACTTAAAGATGAGTTGAGAAAGAAATTAGATGAATTTGCAAGTTATACAGATAATTTAGAAGAGGTCTTTGAGAATAGAGAGCAAATAGAAATTTCTCGTTTTTATGAAAAATTACCTAATGCAACTCTAATTGCTTTAGATGAATTTTTAAATGACAAGGTAACTTACAGAACACCTGAAGAAGAGGAAGTTAAAGAGGCTTAAAATGCAGTTGAAAGACAAACATATTCTTTTAGGAATAACCGGCGGTATAGCGGCTTATAAAACAGCTTCTCTTTGTCGTTTATTGGTAAAAGAAGGGGCTAAAGTAAAGGTGGTAATGACTCCAAATGCAACGGAGTTTATTACCCCCGTTACAATAGCTACTTTGTCTCAAAACACCGTATTGCTTGATTTTTTCAAGCACGATGATGGCTCGTGGAACTCTCATGTAGATTTAGGTCTATGGGCTGATTTAATGGTTATAGCTCCCTTGACAGCTTCTTCCTTAGGAAAAATGGTTACAGGTATAGCTGATAATTTGCTAATAACCACTTATCTTTCTTGCAAAGCACCTGTAATGGTAGCTCCAGCAATGGATTTGGATATGTTTCAACATCCCTCTACTCAAAATAACTTAAATACCATAAAATCGTATGGTAATATCGTGATAGAACCTGAATCGGGTTTTTTAGCGAGTGGTTTAGAAGGCAAAGGCAGAATGGCTGAGCCGGAAACTATCTTTCAAAATGTTATCGAACATTTTTCAAAAAAAAAAAGCTAATTAATAAGCGTTTCTTAATTACAGCGGGACCTACTTATGAAAAAATAGACCCCGTTCGTTTTATTGGTAATTTTTCCACAGGAAAAATGGGGTTTGCTTTGGCTGAATGCTTGGCAGAACAAGGTGCTGAGGTACTTTTAATTAGTGGTCCTGTTCATTTACCTACGCCCAAACATCCAAAAATTAAGCGCATAGATGTGCTCTCTGCTGATGAAATGTTTCAAACAGCGGTTAAGCATTTTCCTGAAGTAGATGGTGGTATAATGTCAGCTGCTGTGGCAGATTATAAACCCTCTTGCTATTCTGATAAGAAAATAAAAAGAAATAATGATGATAGGTCTATTACACTAAGTGCCAATCCGGATATTGCGGCTTATTTGGGAAGCATCAAAAAAGATAATCAAATATTGGTTGGTTTCGCTTTAGAGACTAATAATGAGGAGGATAATGCTTTCTTGAAGCTTAAGAAAAAGCATCTCGATTTTATAGTCCTTAACTCTTTAAACGATAAAGGAGCCGGTTTTGGACACGATACAAATAAAATTTCTATTATCAATCAAGACAATAAAAAAGAGGTTTTTGAGTTAAAAACTAAGAAGGAAGTGGCTTTTGATATAGTCAATACAATAATACGTCAATATGAGGTAGAATCCTAAAACAAAAAAAATATGAAAATCAAATTATTTATTATAGCATCTTGTCTTTTAATGGGCTTATCAACTTATTCTCAGGAGTTGAATGCCAGAGTTCAAATATCTGCACAACAATTGCAAGGAAATACTAATAGGCAGGTTTTTAGTACCTTGCAGAAAGCTTTGTTTGAATTTTTGAATGGTAGAAAATGGACTAACAATGTCTTTTCCGCTGATGAACGTATAGAATGTACTTTTCAAATTAATATTTCTCAACAAGTATCTTCTGATAGGTATAAAGGTACTTTGCAGATACAAGCCAACCGTCCTGTATATGGTACTAATTTGAATTCTGTAATGTTAAATTATAGAGATCAGGATATTGAATTTGAATATGTAGAGCATCAATCTTTGGAGTTTAACGAGAGTACGCATACCAATAATTTAATGTCCATTATTGCTTATTGGGCTTACATTATTATAGGTTTAGACTACGATTCTTTTAGCCCTATGGGTGGGACGCCTTTTTTTACTAAAGCAGAGGCTATTGTCAATAATGCTCAGAATGCCAGAGAGAAAGGTTGGAAATCTTTTGAGGGACAAAAAAATAGATATTGGATTATTCAGAATTTATTAGATTCAAAATACGGTAGTGTTCGTAATTTCTATTATACTTATCATCGTCATGGCTTGGATAAAATGATGAAAAGTTTGCCACAAGGACGAACTAAGGTAATGGAGGGTTTAAGAATGTTGCAAAAAGTATATCGTGAAAAACCCAGTCCGTTTATGCCTATTCTTCAAATTACTTTTGATGCCAAAGCAGATGAGTTTATTAATGTTTTTTCGGAAGCACCTATGAACGAGAAAAATATGGCATATAATATACTGGTAGAAATTAACCCTTCTAACACGAATAAGTACCAACGAATGAAAGAGCAAAAAAGATAACAATTTTTTGGTTTGTTTTTTCTAATCTAAATAAATGATTTAATGTCTATTAAAGTATGCGAAACAGCTATTATAGGGGCAGGTGTTACAGGCTTAACTTTAGCTTATCAACTTAATAAAAAAGCCCATTCCTTTGTTTTAATAGACAAGGAGGAACGCGTAGGAGGGGTTGTAAAAACCTATTCTGAAGATGGCTTTTTAATAGAAAAAGGTCCTAACTCAGCCATTTTGTCTAATACCTCTGTAATTCGTTTGATAGATGAGTTAGCAAATAAGTGTGATTTAGAAATAGCGCCTTTGTTGGTTAAAAAGCGGTATATCTTAAAAAACAACCGTTTAGAAGCGCTTCCTAACAGCCTTACTAAAGCCATTAAAACGCCTTTGTTTTCTTTTAAAGATAAGCTAAGAATGTTGGGAGAACCTTTCCGTAAGAAAGGTAACAATCCTAACGAAAGTTTATCTAATTTGGTAAGAAGACGCTTGGGAAACACCTATTTAGAATATGCTATTGACCCTTTTATATTGGGGATATATGCCGGAGACCCAGACCAATTAGTTACTCAATATGCATTTCCAAAACTGTATCGTTTAGAACAAGATTATGGCAGTTTTATAAAAGGCGCTTTGAAAAAAAGTCGGCAAGTAAAGAGCGAATTAGAAAAAAGAGCTGATAAAAGTATTTATTCTTTTAAAGGTGGTTTACAGTCTTTTATAAATGCTTTAGAAGCATCTTTACCACAGAAGCAAATAGCTTTAGGGGTTAAGGACTTGAAAGTATTAGCTTTGCCTGAGGGAGGTTATAGAGTTTTTTATCAGCAGCAAAATAAAACCATAGAAATAGACTGTCGTAGGGTGGTTAGCACTGTAGGAGCTTATGCTTTACCTTCTATTTTTTCTTTTATTTCTAAAGAAACCATTCAACCTATAAGCCGTTTGACACATGCTCCTGTTTTACAAATTTCTGTGGGATTTAAACGTTGGGAGGGGCGTAAATTAGATGCTTTTGGTTGTCTTGTTCCTCATAAAGAACAAAAGAAAATGTTAGGTATTTTATTTATGTCTTCTATTTTTACCAATAGAGCACCAAAAGGAGGGGCTTTATTTTCTGTTTTTGTAGGAGGAGTCAGACGTCCTGAAATGCTTAACAATACCAAGGATGATTTGTATCAAATGATAAAAAATGAGTTTTTGCAATGGATGGGCTTGCAGGTGTTTGAGCCTGAACTGTTCAAGGTGGAAAAATACCAATATGCGATTCCTCAATATGGTATTGACAGTGAACAGCGTTTGAATTGTATCTCAGAAATAGAAAATGAATACAAGGGCTTAATTATCGCCGGTAATTTAAGAAATGGAATTGGTATGGCAGATAGAATAGAGCAGGGGTATAAGATTTCAGAACAAATATCAGATTCTAAATAATAAGATGGTGCTTAAGCATTTTTTGAGTAAAACAAGAATGGTAATAGTGGTATTGGTATTTCATCTATTGCTATTTTCTTGTAAACAAACCATTCATCTTGATTTTCAGAAAACTTACTGTTGTCAATTGGATAGTATTCATTTGAAAAAAGAATATATTCGTTCTTTTCAGATAACTAAAATTGAAGATGAAGCTGGTGTGCTGTACTTAGATATGGCGGACTCAACTTTAAATTGGCACACTATTACAGAGCCGGAGCAAAAACAGACCTATTCTATGAAAAAAGTTTTGGGAAGAAATTTATTAGAATCAGGTTCTCAATGGACAATGATTAATTCGGATAGTATTTGGGCTTTGAATTTAAAAAATAAATTGGTGTATTTGTTGAATACTCAAGATGAAATAATAGATAGTTTCCCTACTCACGGAAAAGAAGACGATTTATATTATGTTACTTTTGCCAGTAAAAAAAATGATATGAAGTTTAGTTATCCTTATTTGCTAGTGCCTGCTAATGCTATGACTGTTTTTGAGGATAGTATTCAGCAATATTTTGCTTTGGCAGGTGTGCTCATTGATGTTAGAGATAAAAGTTTACAACTGTTTGGTCGCTATTCTGATGAAGAACTGTTAAGTCCGAATGCTTTTGTTAAACCTTATGATGAGATGATGATAAAAGGGCATAGGGTGGTTTTCTCGTCAGAAGAAGACCCTTATCTTTATGAATATGATATTCAAAAAAGAATTTATAAAAAGCATCTTTGTCAGAGTGCTTATATTGATAGTATGCCACCTTATCGGGGAGACCGTTTTGACCGACTTGCTAAAGTGAAGTACACTATTGAGTCGCCACGATACGAAATGATACAATATGATAACTATAATCATTCTTTCTATAGAATCATCAAGCATAGGACTATTATACCTAAAGCTGAAGGGTTGTATAAACCCAAAGAACCTGTTTATGAATATTCTTTGATGGTTTTGGACAGTACTTTGTCTCTTCAAGATGAAATTCTGTTACCTAAAGCCAATGCAGGCAATTTTATTTTACCTTTTTCTAAAGGCTTTTTTCTTGCTTCTGACTCTTTAAGTTTGAGACAAACCGGATATTTATGCTTAGATTATTTTACTATAAAACGATAGTTGTACTTGCTGTTCTAAGTGTATTCTGCTCTTGCTCAGGTAAAAATACTTCAAAAAAACACACCTATACACCCTCAGAAATCGTGTCGCATTTTATTAAGCAAAAGACCCATCAACAAGTAGTTAATGGCGTGTATGTATTTGCTTGTGGTGTCTATTGTAAAGGTTGTGTCCAATCTAATTTGCAACAAATAGACTCCTTATATGGTATTTCAGATGATAAAAATTGGCACTTTTATACTTCTCATCGTTTTGTTTCGAAGTATAAGTTCAAACATATCACTTTCGATTACGATACGATTTGGGAAAGCGTTAATTACCCTTTTTCTGATGTTATTGTATTGCGGTTTTCAAACGATAGTATTATAGCTTCAGAAATCTTGTCAGAACCTTATGTAAAATAGAGTTTAAAACAAGCAGTTTATGTTTTGAGTTTGGAAGTATGAGCCGGCTTTAGGCTGTGTTAAAAAGATTTTGCTGTCCCATAATTTTATAATACTTTTGAAGATTGTTAAAAAATATAAAAAATGAAAAACATACTAATTACAGGAGGAGCGGGTTTTATAGGCTCACACGTGGTTAAATTATTTGTAAATAAATACCCTAATTACACTATTTATAATTTAGATGCATTGACTTATGCCGGAAACTTAGAAAATGTTAGTTCGGTAGAAAATGCTCCTAATTATCACTTTATAAAAGGCGATATTGTTGATGCTGATTTTATCAATGATTTATTTCAGAAATACAGATTTGACGGCGTTATACATTTGGCGGCAGAATCTCACGTTGATAGGTCGATAACTAATCCTAATGCTTTTATTAATACCAATATACAAGGTACGGTTAATTTGCTAAATGCAGCAAAAGAGATTTGGAAAGATGATGAAGCGCAACATTTATTTTATCATGTTTCAACGGATGAAGTGTATGGTTCTTTGGGTGAAACAGGTTTGTTTACAGAAGAAACTCCTTACGACCCCAAAAGTCCTTATTCAGCATCAAAAGCGGCTTCAGACCATTTAGTACGTGCTTATTTTAATACTTATAAACTACCTGTAGTTATTTCTAACTGCTCTAACAATTATGGACCTAATCAGTTTCCTGAAAAGTTATTGCCATTGTCAATCAATAATATATTGAATAAAAAGTCTATTCCGATTTATGGAAAAGGCGAGAATATTCGCGATTGGTTATATGTAGAAGATCATGCAGGGGCTATCGATTTGATTTTTCATCAAGCTAAAGTAGGAGAAACTTATAATATTGGAGGACACAATGAGATTAAAAACATAGATATTATTCATCAGTTATGCGAATTGATGGATAAGAAGTTAGGTAGAAAAGAAGGGGAGTCTGCGGAATTGATTACTTTTGTGACAGACCGTGCCGGACATGATATGCGATATGCCATAGATGCTTCAAAAATACAAAAAGATTTAGGTTGGAAACCCTCTTTGGAATTTAAAGAAGGTTTAGAAAAAACGATCGATTGGTATTTAGATAACAAGCAATGGATAGATAATATCATTAGTGGAGAATACGAAAATTATTATCAGAAACAATATAGTAACAGATAGTTTTAAACAAAAACATAATTGATAAAAATAAAAGCCTTAGTGATTGATTGGGTCTAATTGCTAAGGTTTTTTTAATTAAGGTTTATTATTTGAATGGAAAAAGAACATTTAACAAGTCGTGTTAAGGAACGAGCCGTTTTGGTTGGGGTGGCCAATAGAGAACAAGATGATAGGCAAACCAAAGAGTATCTTGAAGAATTGAAATTCTTAGTCAAAACAGCAGGAGCCAAAACCATTAAAACCTTTGTTCAAAATATGGATCAGCCGAATCCAAAGACGTTTGTGGGGAAAGGTAAGTTGGAAGAAATTCAATCTTTTGTTAAGGAAAACGATATAGATATTGTTGTTTTTGATGATGAATTAACACCTTCGCAGTTGCGTAATATAGAGCGTGTTTTGGAGCTTAAAATTTTAGATAGAACCAATTTGATATTGGATATTTTTGCTTCTAGAGCACAAACTTCTCATGCAAAAACACAGGTGGAATTAGCACAATATCAGTATTTAATGCCAAGGCTAACCCGAATGTGGACACACTTGCAGAAGCAAAAAGGAGGTATGGGAATGCGAGGACCCGGAGAAACTGAGATAGAAACCGACCGCCGTATTATCCGTGATAAAATCACCAAACTCAAAGAGCAACTTAAACGCATAGACAAGCAAATGGCAACTCAGCGAAAAAATCGTGGTCAGATGATACGTGTTGCCTTGGTTGGCTATACCAATGTAGGTAAATCTACTATTATGAACTTGTTGAGTAAATCGAGTGTGTATGCTGAAAATAAACTTTTTGCAACCTTAGATACGACTGTTCGTAAGGTAGTTATAGAAAACTTGCCTTTTTTATTGTCTGATACGGTTGGTTTTATAAGAAAATTGCCACACGGGTTGGTTGAATCTTTTAAATCTACACTTGATGAAGTTCGTGAAGCCGATATTTTAATTCACGTAGTGGATGTTTCGCATCCTAATTTTGAGGAGCAAATAGAAACAGTTAATCAAACTTTAGAGGAAATAGATTCGCACTGTAAACCTAATTATATTGTTTTTAATAAGACAGATAACTTTACTTACGTTAAAAAAGATGAAGACGACTTAACGCCTAAAACAAGAGAAAATATTAGTTTGGAGGAGCTTAAAAAAACGTGGATGGCTAAAGAAAATGTTCATTCTATATTTATTTCAGCTAAGGAAAAAACAAATATAGAATCGTTTAAGTCTTTGATATATGAAAAAGTAAAAGAAATGCACATTAAGCGTTATCCTTACAATAACTTTTTGTACGAAAAGTATGATTAATATTTTTTATTTAAGAGAGTTGATTTAATACGAAAAAAATATATCTTTGCAGTTTATAAACGTTGAAACAAAAATTTAGATTACTATCGTGAAAAAAATAATATTAACATTAGTTTTACTCTTTTTCTTATTGGATATAAGTCAGGCTCAATACTCTAAGAATCGTTGGAGGAAATATAGATATGAGCTTTATGGAGGTTTGGGAACAGCACACTTTTTTGGTGAATTGGGGGGAGCTAATTCTGATGGAACACATTTTGTAAAAGATATTAATTTTTCAGAAACACAGCCTGTTATTTCTTTGGGCTTAAGATATAGACTTTTTAAAAATCTTTATGTAAAAGGGGCTTTTACTTATGCTATGTTATCAGGTGATGATAATGATACAGAGTGGAAAGCAAGAAAATTTAGAAACCTTAATTTTAAAACTGATGTGTTTGAGTTAGGCGGATTTGTAGAATACGCTTTTTATAGTGCTTCTTATCCTGTTTTTAGGAGTGCACCTTATTGTAGAAGAAAAATACAAACAGTTAATTTTTATGCTTTTACAGGATTAGTAGGTTTTTATTTTAATCCTAAGGGTTTAAATCCGAATACTAAGTCGTGGGTGGCATTACGTCCTTTAAAAACAGAAGGGCAAGGCGTTTTTGATGGTCGAAAAGAATATAGTTTGTTTCAAGTTGCTATTCCTTTAGGATTAGGCTTTACTATTAGTTTGAATAAGTATTGGAGTATAGGTTGTGAGTTGTCAGCTAGGCACACTTTTACTGATTATATAGATGATGTGAGTACAACTTATGTTCCTAAGGATGTATTAGATAAAATAGATAAAGGTTCAGCTGTTATGTCTGATAAAAGAGCTAGACCTAATTATAAGGGACAAAGAGGAAATCCTGACCACAATGATGCTTATATCTTTCTCTCCTTATCTCTCTATAAAAAAATAAGGACTAAGCGTCGTTAATTTTTATTTATTATTAAATGACTACTCTTTTTATTCTTAGGGAGTAGTATAAATCAGTTAAAAAAGATGAAGACATCAAAACCCTTTATAGGGATTATCGCATTTATTATTGTTTTATTAACTATGCCTTTAGGTCATGCTTTGATGATTTTAATGGAGCATACTTTTGGGCATCAATATATTTATCAAGCAGCATTGGGCTTAGGTTTTTTTGGTTTGATTCTCCTTTTTTGGGGTATCATTGTTAAAGATAACCTTTTGGGCACTTTTCTAGGCTTATTTTCCGGCTTGTTTGTTTGGACAGGTTGGGTTGAATTTTCCTTTGTCTATTATGCTAATCGTTTCCATGTAGCTCCTTTGATGGAGAATGGAGAAGTCGTAACTAAACCGGAGTATTTGATAATGCCCTCTTCCGTTGGTTTTTGGGCTATTATTATGTTGTATTATTTTTTTGGAACTAAAACCGGATGTACTTTCTTCACTTGGTTTCAAAAGCGAATGAATGTCAGTAATATTAAAAAAATGACTCCTGTTGCAAGAAATGTTGCCGTTACGACATTTATGGAAATGAATATGTTGTTATGGACTTTTTATTTATTGCTTTTGTTTGTTTATGATAAAGCTTTTATAGGGGATGATACCGTAGTTGCCCATATTGTAGCTTATACTTCCTTGTTGGGTTCCTTATATTTGTTTACGAAATTGATTCAAAAAAGCAATATGGCATATGCTATACGATATGCTATTCCAACTGTTATTATTTTCTGGAATTTTGTTGAAATTTTAGGACGTTGGGATGTGTTTAAAGAAATATGGGTGCACCCATTGGAGTATGCAACAGAAATGATTTCTTTTACGGCTGTTATTGTTATATTACTTATCATTGTCTTTTTTGAAAATAAAAGGAAAAAAGAGGACAAAGGGATTAAACACTTTTAAGTTTTTCACTACATAAATATATTGTACTTATGGACTTAGAATTATTATTGCAACATTCTAAATCAGATATTTTAAACCCTATTATAGAGAAAGTTTACAGTAATCAGCGTATTAATACAGAAGAGGGGATTGCTTTGTATGAAAAAGCACCACTTTCTTTGTTGGGTGTTTTGGCTAATTATGTACGAGAAACTAAACATGGTAATAATACGTATTTCAATAGAAATTTTCATATAGAGCCAACTAATATATGTATTTACGATTGTACTTTTTGCTCTTATAAAAGAAACCTTAACGAAGAAGATGCTTGGGAATATCAGCTTCAAGACATCTTGAATATGGTTAAGTCATATGAAGGGAAAGCCATTACAGAAGTGCATATAGTAGGCGGTGTACACCCTAGACGCAACTTAGAATATTACGGTAATATGCTGAGTAAGATTAAGGAATTGCGCCCTGATTTACACATAAAAGGTTTTACGGCTGTAGAATTAGAGTTTATGATAAGAAAATCGGGATATACCATTAAGGAAGGCTTGAAGCGTTTGAAAGAATATGGCTTGGATTCTATTCCCGGAGGTGGTGCTGAAATCTTTGATGAAAAAATTAGAAAAACAGTTTGTGGTGCTAAATCAACAAGCAAAATTTGGTTAGAAATACACGAAACAGCTCATCAAGTAGGTTTGCCCTCTAATGCTACTATTTTATATGGTCATATAGAAAATTATTCTCATAGAATAGACCATTTAAAGCAGTTGCGCGACTTACAAGACCGAACAGGAGGTTTTAATACGTTTATTCCTCTGAAATATAGAAAGGAGAACAACCATTTGTCGCATATAGGAGAAGTAACAACTTCTGAAGATTTGAGGAATTATGCCGTTTCTCGAATTTTCTTGGATAATATTCCTCACCTAAAAGCGTATTGGCCTATGATAGGGCAACAAACCACTCAGTTGGCTTTGTCTTTTGGAGTAGATGATATTGATGGAACTATTGATGATTCTACTAAAATTTACTCAATGGCAGGTGTTGAAGAACAAAAACCAACCATGAATACTCAACAATTGGTAAGCTTAGTACATAAATCAGGGCGTGATGCTGTAGAGCGCGATACCTTGTACAATGCTATAAACTTTTTCCCTAGGAATTAATAAGCTGAGTTCGGTTTAATTTTCTACTTATAGAAATTTGTAAATGTTGAGCCGAACTTAGTTTTCTAGCGTATATTTCAACTCTATCCCAAATAAATTACTACCTTTGCAATTCATTTTAAAAGTTATAAATTTAAAAAAATATGACTAAAGACTTTTCTGCTTCTTTTAAAACTGTATTAAATTATAGTAAGGAGGAAGCAATAAAACTCAATTCTGAAATCATAGAAATAGAACATATATTCTTAGGCTTGCTACGATATGGAAAAGGTCTTGCTATAGAGTATCTTGGGACTTATGAAATTCAATTAGAAGAGTTACGAATTGATATAGAAGATGCTATTCGCAATCTTAATCCTATTAATATTAAAGAAGACCAAACCAAATTAAGTAAATCAGCAGAGCGCATTTTAAAGAGAATGAAGAAAGAATCTGTTTTGTTAGAACAGAAAATTAATAGTATTCATTTGCTTTTAGCTGTTTTAAAAGATTCAAATAATCATATAACAAGTATTTTAAACGAGTATGATATTACTTATAATACCGTTTTTGATTTTTGTAAAAAGGGTTATATGGAAGTGAATTTTGAGGCGGAACAAGAAGAACAATTTAGCGAAGAAAGTCAATCTCGACATCAACATAAAGAAAATAAGACGGTTTCGGGTCAGTCTCATACTCCTGTTTTAGATAGATATGGTATTGATTTGACTAAAGCAGCTCAAGAAAATCGCTTAGACCCTATTGTTGGGCGCGAGGAAGAAATAGAGCGTATTTCACAAATATTAAGTCGAAGAAAAAAGAATAACCCTATTTTAGTAGGGGAGTCTGGTGTTGGAAAATCAGCTATTGTAGAAGGTTTAGCCACACGTATTACCAAAAAGCAAGTATCACGTTTATTGTTGGGTAAACGTATTATTACTTTAGATATGGCATCGGTAGTTGCCGGTACTAAATATCGTGGACAATTTGAGGAAAGAATGAAATCTATCTTAAAAGAATTGTCTCATAATAAAGATGTTATTGTTTTTATTGATGAAATACATACTATTGTTGGAGCAGGAGGAGCAGCAGGTTCTGTAGATGCCGCCAATATGTTGAAGCCTGCATTAGCGCGTGGAGAAATTCAGTGTATAGGAGCTACTACTTTAGATGAGTATCGCCAACATATTGAGAAAGATGCTGCTTTAGAGCGTCGTTTTCAGAAAATATTGGTAGAGCCAACGGATGAGGAGCAGTCTTTGGAGATTCTGTATAATATAAAGGAACGATATGAAAAACACCATAATGTAACTTATACCGATTCAGCTTTAAAGGCTTGTGTTAATTTAAGTGTACGTTATGTTAGTGATAGAAATTTACCTGACAAGGCTATTGATGCACTTGATGAAGCAGGGGCAAGAGTTCATATTAAAAATGTAAAAGTTCCTGAAAGAATATTAGCCTTAGAAAAGCATATTTCCGATACCGAGAAATTGAAGATAGATGTTGTTAAGAAACAAGATTTTGAACGAGCCGCTCAATTTAGAGATATGGAGCGCCAATTGTTGAGGAACTTGGAAGAAGAAAAACAACTTTGGCAAAAAGAATTAGAGCAAAATCCGGCTGTTGTAGATGAGGAGAAAATAGCAGAAGTAATTGCTATGATGACGGGAGTTCCGGTACAAAGAGTAGCGCAAGAGGAGAGTAGCCGATTACTAAAAATGTATGATGAAATAGAGCATTTGGTAATAGGACAGCAGGAGGCTATTAAAACGATAGTTAAGTCGATTCAACGTAATCGTGCCGGTTTAAAAGACCCTAACAGACCCATTGGTTCTTTTATCTTTTTAGGTCCTACAGGGGTTGGAAAAACGCAGTTAGCTAAAGTCTTAACGGAGTATCTTTTCGAATCTCACGATAATTTGATTCGTATTGATATGTCAGAATATATGGAAAAGTTTTCTGTTTCTCGATTAGTGGGAGCGCCTCCGGGATATGTAGGCTACGAAGAAGGAGGACAGCTGACAGAAAAAGTACGTCATAAACCATATTCTATTGTTCTTTTAGATGAGGTTGAGAAAGCCCATCCTGATGTATTTCATTTACTTTTACAAGTCCTTGACGAAGGGCAATTGACTGATAGTTTAGGGCGAAAAATCGATTTTAGAAATACCATTGTAATTATGACTTCTAATATTGGAAGTCGTCAAGTAATGAATTACGGACAAGGGGTCGGTTTTAATACTCAAGCTCAGAAAGATAGCTTAGATAATAGAAAGGATAGTATTATAAAAAAGGCTTTAGACAAAGCTTTTGCTCCTGAATTTTTAAATAGAATTGACGAAATTGTTCTCTTTAATCAGTTGAAAAAGGACGATATACGTAAAATTATAGATATAGAGTTGGTAGATTTGATTCAACGTGTTGAAAAAGTAGGCTTCTCTATTGACATTACTTCGGAAGCAAAAGACTTCTTAGCTGAGAAAGGTTATGAGCCTAAATATGGTGCAAGACCTTTAAAGCGAGCTATTCAAAAATATATAGAAAATCCTCTTTCTGAGAGTATTATAAAGTATAAAACAGAGGAAGATAATAGTAAAAAGAATATTATTGTCGGTTTTTCAGAAGAAGACAATAAAATAGTAATAAATATCAATTAATATTTAATTAAACACATTATGGCAACTACTGCAGATATAAAAAAAGGACTTTGTATTAACTATAACGGGAAACCATTTTCAATAGTTGATTTTCAACACGTAAAGCCGGGGAAAGGACCTGCTTTTGTGCGTACAAAGTTAAAGAATTTGGAAACAGGAAAAATTATAGATAATACATTTACTTCTGGTTTTAAAATAGATGTGATTCGTGTAGAGAGAAGAAAGTATCAGTATCTTTATGAAGATGATATGGGTATGAACTTTATGCATACTGAAACTTTTGAGCAGATTCCTATTGATAAAAAATTATTAGACAATCCTTTGCTATTAAAAGAAGGAATGGAAGTAGAGGTTTTATTTAATGCCAATGACGAAACACCTTTACAATTAGATTTACCTCCATTTGTAGAAATGGAAGTGACTTATACAGAACCGGGTATAAAAGGAGATACTTCTTCTTCTACAGCTTTAAAACCGGCTACATTAGATACCGGTTTAGAGATAATGGTTCCTCTTTTTGTGAATGAGGGTGACTGGTTGAAAATAGATACCAGAGATGCTTCTTACTCAGAGAGAATTAAAAAATAAGACCTTGTTTTTTATATAGAGAAAGGATTGTGATGATATATTCACAGTCCTTTTTTTACAATTTATAATGACTATATGTTATACGGTTTAGAGGATTTAGAACAATATATTATTGAGTATTCAGAACAGGAAAGCCCTCTGCTTCAGGAGTTAAGTAGGGAGACACATTTAAAAATGTTACATCCAAGAATGCTTTCCGGTTTTATGCAAGGAAAAATATTAAGTAGTTTTTCTAAAATGATGCAACCCAAACGCATTTTAGAATTAGGTACTTATACCGGTTATTCTGCCATTTGCTTGTCAGAGGGCTTGGCTCCTGATGGTTTATTAACCACGGTGGAAGTCGATGAGGAAATTATTTGGTTAGCTAAAAAGTATATTACTAAAGCTCAATTAGACGATAAAGTGAATATTATAGTTGGCGATGCTTTGGAAGTGATTCCTACCCTTGAAGATACTTTTGATTTGGTGTTTATAGATGCCAATAAAAGAGATTATTCAGCTTATTTTGATTTGATTTTTCCAAAAGTTAGAAAAGGAGGTTTGATTATTGCCGATAATGTGTTGTGGAGTGGCAAAGTAATAGAGCCGAATTTACGCAATAATGACTATTTTACTAAAGGTATTAAGGCTTTTAATGAAAAAATTAATAAAGATAACAGAGTCTCCAATTACATCCTCCCCATTAGAGACGGAATGATGATGATTCATAAATTATAAAAGCTTAGTATTGAATTAACGAGAATTTGACCTTGACAACTAATTATTAGTTACCACCAATTTCGAGGAACAGATCAGTTTGATAAAAAATGTATTTTTGTGTAATAAATGAAACTGCCAGACACTGTCTGGTAAATTAAGTGCTTATGGAATTGACAAAGAATACAGAAAAAATTGTTAGAGAATATTAGAGAAACTTTTCAATCATCGAAAGATAAAATAGTCTCTGTTGTTAATTCTGGAATGCTTTTGACTTATTGAGAAATAGGCAGATACATTGTTGATTTTGAACAAAAAGGGAACATAAAAGCTGAATATGGAAAACAATTAATATTAAATTTATCAAAAGATTTATCGGGCAGTTATGGGAGAGGGTTTAGTAGAAGTAATATTCAGTATATGAGATTATTATATAAATATTATCCAAAAAGCCAGACACTGTCTGGCGAATTGAGTTGGTCTCATTATATTGAACTGATTTCTATCGATGATAAACTAGCTCGTGATTTTTATGAAAATCAGGCAATCTTAGAAAAATGGTCTATTAGAGAATTGAAGCGTCAAAAGAAAACAGGCTTGTTTCATAGATTAGCTATTGGAAAGAATAAGGAAGAAGTATTAGAATTGTCAAGAAAAGGACAGATTGTTCGTACAGAAAATGACTTTGTTAAAAATCCGCATATTTTTGAATTTATGAACTTTCCTGAAGATTACAGATATACGGAAAGTGATATTGAGAAGGCTATTTTGAGTAATCTGCAAAATTTCTTATTG
>PDWI01002798.1_pt1 | contig 25706 bp, 23 predicted proteins | sample 1430891 | NCBI WGS metagenome assembly PDWI01 (sample SAMN01162508, study PRJNA174530) | Oral metagenome, whole genome shotgun sequencing project. | biome: Marine environment; feature: Marine mammal; material: Swab sample of the gingival sulcus; isolation source: swab sample of gingival sulcus...
TCCTTGATTATTTTTTCATCTTCAAAAACAAAGCGAGCTGAATCTGCACCAATCACACTTAATAAATCGGCAATTATATCACTATCTTTAATGTAAACAACATAAAAACTTGTTCTTTTTACATATTTTGCCCTTATTTTTAAATCACTCAATACATCTATAAGTGTGTCGGCTATCTCTTTACTTTTGCATGAAAACTCAAGATGGTATGATTTCTTGGGAGATGATATGTATGCCGAAGCCAAGAAAAACCCAGCAACATAGTCTTTTTTTCGCTGTATTTTGTCATTTATCGTCGATGGCAAAATAGGCAGAATTTCATTTTCTAAATAATAAATACCGTGTATTTTTAAAAAACTTTCTGCATCACTAAAAGAAAGGGCATACCTAATTTTATTTTTCCTTTTTTTCATAACCTCTATCTTACATTCACCAGAATAATTATCAAGCCTTTCGGAATACTTTTTTAATAACTTAAGAAGGTTAAAATTCTCAGTATATAAATTGAGATATTTAACGCCATCTATATCACTTATTCTAGCAGAGCTATGTAGAACCCCACAAAGAACTTGGGGAATTCTCTTTGGATATGTTTCTAGACTCCTTATTAATGAGCTTTTTAAATCAGATGAGAAAGTCATATTTTTCCTTAAAAATTGCGATTGCCTTTTCTATTATTTTACTTTCGTCTTGATGTTTTGCCAAAGAAACAGCCTTGTCCATATCGATATATGAGGACTCGACAAAACCCTCCTCGTGTTGGGGTTTGCTATTTTCCTTGCTAGCCCTCATAATAAACCACGAGACCCTTTTATGCACCTCAATATTATTATTTCTAAAGTCCTTAAATTTGTATTCTATGTCATCTAAATACTCTAGAATAATGGCATCTACACTAGCTTCCTCTTTGACTTCTCTAAGTGCAGCCTCTCTTTTGTTTTCGCCATCCTCTATATGTCCTTTGGGCAGAACCCAATATCCATTTCTTTTTCTTAAAAGCAAAATTTTATTTTTATAAAAAACTACTCCACCTGCACTTCGTACTTTTTCCAATTAAATTCTCCTAAACATCTACAATTAATAATATTATTATAACGTAAAAAAGATTATAAAAAAAGACTTTTTATGCAAAATAAAGGGGATAGCCAATATAACCATCCCAAAATCAAAAATAAAAATACATATATATTTCTAAATAATACTAACGTTCAACCTTACCTGAACGAAGGCATCTGGCACAAACATCAATTCTCTTTGTATTTCCATTTACTGTAGTTTTTACTCTTCTGATATTCGGTTTCCACTTGCGTTTTGTGTGATTAAGTGCGTGTGAAACGTTGTTTCCCGAAATTGTTCCTTTGTTACAAACACTACATACTCTAGCCATGCCCTCACCTCCTTTTGTTCTATCAAATTTACAATACAAGTTAGTTTATCAAATAATCATAAATATTTCAAGTAATTTTACTATTTTTTTTTAGGTTTTTAGGCTTGGTATAAGACCCATTCGACTTCATTCGCTACGCTCATTACGCTCAGGGTGACATAAACGTCACTATATATCTTTTAATGACTTAGATACAAAAAATGTGTCGATGATAAGAAGTCCTGCGCCAACTACAATAAAAATATCCGCTACATTAAATATCGCAAAATTTATAAACCTAAAGTCTATAAAGTCCACTACATAAGACATTCTAATCCTATCAGCCAAATTCCCAACGCCACCAGCTATTATAAAAACAACACTCGTCTTTAAAAGACCTCTGCCCTTGTGTTTTAGTAATTTCAATAAATACCAGAGTATAAATAACATACCAATGGTAGTAAGCACCATTAAAAGCCCCTGTTTGTCTTTTAAAATACTAAAGGCTGCCCCACTATTTTCAGTGTATGTAAGGTGCAAAACCCCGTCTATCAAAGGATAGCTCATTATTGGTTTTAAATATTCTGTAGCCAAAAATTTTGTAAACTGGTCTAAACTTATAATAAGTGCAATCAATACTATGTATAACATTTTACCCCCTGTAAGTACTATAATTATTGTAGTGGCGAAACGAGTTTTCCCAAAGACTCTAACAATTTTTGCCAAAACGGTCTTACGCTGTATATATTTTCATCAACCATAACTGAATTTCTAATATCTTCATCAAAGGCTTCTTCGATTTTTCTCGATAATTCCTCATCATAAATAAATGAATTTATCTCAAAATTGAGTTTTAAACTTCTTATATCAAAATTCGCAGTGCCGATAGATGACAATTTCCCATCTATAACTATGCCTTTTGAGTGCATAAAACCCTTTTGATATTCGTGGATATTTACCCCTGCTTTCATAAGTTGTTCAAAATTCGACCTAGTAGACCAATATACAAAGAAATGGTCTGCCTTGGATGGAACGACAATATCCACCCTAACCCCCGATAAGGCGGCAGTTTTTAGAGCCTCCATAATAGAGGCATTAGGCACTAGGTAAGGAGTGGTTATCTTGATCGATTTTTTAGCTTGACATATCATCAAAAAATACGCCTGCATTATAGACTGCCATTTAGAGTCAGGCCCAGATGGCACAATTTGCATAGGCTGTACTTTTAAATTTTTGTTTTGAAGTTTCTTTAACTTAACCTTGCTTCCAAAATATTTAGAGCGATTTTTAAAAGACTTAGAAGTCACAAAAATCCAGTCTTGGATAAAACACTTCTGTATAGAAATAACAGCATCCCCCTCTATTCTAAGATGGGTGTCACGCCAAAATTCATAGGGATTGTTTATATTCCTATAATGGTCACCTATATTCATTCCACCTATGTATGCTAGGTCATTATCTATAACTACTATTTTTCTATGATTTCTATAGTTCAGCCCAATCGCAAACCTAGGGAATAAGATAGGTAAGAAAGTCTTGACCTCTGCTCCCGAGTTTTTCATCTTGGATAAAAAACTCTCATTTAATGCAAAAGATCCGATATCATCATATATTAATTTTACGCTTACTCCTTGCTCAGCCTTCTTACACAAGACGTCAAAAAATTTCTCGCCCGTAGAGTCATTTTTTATAATAAAATACTCCACGTGTATTGACTCTCTAGCATTTTCAATATCCCTTATCATATCGTCAAACTGGCTCTCGCCCTCTAAATATATCTTGGTATCGTTGTAAAATGATAAGTTTGCCCTAGAATTGTTAGATAGTAGTTCAGATAATTTTTGGTTTTCCTCTCCCAAAACGTCATAATATGGGGATTTGTAACTCTGAGACTCAGAAAAAAAGGCTTCAATATCCTTGTCTAGTTCTTTTAAAGCAATAAGAGTTTTTTTCTTTTTTTTCTTGTCAAATGCCCTACCAAAAACTAAATAAGCAATATAGCCAAAAAATGGAGAAGCTATAAACACAAGTATCCATGAAATTGTCGTAGCTGGGTTTTCATTGTGTAAAAATATATCTAGTGCTACTCCTCCTAGGTATATTAAAAAAATAATTTTAATTGAAAAGGCAAAGTTTTCCACAATATATGAAAGTGGCTCTATGCTGAGCAATTTAGCATAAATATCAAACCTATACCAAATAGCTAGAATAAGAAGTACAAATATGGTAACTTGTAAAACTTGTCTGCCTAATCTCCTTAACAATTATCAAACCTCGCCTTTAAGTACTTAATTTTTTGCCCCTGTGAGGAATACTTTTTTTCGTACTCGCTCATTATTACATCTTTTTTTTCGCTATGCAAGTCTCTAGTAAACTCTACAATTTCAAAATTTTCTTCTTTAAACTGTTCTAGACTATAGTCAAACATATCATCATTGTCAGTCTTAAATTCTATATATCCGCCATCCTTTAATATCAACTTATATAAGTTCAAATAATTAGGGTGGGTCAGTCGCCTTTTTTCATGTCTATTTTTTGGCCATGGGTCTGAAAAATTAAGGTAAATTTTTGAAGCGTTTAGACTCCTAAACATAGCTGGTAGTTTTTCTATCCTATACCTCAAAAGCCTAATATTATCAATATTTTCTTCCTTTGCGACCCTAACAGCCTTTAGTAACAACTCCTCTTTAAACTCTATGGCTAAATATGCCTTTTCGGGATTTCTACTAGCATGAGTTAACAAAAACCCCGTACAGCCAGAACCTAGTTCAATTTCAAAGTCCTTATCCCCAACAAATTTAGCCACAAGTTCTGAAATCTCGACATCATCCAATTCCTCGCCATCTATGATATAGTCCTTATAGGTCAAATATTCCTCTAGCGCACCTTTTTTTTTACGTCTCCTCAACTCAACACTCCAAACTACTCTGACTTTTTATCGTTGTTGAATGCTTCTTTTGTATAGGAATTAGCAGCATTCCACACCATATATTCATCGATTCCATTGTCTTTTAACGCCTGAATTTGAGCCTCTACCTCTGCCTTGCCATAATTGATGTAACCATCAACCCAAGGCGCTGTAAAGTCCTGTATCCAAGGTCTTAATTTAGCTGGTGTATATAAATTCTTATTTCTATCTATGGCATCCTTCATAGCACCATCTATGCACTTATAAGGTTGGGCATCAGGCACAGGAAGCCCAAAGTTATTCTCTCCGTAGTGAGATGGGTAAACCATAGGTGCAGAGTAATCAACCACATTTACAACAGTCTCCCAGTGTTGACCGATATTTTGGTCATCATAGGCAGTTGCCACATAGCCAAAAAAGTCTGCTGTCAAATAAACGTGTTTTTTAGAAAGCCTAGCATAGGCTTCTTTTAAAAAGTGGTGTATAGCCTCTGACTTTGTTTCTTCCTTGTCGTTATGGAAGTCCAAACCCTTGTCTTGACTACCAGAAGTTGCTGGAAATCTCACATAGTCAAACTGGATTTCATTAAATCCCATGTCCGCTGCTTCCTCTGCAATGGCAATGTTATACTCCCATAAATCCCTATCATAAGGGCTAGCCCAGTAAGTTCCCTTGTGCATAAATAAATTATTAGTGCCTTTGTGAACAATGGCTTTTTCTGGGTACGCCTTTGCAAAACCGGGGCTTTTAAAACAAACAATTCTGGCAACCAAGTAAATATTTTCGTCTTTGAGTTTTTTTATGATTGCCTTCATTCTCTCTCTGTCTGATACAGTGGCATTTTCATTTTTTTCAGGCATAAATTTCTTGCCCGTATCTGAGGGAAAAAGCAAATTTCCGCTATCATCTTTGACATCAATTATAAATGCGTTTATATCAGTTGTTCTAGCTATGTCCATCAAATATTCGAGGTTGTCAGAACCAGCAGCATAATATTCAGAGACAAAAAGCCCCCTCATTTTAATTGGAGGATTGTCTTCATATATATTTTTCTCAAAAGCATCATAAGAAACCTTTTCTTCTCTTTGACTTATAAAATCAAACCTATCAGCCAATAAGTCCTCTGCCTTCATATAGCCTTCTACTACCTCTCCATCTATGCTCTTAACCTCATAGACAGTAGGTTCTGAGACTGAGTTGTCTAATTTTACAATGACCTCTGCCTTGTGCTCAACTGGCTGGGAATTAGAACTATCCCCACTCATATTTTCATCAAAATAGAGCAAAGCATCCTCAATAGCATAAAAACTCGACTTTTTTAGTCTCTCAAGATCGTGTTTTAGATGTCTTATCCCCGCTTCTTTTTGGCTCTCATACCTAATTTTTTCCATATCAGAAATTGCTGAAATCTTTTGCTTTTCGATTTCAGCAAGTTTGGCTTTTTCAGCCTCAGTATCCTGCTCTGTTTTTTGACATGAGCTAGAAAAAATTAGGATAAATGAAAGCACCAAAAATAAATAAATTTGCTTTTTCTTATTCATATATTTTTTGCCTTTCAAAAAATTATTCTAATTATTTGATATATACTTACCAGCAACTACATACTCGTCTGGAGCACCTAGTTTGTCAATACTATCCGCTATATCCCAAGTACCTGTATACCCTTCAACGTTCATAGCAACTGTGAAATACAACATAGCAATACCTGCTTCTATATAAACAGTGTTTTCAGATATATTGCTATCTCCCTTGTCTACTAGTAGCAAGATGCCGTCTTTTGCTATGACAAATTTCCAAGGTTGTCTGTTTAGGCTAGATGGAGCAAATCTCATATAGTAAAACGCTTGATAGTATGCGATATTTTCGTTGTCATCACTTAGGTCAGCCTTTTTGCCGAACTCATCGATAAATACGAATTCATCGCCACCCATTCTATCAGATAGTTTTTGGAATGAGTCAACATTTTCTACGCTTTGTTGAGAAGTTCTTTCTTGGTTGCCAAAAATTGATGCCAAGAAAGATGGCTTTTTAGGATAACCTATAGCCATTATACACGCTGTTGTGTAGCCATCTTTTACTTCCAAAATAGCGTCGATTTTGTCCTCGTTGCCCTCTGTGCTTATCTGACAAGAACCTACCTCGTCTTGGCTAAGTTTTAGTAGCAACCACTCAGATGCGTAACCAGCAGACTTTAAATTTTCCTTGCCTTTTTTTGCTGTAATAACAACATACTGAGGTGCTTCTATCATTATTCCGTTATAGCCAATAAGCCCTTTTAATGACTTTTGAAACGCCTTGCCATCATCATAGTACTTGTAGTCAATAGAGTCATCACTTCCAAGTCTTGGCATTTCAGCAAAATACTTTTTGAGATTTTGACTGTCTAGTGCACTCAAACTTTTATTTTGATATTCCCTTACAGACTTCCTCTTTTCAATTACCTTGTTCATCATAATATTTACCTCCTCATAAGCAATAATCATAATATCATAAAATATCTTATCTTGCAAAGTTATTTATTATTATTTGAGCTATCAATAGCCTTTACTAAGTATCTTTTTCCGCTATCTGTTCTAAACCTATAATAAGCAAAGGTTTCTCCAGATATTAGCCCCTCATCATCATAGGCAGTGTTTAATTCCCTAACTAAATTCAGCTCTGTAATTTTCGTTGGCACATCGTCAATATCCATTTCGCCATACAACTTGTATAGCGCCAGCGAGTATGGGATAAGTTTTTGACTCCTGTCCTCATACTCTATTAAATTTAAAGCCTTTTCCTTTAGTGATATTATGGTATCGCCTTTTACCTCTATTATAATATACCCATCTAAAATCCTAATTCCATTGTAAGATTGCTCAAAATATATTTTAAAAGTTCCATCTGGCATCTTTTCATACTTAGAATACTCAAATTTTATATCGTCATTTTCAAAATTTACGACCTTTTTTGCCCTCTCTATAGCAGTATTATAATCTCCAGCCACTATTTTGCTGACATCTCCACAATAGTTTATATCAAAACACCCCTCAAAGGTATAAGTATATAGGTAACCTGAGTTCTTTTCTGCATCATAAGGACTCAACCCCAATTCAACGAATTTCTCTTTTTCTTTTTCAAATGACAGCTCTTTTTCAGCGAGTTTTAAAACGGGTAATTCTTTAATGTTGGGGTCTTTAATTTCACTGATATCTATATTATTTTTCTCAAAAATTTCACTTACTTTTTGCTCGAGGTTTTCATCCGTCATTAATTTTTCCTCATTTTTATCTGAGTCTAGGTACATATAAAATAAAACCAGATTGCAAACAGCTAGCAATATTATAAATGCTGTTTTTACCCTATCCCAATTCATTGCTTACCTCTTTTTCTTCATAAAAATCTATTAAGAGATAACCATCGCCAATAGTTATTTTATAGCACGGGCTTATATTGCCATCCTTGTTTTTATAGTAGGCAAAAGAAAAATCATCAATTTCAGAAATTATGAAATTTAATTTTTCGTCGTAATCAATAGGCAATGTTTGTTCTTTGTTTTTTCTGTACAGTTTTTCTAGTTTTGAAAAATTATCTTTTTTCTCTAAAATGCTGATAATAGTATTATCAAGATAAGTCTTGCCTGATTTTTTGCTATTTTCCAATATTTTTACGAAAGGTAAGTTTCTCTTATATAAGGTCACTTTACCTGAATTTACCACTATACAAAGCCCATTTTCATCATCTTTTGAATAATAATTTGTCTTAAACTCATCCCTATCAAAACAGAATTTTCTCTCAAAATATTTGCCGTTTTCTTTTTCTACAACCTTGACTAGCCTAATATCTCCCTCATTTTTACTTATTTTTGAATTAAAATCAAGCGCGGTCAAAAAGTCCTGTCTAAGTGTGGTTTTCATAGGCTTTTCAGTGTTTTCAGCTTCGTATTCTATACTCCCATCCACAGATAAATTCAAGACCTCATCGCCATACTCGCTGAGGTATATTTTGTCGCCTTCAAGATTTTTAGCCTCTTTTAAAAATGGAGCTTTGGCTGCAAAAATATTATTTATCAACCTAGTACACTCATTTAAATCGTCAAAATTGTATTCCTTACTCAAAGAAAATTCTGCAAGCATATAATATCCCCTGCTTGGAAATAAAAGATTTGGGTTTGCTTTGACTTTTTCATTGTCTTTTTTAGAAATTAATTCATAAAAATTTTTATACCTAAGCGACTGGGAGTAGAGTAAATCAGTAAGTTTTGTGCTTAAATATGCTATATCTAAATTATCTGTAGCCTCGCTTTTTACAAGCAAATACCTTTCTCCAGTATATATGACAATATAAGGTTTTTCGGAAATAATAAAACTTATATTCTTTATTTTTTCAAAATCAATATCCGCATTATAAAAATCCTCTGGGTTTACAAATAAATCCCTATTCAAAGAACTTTGATAGAAAAAAGTAATAATTTTCTTGTCCTTATACAAAGCATCTACATTATGCAATTCCTCTATCACATACTCATCTCTAAGGGTTTTAATAAAATAATTAATAAGACTCTCATATATTTTTTTGTCTACATTGGACAAAAAGAAGGTATTTTGATTGTCCTCACTAAACATTATTTTATTTGCTTTTAAAGTGCTTATGTCTATATCAGTTTTTTCGAGTTCGACAGTAATTTCCTCTTTTTCTTCAACATAGTTTTGTTTGAATAAAAGAAAAATATTAATTCCCAAAAGAACTAACAAAAGGATTATAATGATTGTTTTTATTCTTGATTTTATCATCAATAAACACCTCTATATAATCTTTAAAGGTACTTTTATCGTAAAAATAGAACCTTCTTTAATTTTGCTTTTTACCTCAATTTCAGCTGAATGTAGGTCGAGTATGTGTTTGGCTATCGATAAGCCAAGACCGCTGCCTCCAGCCTTTCTTTGGCGGGATTTTTCAACCCTGTAGAAACGATTAAATAATTTGTCGATATCGTCCTCAGAAATTCCTATCCCGTTATCCTCCACCGAAACTATCGCATAACTGGCGTCTCTCTTTAACCTAATTATAACCTGCCCGCCTTTTTCACTGTACTTGATAGAATTAGTTATAAGGTTGTTTATAACTTGTTCCATTTTGTCGTAGTCAAACTCGCCAAGAACGTCCTTATCTTCCTCTATAAATTCACAAGATATCCCCTTTTTATTAAAGTGAACTTCAAACCTCGTTAAAATGTTTTTCAAAAAGATATTCCAAGTGTAGGTACTTACGTCTAGCTCAACCTTTCCAGCATCCAGCGAAGAAAGTTGTAAAAGGTCATTAACTAGGGCACTCATCCTATCAGCCTCACTATTTATTACAGATAAAAACGACTTGCTAGTATCTTGGTCTAAACCATCCGCATCTATCATAGTCTCCGAGTAACTTTTTATGCTAGTAATAGGGGTTTTTAATTCGTGGGAAACATTTGCAATAAAGTCTCTACGCATATTTTCAAGTTGTACTTCCTTTGTAATGTCTTGAAAAATAAGGATAAAACCTATCATATTACCACGTTCATCGTAAAAATGCTCACATCTCGCCTCATAAGAGTAAAACTCAGCATTTAATATTTCTCTAAAGTCATGCTCATTTTCGAGTTTAATTAAATTTTCAAAAGAAAGGCTATCCGGAAAATCCTTAGACAACTTTTTATACCTTATGTCTGGGTCTATAGAAAGTTGCATTATCATAGTCTTTGCGCTTGGGTTCATGTGCAAGATTTCTCCATTACAATCAACAGCTATTATGCCGTCAACTATGTTATTTACTATGGTTTCCATCTTGTTTTTTTCTCTTTGGGTCTCGTCTATACTCATGGAAAGTTTTTGAGCCATGTGGTTAAACATACTAGAAAGCTTGCCGATTTCGTCATCAGACTTTATTATAATTTTTTCATCAAAATTTCCCATGGCTATCTCCGAAGCCATTTTGGTAAGTTTATTTATCGGTTTTGTTACACTGCCAGCTATAAATATTGCCAAAATAAGAGAAAATCCCAAAGATAATATCAAGGACTGAATTATTATTTTAATGGAGTGAGAAGAAGACTTATCTATGTCCTCGAGATCGTATTTTATATACAAAACGCCGATTATTTTATTGTTTTTTTCTATTGGAAAAGCCTTGTCATAAGTTCTAAACTTATTGCCATTGGATTTAACAGAGCATATTTTCGATTGTTCTTCCCCAGACTCCGACAAAATAATAAGTTCGGTATCTAATATATCCTCCGACCTAGCCAGTCTATTTGATGAACTACTAGCAACTATATTATTTTTACTTACCACAAAAATTTGTTCTCTAAACCCCATCTGGCTCTGCAAACCTATATACTCGTCTATAAATTCTGAGTTTTTAGATAAATCGTCATATTGGGTGAGTTTTGGCAGGATGAGTTCAGCCAAGTGGTCAACCCTAGAAACTACAAGTTCTATATCGTATTTTTTTACGAACCTCACAAAAAGAGCCCCAAAAATCAGGGTAGTTACCAAAACTAAAACTATAAAGATAGAAATAAATCTTGAGCTTAAAGAACGCATAAAATCACGACTTTTTAAAATAATATCCTACGCCACGTTTTGTGACTATGTATTTTGCCTTTGATGGGTCATCCTCTATTTTTTCACGCAATCTTCTTATTGTAACGTCTACTGTTCTTATGTCGCCATAATACTCGTATCCCCAAACATCCTTTAACAACTCTTCTCTACTAAAGATTTTATCTGGGTTGTTAGCCATAAATTTCAGTAAATCAAACTCTCTCAAAGTCAGGTCTAGAAGTTCTCCACGTTTTTTTACCTCGTATTTTTCTGGGTCAATTTCTAAATCTAGAAGTTTTATAGAACTTTCACTAGATTGATTATCTGAATTTATGCTAGTTCTCCTTATGTTAGCCTTGACTCTGGCGATTAATTCTCTCATTCCAAAAGGTTTTGTTATATAATCATCCGCGCCGAGTTCAAGCCCCAAAACCTTGTCGACCTCTTCCTCTTTTGCAGTCAACATTATTATAGGAATGTTGGACTTTTGTCTAACTTGCCTGCATATTTGAAATCCGTCAATTCCGGGTAACATTACGTCCAATAGAATTAAGTCTATTTCTTCATTTAGAGCTTTTTCTAGGGCTTCGTTGCCTTCGTAAGCACAAATTATATTAAAACCTTCTTTTGATAAATTAAATTTTAAAATATCCGAAATCGGTTTTTCGTCCTCTACTATAAGTATAGTTTGCATATTAACCTCTCTAAAAACCTAGGAAATTTTGTGGGTCAACTGGCACATCGTGTTTTCTTACCTCGAAGTGTAGGTGAGGTCCTGTACTCCACCCAGTATTACCTACGTCAGCTATGTGTTGACCTTGGAATACTTTGTCTCCCTCGCTTACATGTATAGCGCTACAGTGTGCATAATAAGTTTTTATATTTCCGCCATGGTCAATTTGAACCATATATCCATAACCACCAAATTCACCTGCAAAAATTACATCTCCGCCATCAGCAGCGTATATAGGTGTTCCTATAGGAGCTCCCAAGTCTATTCCGTTGTGCATTCTACCCCATCTTGGGCCATACAAAGATGTTACTGCATAAACCCCTCTAGATAGTGGTAAATCAAGCGTTCCCGTTCCTTTTTTTGGTGGGGCTGGTTTTGTGCCAAGAACAACAACCTGACCGACTGGTTCTGAAATTACTTCCTCTGAAATGATAGTTCTAGAAATTTCCCTGCCGTTTTCCTTTTTAACTTCGGCTATTACCTGTCTTTCGCCCTCTTGACCAAGAACTCTAATTCTACTCTCGCCCTCGTACAAGTCCTCGCTAGTTTCCTCTGTCGTTTCAAATGGCAAGAAGTCCGAGTATTCTTGTCTTTCTACAGTAGTAAGAGTAAGCATTGGCACTGGAACTTCAAGGTTTAATTTTTGACCCACCTGTAGCAGGTGTCCTTTTCCAACTATTTGAGGATTTGCCTTTTCCAATTCCTCCAATGTCATACCGTGAGCCTCAGCTATAGACTCAGGAATATCGCCAGGTTCTACGCTGTACTGGTGTTCCTCCTTTGTACCTGTCATAAGGTAAGCAACAGCATCCTCAACGGTATAGGTCTTTGCACGGTTTAGAAAACTTCTTTCTACCTGTTCTATTTTAAAACTTTCTTTATATTCTAAACTCAAAAGTTCTGCGTCTTTATCCCTGCTCTGTTCTAAGATATTGTCAACCACCTGTCTAGCATCATCAGGGTTGTTAAAACTAGCAACAACCTTTCCGTCAATAATCATCTCGTAAACTACTTTTTTGCTATCAAAAACACAAGCATTTTTTATGTCTTTGTGGATATTTTTCATAGATGGAGCAAGAGAAATACTAACTGAATTAAGGTCTCTTTCATTTACAGACAAAACTTGAGAATTTACAAGTGGCGTAATAGCTGGGTTTATAGAAAGTTTGCCAGCGACATTGCCATTGTTTTCTAAATCGCATACGCTCGTCGCTTGGACAATCAAAGGATTGTTTTGTACAACTATGCTCGCACAAGCTCCCTCGACTTTTTCTATGTCGTCAACGGCTAGATTTGAAGTTTTTATATAATCAATAAAACCATATAAACCCGCAGAAAACATAAGTATAGAAAAAGCTATTGCAATAATTCCCAACTTATGTTTTTTTAAAATTTCATTAAATTTATCTATGTTTATGTTCTTATCTGTATTTTCTATATCTATTTTCTTTGTGCCTTTCTCTTTTTTCGGCATAATTACCTCTCATATATTTCAAATTACACATTTTCACACAATTATCTAATTATATCCTATGCAAGGTATAAAAATCAAGGTTTTCAAGGTTTTGTAACATATTGTTCAAGTTCTGTACGCTATTTCGTCACATAGTTTTTTACTATTTTTTCATACAACACTTTTTATATTTTTTTCCGCTTCCACAAGGACAAGGCTCATTTCTGCCTGTTTCTTTTTCTTTGTGAACAGTTCCCGACTGTGAATATTCCTTTTTGATTTGTTTTCTTTCCTCGTCAGATAGTATTTCTTCCCATTCTTTCATCCCATATAGCCAATCAGCCTTGGCTCTATGCATATTAAATAAAAGTTTTTTATAGTCAATTTCTAGGTCGATTTCGCTCTCTTTTTCCAATCCGTCAGGGTCAAATTCCTCAGTCAAACTTTCTTTTATTCCGTCCAAAAACCCTATCATTTCGTGTACACTCGTGTTATAATATTTTGCAAGCTCCTCAACTGTACCTTTGAGTTGTTTTTGTTTTTCTCCAAGAACCTTCTTGTAGATACCTTCCTCAACTTTAAAGTACTGTTTCCAATAATCGTTGTAAGCTTGAATATTTGTGCTATCTGGAGCCATTGACTCCCATTCTTGTAGTAAACTCATCTTTCCCTCCTGTTTATTTTCAAGAGATATTATAGCATATTAAAAAAAAATGTACAAAAGAATTAATTAAAAATAAAAACTTAGGAGGTTTTTAAAATGCACATGAAAGGAAAGGTTTTGGTAGCACAAGGCGGAGGTCCTACTGCAGTTATAAACCAATCATTTGTCGGCGTGGTGTTAGAGGCAAAAAAATACCCTCACATAACAAAGATATATGGAGCACTGGGCGGAATAGAGGGAATAATAAATGAAGAATTTGTTGACCTTACGACAGAGACCGCCCACAATTTAGAAAAAGTTGCCGCAACTCCATCATCTGGACTTTTGTCGTGCAGGGTAAAACCCGACAGAAATTATTGTTTGAGATGTTTTGAAATAATGAAGGCTCACAATGTCAGATACTTCTTTTATATAGGGGGCAATGACTCATCTGATACGGTGAAAATAATAAATGAACACGCACAAGACGCTGACTATGACCTAATTGCAATACACATTCCAAAGACGATAGACAATGACCTAGTGCTAAATGACCACTGTCCTGGATTTGGCTCTGCAGCAAGGTTTGTTTCTTCTGCATTTATGGGCGCGAACTTGGATAATAGGGCTTTAAAAGGCGTATATGTAGGGGTTGTAATGGGTAGACATGCTGGATTTTTGACTGCTTCGTCGTGTCTGGCGCAGGTTTTCCCAGATGATGGTCCGCACTTGATATATTTGCCGGAGAGACCATTCACAAAGGAAAAGTTTTTAGATGATATAGATAGGGTATATAGCAAATACGGCAGGTGTATGATAGCTGTTTCAGAGGGTCTAGTCGACAGTGAGGGAACTCCTATAGTCACCAAGTTCGTGGAAAACGTAGAAAAAGATATGCACGGCAATGTGCAGTTATCAGGCAACGGGGTCTTGGGCGAGTTGTTGGCAAAGGTTGTCAAAGAAAACCTAGATATAAAGAGGGTTAGAGCCGATACATTTGGCTACTTACAACGTAGTTTCGTAGGTTGCGTATCGGATGTCGACCAAAGCGAGGCTAGAGAGGTTGGAGAGCGTGCAGTTCACTTTGCGATAGATGGAATTCGTGATGGTTCTGTGTGCATAGAGAGAGTTGGCGACTATGCTGTCAACTATGTTTTAAAAGACCTAGAGGAGATAGCTGGCAAGACTAGGGTTATGCCAGATGAGTATATTAACGCCGATGGTAACGGCGTAACGAGAGAGTATTATAAGTATGTTAGACCGCTAGTTGGGTCGGGATTTCAGATGCCTGCTAGAGTCAGAGCGAGCAGGGTCGAAAAAATTTGGCACAATACGATTAAACCGAATAAGGAGTAGTTTAGTTAGCTCCTATTGAAAACATCTGTCATAGTCTCGAGTTTGTGAGCGTAATGGAATGGATCTTGATAACAGCAAGGTCTCTCCGCTCGCCACGCTCGGTCGAGATGACGGTTCTTGGTAACGAAGCTAGCGCTCAAAAAGACAAGTAAGGGGGAAGTTATGGCTATAGTTCAGTTCACTACAGCACCACTTGGGACGGGTTCGCCGAGTGTAAGTAAATACGTAGCAGATTGTCACAAGGTGGTTCAAAACCAAGATGAGGTAAAATACCAATTAACGCCGATGAGCACTATTTTAGAGGGCGATTTGGATAAAATTTTGGAGCTTATTAGAAAGGTGCACGAGGTTCCTTTTGATAACGGAGCGCTTAGGGTTTCTACGTCTATAAAGATAGACGACAGAAGAGATAAGGTAGCGAGTATGGAGCAAAAGATGAACTCGGTCAAGGAGAAGTTGTAAAAGAACGTAAGGTCCCTCCGCTCGCTCCACAGGAGCTCGGTCGGGATGACGAGGTTTTGCAATGTAAAAGCACTGGTTGACTTTTTTATGCTTTTACATTAAAATACTCTTGGGAATAGATGGGTGCTGGTGTGCCTTCTGGTCTTCAAAACCAGCGTGAGGCGTTAAGAGCGTCTTAGGTGGGTTCGATTCCCACCTACTCCCGCCATTTTTGTGAGAAAGAGAAAATTTATGAATAGTGACAGTTCAAGCCTTAATACAAAAGGCTTTGTAATAGTAATTGTATATCTTACTATATGTGGATTAGCTAGTGCTTATCTAGGCATGGCTTTTTTTCTCTATGCCTTTTTGCCATCTTGTATAACTTATGTTTTTTACAAAAACGAAGATAAAAAATTCAAATACATAACATTAATTATACTTGCAATTTCATTTGTATTAAATTCTTTTCAAGGCAGAAGCAGTATTATTTTTTATTTAATTGCTGGGTTTTCTGCCTATCCTATTATAAACAAAAATAAGAATGAGCATTTGATTAGTTTTGGAAAAATCATCGTAATTATGCTTATTTCAATTCTTATTTTGCTTTCAGTTTCAAAGGCGATTTTACCTAATGAAAATGTTTTAAGCAATATAAACACGATAATTACAAACGAAAATATAAGAAGTGAGATAAGCAATATTATTTCGCAAAACCCGAATTTAGAACAGATTGATATGACAGAATTCGACCAAAATGACTTAAAAACAATGTTTATAAGCTCTATTTCTCTAGTGGTTTTAAATGCCCTAGCTATAGTAGGTGCAATCAATTTTGCAATTTCAATACGTATAATGAAAAAAAGAGACGCCGAAATAAAAAAAATAAAAAAGATTTACAATATGGCTTTACCAAAAATTATAAACATAATTACGATAATTTTGCTATTTATAGCTTATGCAAACTCCTCAAGATTAGGCGATTTTGGAGTGGGTATATTGGTGCTATTCTTTGGTTTTACCGTTGAAATTTTTACCATCCAAGGAATATTTTTGCTATCATTTTTGTTAAATAAATCAAATATGAACTATAAATTACACGTTTTTGTGCTAATAACTTTAAGCATTTTTATTTCAATAACAACAATAGGCAGTTTTTTACTTGTTAACGCTGGGTTTATCGATTCCATATTCGATATTAGACGCATATCTAGGAGGAAAAATGAAAAAAAATAAAAAAATTGATTTGAACAAAATAAACGACTTCAAGTATATTTTTTGGATTTCAATTGCCGTCCTAATTTTTCTAAATGCTGTAATATTTATATCGGGAAAATACTTGATGATACCTACGGTAGTTGTGAGTTGCTTGTTTATCCTATACTTTTCATTTTCAAAAAACAAAATCGAAAAATCAGTAAAAATTGAGATGTTACAAAGTTTAAGTGCCTTTAGTTCAGGTTCAAAAACCGTCAACACAAATATTCCTATACCTATGGTTATCACTGACTCCACAGGAGACCTATTGTGGTACAACGACAAGGCTAGAAACTTAATTGACAGCAGCAAAATTGCCGAGGAAAGAAATATCGATGAATTAATTCCTGGGCTAGACTTTAGCAGAATAAAATTGCAACAAGAATTATTGGAAGCAAAAGAACTACAGGAACTTGAGGAATTAGACAGTCTTGAAAGCACACAAAAAATCAATCCCGAGTCAGTCAAAAAGGAAGCTATAAAAAATATAGAGGAAAAACTTAACAACAAGTCACTGGAATTAGGGGATGTAGAAACGAGGTTAAATGCGTATATAGATGGAAAATACTACGACATTGTTTCTTGTAAGGTTATGAACTCAGAAACGGGCATTTTGCAGTATATGATATACCTGTACGAAACGAGTTTTTACAAGGAAATAGAGGAAAGATACAAAAACGATAGGGCAATTGTCTGCATACTAGAGGTCGATAGTTACGAGGATTTAATGAACGAATTAAAAGAGGACACAAGACCTAAAATTCAAGCGGAAATAGAGGAAACTATAAATTCATGGGCAAAGAGAACAAATGCCATGATAAGAAAGTTCGACAAGGCTAAATACATCGTTGTAATGAGCAATAGATACTTCCAAAATGTAGTGGCAAAAAGATTTGAGATACTCGATACTATTAGAGAAATCGAGGTAGAAAGCAGTTTTCCTGCTACCCTGTCAATAGGGGTATGCACAAATGAAAGTTCTTATTTTGAGATGGAAAAAACTGCGTTTTCCGCACTCGAAATTGCCCTAGGTAGGGGCGGAGACCAAGCAGCAGTCAAAACTATGGGCGAATATGAGTTTTATGGTGGCAAGTCAAAGGCAATAGAAAAACGAAACAAGGTAAAGGCTAGAATAATTGCACACGCTTTCAAACCTATCCTAGACGAGTCATCTTTTGTCTATATAATGGGGCATCAATATCCGGATATGGACGCATTTGGGGCAGCAATAGGAATACAAAAGGCAGCTACAGACAGGGGTAAAGAGGCTAGGATAGTCCTAGAGGAAGCAAATCAGACGATTATTTCAGTCTACAATACGTTTAAGGACGATGCAGAAAATTTATTTATAAAACCTGAACTTGCCTTGCAAAACTTTAGACCAGAAAGCGACCTAGTTGTTGTTGTTGACACACATAGACCAAGTTTTGTCGAATGTCCTGAACTAATAAAAAGAGCAGAAAGAAAGGTCGTGGTAGACCACCACAGGCGAAGCGTGGATATGATAGACGATACATTGTTGACCTACCTAGAGCCTTATGCTTCTTCGGCATGTGAATTGGTAACTGAGATGTTGCAATATATGGAGAAAAAACCATCCCTACACAAAAACCAAGCAAACGCCTTATTAGCAGGTATGGTACTTGACACCAAGAACTTCAGCGTACAAAGTGGGGTAAGAACCTTTGAAACAGCGGCACTACTCAGAAGGCTCGGAGCCGATACAATGGTCGTAAAAGAGTTTATGCAGGACGACATTGCTTCGATAGTTGCCAGAAGTAATATTGTGGCAAATGCTAGAAACTTCAATGACTACATTGCAATTTCAGTAACGGACAAGGAAATTCCTAACCCTAGATTGATAGCTGCACAGGCTGCTGACCTAATGCTTACAATAAAGGGAATTACGGCTTCCTTTGTAATAGTGAAAGAGGGCGATACAATTTGCATAAGCGGTAGGAGTTTGAAAGACGTAAACGTACAATTAATCATGGAAAAAATGGGTGGCGGCGGACATAGAAATGGCGCAGGAACTCAAATATCGGATATGAGCATAGACGAAGTCGAGAGTTTGCTACTCGAAGAAATAAATAATTACATCAAAGAGGAGGAAAAATAAATGAAGGTTATTTTCTTAAAAGACGTAAAAGGCAGCGGAAAAAGAGGCGAAATCAAGGAAGTTTCAACTGGTCACGCCAGAAACTACCTAATACCAAAGGGTCTAGTTATGGAAGCCAACAAGAAAAATATGGAAGATTACAATAATAAAAAGAAAAAAGATGCTAAAATAGATAAGGAAAACACCGAACAAGCAAATATGATAAAGGAAAAGATAGAGTCAAAAGAGCTTAAAATAACCGCAAAGGCTGGCGATAGCGGTAAACTTTTTGGGGCAATAACGAATACTGAAATTGCGGAACTCATAAAAAAAGAGCACGGTGTAGAGGTAGACAAGAAAAAAATCAATATCTCTGGTTCTATCAAGTCAACTGGGGATTATGATATAAAAATCAAGTTATACAAGAATATAACAGCTACACTAAAACTCAAAATTGAGGCATAAATCGGAGGATTGAAATGGAAAACATCACTCCAAACTCTCTACCTAGCAATGTAGAGGCTGAAAAAAAGGTCTTGGGCGTAATGATGCTCGACGAGGACAAGATGTATTATGCCCTAGAAAAACTGGATGAATCGGACTTTTTTGACAGGGCAAATGCGATTATTTTTGCTTGCATAAAAGAGCTTGCAGAGAGCAAACCAAGCCTAGATGTTTTAGTAATTTCTGATGCCCTAGAAAACAAAGGTAAACTAAACACCATAGGCGGAGAGACCTATATAGATAGTCTAGCGAGTCTAGGGATAACAAATGTAAAGTTTGATACTTATGTCGATATAATTTATCAAAAATCTCAACTAAGACGTCTAATAAAGGCGGCAAAAAATATAGAGAAGTCAGCCTATAGCAATACTGATGCAAAACTCGTCCTAGAAGATGCGGAAAAAGCCATCTTCGATATATCTGTAAATAGGGGCAGAAATGACTTTGTGTCAATAGATGAAGTTTTAAAAGAATTGATGATAGATATTAGGGATAGGGAGACTAGCACCTCGTCTCTGACTGGCGTTAATACAGGGTTTACTGACCTCAACTACAAGTTTTCTGGTTTCCAAAAGGGCGACTTGATAATACTTGCAGCCCGTCCATCAATGGGTAAGACTGCCCTAGCACTTAATTTTGCAATGAATGCGGCATGTGATTATGAAAAACCTGCCTCTGTTGCTGTATTTTCACTAGAGATGAGTTCTATGCAACTTACACAGAGAATGTTAGCGGCAAAGTCGACTGTGGAGTTAGATAAGATAAAAAACGGTAACTTATCGGATAGCGACTTTGACGATATAGGGCAGGCGTTAAGGGCATACAATAAGTCCAAGATATTTATATCGGAATGTCCTGGGGCAAATTTGATGGAGATTAGGAGTCAGTGCCGAAAACTCAAGGCAAAACACGGGCTTGACCTGATAGTTATAGACTATATGCAACTTATGTCGGGCAAGGGCGAGAGTCAGCAAATAATGATTTCAAATATTTCAAAGGGTTTGAAGGCTCTAGCTATAGAGATGAAGTGTCCTATAATTGCCCTATCGCAGTTATCGAGAAAGTCAGAGGAAAGAAAAGACCACAGACCGATGCTATCTGACCTTAGAGACTCTGGGTCTATAGAACAGGATGCTGATATTGTTATGTTCTTATATAGGGATGAGTACTACAACAAGGAAGATAGTGAGAATAAGTCGCTTGCTGAGGTTATTATTTCTAAGTATAGGAATGGCGAGACTGGGAAGGTGATGTTGAACTGGATTCCTGAATGGCAGCTTTTTGAAAGCTCTGGTCGAGATGATGGTTCTTGGTAAAAGAACTTTGTAACAGTAAGGTCTCTCCGCTCGCTACGCTCGGTCGAGATGACGGTTCTTGATAATTATGAATATATATGTAGAGGAATTTCAAAAAAGAGACATCCTCCAGTTAAAATTATGGGGGAAACATGATGACCTGCGTTTTGTTCAATATGACTTTGCTAGGTTTTTTGATGACAAAAATTTTGAAACTTGGTTTGAGTTAAAAAACAGAGAACGCAGGATGCTTTTTGCCATTAAGGACGATGATAACGTCCGTGGTTTTATTTCTCTTAGAAAGATAAACGCCATCACAAAGTCTGCTGAGTTTGGGATTGCCATTGACCCAAATTTTACTTCTATGGGCATTGGTAAGGCTGGATTATCTCAATTTCTCGGCTTTTATTTTAATGAAATGAAGATGAGAAAATTGCGACTTACTGTTTCGACCTTTAATGAAAGAGCGGTCAATTTATATAAATCATTAGGGTTTAAACGTGTCAAAACTCGCCTATCAAAATTTGAAAATCAGATGGATAATTTTAAATTAATTTTAATTTATGATGATTTTAAAATTATAGGCGATAGTTTGTATACTGAAACAGAGACTTATGTTATAATGTCAAGTGGTTACAAAAGAGAAAATAAGGAGGAAGTATGATTAATCAAGATACTATCAAAAAATTTCAAAAACAATTTACTGATAACAAGGCAAACCTTGCTGTCCAAGGAGCAGTGCAAAAAATGGGTATTAACGATGCTTCTATTAACCAAGAAGTAGTTAGAAAACACAATCACAAGTTTTCTGAAACTACTAAGAGGGGCGATATTACTAGCCAAAAACAATCTGGCAGATGTTGGATGTTTGCTGCACTTAATACAGCAAGAGTGGACACAATGAAAAAGTACAATCTAAAGACAACAGAATTTTCGCAAACTTATACTTTGTTTTGGGATAAGTTCGAGAGAAGTAATTACGCTTTAAATTGTATCATAGACACAATTGACGAGGACTTGGACTCAAGGGTTGTTGCGCATATTCTAAAAAGCCCTGTTGAAGATGGCGGTCAGTGGGATATGTTCAAGGCATTACTTGAAAAATACGGTATTGTTCCTAAAAACCAAATGCCAGAGACCTATCATTCGTCTAATACTAGGGTTCTAGATGCTTATATGACTAGTATGATTAGGTACTTTGCTTGTGAAATGCGTGAGGAATATGCAAAGTCTAAGGATGTTAACAAGCTAAAAGAAATGAAAGAAAATATGCTATACAAAATTTACAATATTTTGGTAAAAGCTCTAGGTATGCCGCCAGAAAAGGTTAATTTTGAATATGTAGACAAGGACGATAAATTCCACAGACTTCCTGAAATGACTCCACAAGAGTTTTTTAAAGAGGTTGTGGGTTGGGATTTAAACGATAGGGTTTCTATAATTAATGCCCCAACAGCAGACAAACCTTATGGAAAGATGTACACTGTTAAATATCTAGGTAATGTCGAGGAAGCTGAGCCTGTTAAGTACCTAAACGTACCAAATGAGGTTATGAAACAGGCTGCAATTGACGCTATCAAAGATGGTGAGCCTGTGTGGTTTGGTTGTGATGTTGGCAAGCTTTCAGAAAGAGATCTAGGCATAATGGATAATAAGATATTTAACTATGATTTGACTATGGACTACTACCCAGCGTGGGATAAGGCTAAGAGACTTGACTATTATGAGAGCCAATTAACTCACGCAATGGTATTTACTGGCGTGAATTTGGATAAAGACGGCAATCCAATCAACTGGCAAGTTGAAAATTCATGGGGAGAAGAACCTGGCGACAAGGGTATGTTCTCTATGAGTGATGAATGGTTTGATACGTTTATGTACCAGATAATGGTGGATAAGAAGTATTTGCCTAAGGAGTGGAGAGAGAAGTTAGACAGCGAGGTTGTGGAATTAAAGCCGTGGGATCCAATGGGCTCACTAGCTCTTTAGTATGTATTTTTGAGCGCTAGCTTCGTTATCTTCGGACAAATCTACTCAACTCGCGTACACCTGTAACGTACGCTTACTCGTAGATTTCCCTCGATGCCTTGCTATCATCTCAAAAATCCTATACTAAAGACTGAAAGCATCTGTCATAGTCTCGAGACATCCGCTCGAGGTCAGATTAGCTAGTGTCTCTCGTACTATTGACAGATACTTCTTACTGTCGTCGCCTTGACAATGCAAAAACCCTCTTTATGAGGGTTTTTATATATTCTGTTTGCCGTAGTATAGAACGGGTTTTTTTTCGCTTAGGGATTTTTTTACATCGATTATGCGTTGGTTGGCACTGCCTCTGAATTTTAGTTTTAGGTTGATAAGTTCTTCTTTAAATAAACCATCTATAAGTACATCACAGAGTTCTAGTAGTTTTAGTTTTTCTTCATCAGCTAGTATCTGTTCATAAGTATAGCCTGAATATGTCCAGATGTCTTTTCTCTGTTTGCTGTCTATTGGTAGATTGCTGTTATATTCATCTATAAATTCTCTGACGGGTTTTATGTACTTAGACAATTCTAGGTTTTGAAATGGCTCGCCACCAAGTAGCGTAAGCCCCCTGTATTGTCTTTGACTGATTAAAGAGATTATTTTTTCTGTAACCTCAAAACTCATCTTATCGCCATAGTTAAAATTTTGGTAGTCAGCATTAAAACAGCCTTTACAATTATGAGTACATCCCGAAGCAAATAGGGAGACCCTTATACCCTCCCCATTTGCAATATCCATATTTCTTAACTGTGCGTAATTCATTTTATACCTAAATATGCATGACTCTCGCATCAATCTCTTTTGTTCTGCCGTTGTTCCAGAAATTTTCGCCTAGGTATCCACAGGTACGTCTTATTACAGTTAGTTTTGTCTTGTCGCTATTCTTACAGTTAGGACAAGTCCACTCTATGCCGTCTTTGTCGACCTTAATCTCGCCATCATATCCGCAATTATGGCAATAGTCTAATTTAGTATTGAACTCACCATACATAACATTATCATAAATATACTGCATTATAGATAGAATCGCCTCTGTATTTTGTATCATATTAGGTATCTCAACATACGAAATCATTCCGCCAGTTGATTTTTCTTGGAACTGTTGTTCAAAACTAAACTTGCTAAATACATCGATATTCTCTCTGACATCAACATGGTAACTATTAGTATAATAACCCTTGTCAGTAACGTCTTTTATATCTCCAAAACGCTGTTTATCTATGCTAGCAAACCTATGTGTCAAACTCTCTGCAGGAGTGCCATATACCGCAAACTGTATTCCCGTATCAACAGTCCAGTCATTCTTTTTCTTGTTCAATACATCCATTATCTTGAGGGCAAACTTAGTTCCCTCGTCTTTTGTATGAGAAACACCTTTAACTAGGATAGAAGTCTCATATATTCCAATGTAACCAATCGTTAAAGTCGAGTATCCACCATATAGGTACTTGTCGATTTTTTCGCCTGGTTTTAGTCTAGCTAGTGCGCCAAACTGCCAATGTACAGGAGAAACATCGCTTGTAATGCCCTTTAATCTATCATGTCTTACCATTAGAGCTTTTTTAAGTAGTTCTAGTCTCTTGTCTAGTAGTTCAAAGAACAAGTCCTCGTCGCCACCAGATAAAATACCAATTTGAGGTAAATTGATAGTAACAACGCCTTGGTTGAACCTACCGTCAAACTTGTATTCGCCATTTTCTTCTTTGTGAACATTTAGGAAAGCCCTACAACCCATTGGTGAAAATACATTGCCCTCGTACATTTGACGCATTTTTTTAGCACTGATATAGTCTGGGTACATTCTCTTTGCAGTACATTCCGCAGCTATCTTAGTCAAATACCAGTATTCAGAATCCTCTGTTACATTGTGTTCGTCAAGAACATATATTAGTTTAGGAAATGCAGGAGTTACATATACGCCAGACTCGTTTTTAATTCCCTCTATACGTTGTTTCAAAATCTCTTCGTCTATTAAAGCAGCCTCTTTTGCATACTCACTATTTGGGTCAAAGTGCATAAATAGTGTAACAAATGGTGACTGACCATTGGTAGTCATAAGTGTATTAATTTGGTATTGGATAGTCTGTACGCCGTCTTTGACTTCTTTTCTAGTACGTTTCCAAGCTATTTCCTCTGCTTTTTCCTCGTTAGGCTCTATGCCATATACATCAACCTGCTCCTCTAGTGCTAGTTTTTTATACTTATTAAAAGACTTTCTAACATAAGGAGCTAAAATTTTATCAACGCCATTTATTGATTGTCCGCCGTATTGAGCACTTGCTACTTGGGCGATTATCTGTGTTGTTACCGTACAAGCAACTTGAAAAGACTTAGGAGAGTCTATCTTTTTGCCGTTTATAACTGTCCCGTTTTTCAACATATCCTCTAAGTTAATTAGACAGCAGTTAAACATAGGCTGAATTAAATAATCCAAGTCGTGCATGTGGATAGCACCTGTTTCGTGAGCTTCTAATACGTCTGAAGGCATAAGTTTTCTTTTTGATATGTCTTTTGATACCTCGCCTGCAATTAGGTCACGTTGGGTAGATACTATTCTGGCATTTTTATTAGAGTTTTCGTTCATAACCTCGCTATTAGATTGCTCAATAAGAGTCAAAATATCAGTATCAGTAGTGTTTACTCTACGTTTGTATGCTTGAACAGACTTGTAGCTCTCATAAGCCTTTGCAGTCTGTGCGTTGTCGTGGTCAATTAGTGAATAGTAAACATCATCCTCTATTTTGAAAATAGACACTGTATCCTTTGGCGATGACTTGATACTATCAGTAATCTCATTTGCTATTTCTAATGCCTGTCCAGATACAAATTTACCCTGTGGTGAATTCATAGCCTTTTCTATGGCTATAATAATTTTTTCCTTTTCATAGCCTACTACCCTACCATCTCTTTTACGAACTTGCATTTTGACCCCCTATTATAGTAATAATGCCTTTGTTATATTTAAATTTATGATTTCCACATTATATCAACATTTTATCAACATATCGTATATCGTTTTGTCTTTAAACACTATATATTGTGTTATCATTATATATGCTATCGG
>PDWI01002844.1_pt1 | contig 25705 bp, 18 predicted proteins | sample 1430891 | NCBI WGS metagenome assembly PDWI01 (sample SAMN01162508, study PRJNA174530) | Oral metagenome, whole genome shotgun sequencing project. | biome: Marine environment; feature: Marine mammal; material: Swab sample of the gingival sulcus; isolation source: swab sample of gingival sulcus...
TGCTGCTCCAAACTATAATGGAACAGAAACTATTACTATAACAGTAAATGATAACAATGGTAAATCAATTGCTTCTGATGATGTTGAAATTATTGTTAATTCTGTTAATGATGCTCCAACTATTGAACTTCCTGATAGCTTCACATTTAATGAAGATGGAACCTTGGAAGAGGATCTAGCTCAATATGTTAATGATAATGATGGAGATTATCTTACTTTATCAGCAAGTACAAATGAAAATATCTTTGTTACATTTGCAGGATTGGTAGCTACATTCAGTGCTGCTCCAAACTATAAATTGCTTCTGATGATGTTGAAATTATTGTTAACCCTGTTAATGATACTCCAACTATCTCACTTCCTGATAGCTTCACATTTGATGAAGACGGAACCTTAGTGGAGGATCTATCCTCTTACATAAATGATCTAGATGGTGATGAGCTTACTCTATCAGTTAGCAATAATAGTAATGTTATTACTACATTTGTAGGAACTATTGCAACATTTAGTACAATGGAGAACTACAACGGAACAGAAACTATTACTATTACTGTAAACGATAACCAAGGTAAAGCTATTGCAAGTGATACTGTTGAGATAGTTGTTAATCCTGTAAATGATGCTCCGACTATCACTTTACCAAATTTATTTACATTTGATGAGGATAGTTCATTAGAAGTAGATCTCTCCCAATATATTGAAGATGTAGATGGAGATGATCTTACTCTATCGGTAAGTGGCAATACAAATGTTAATGTTGCATTTGATGGTTTGGTAGCTGTATTCTCAGCACCATTAAATTGGAATGGTTCTGAAATTATTACTATAACAGTAAATGACAATAGTAGTAAAGCTGTTACATCTGATGATGTTGAGATCATTGTTAATCCTGTTAACGATGCTCCGACTATCTCACTTCCTGATAGCTTCACATTTGATGAAGACGGAACCTTAGTGGAGGATCTATCCTCTTACATAAATGATCTAGATGGTGATGATCTTACTCTATCTGCTAGCGATAATAGTAATGTTATGGTTACATTTGTAGGAACTGTAGCGACATTTAGTGGAGTAGAAAACTACAACGGAACAGAAACGATTACTATTACTGTAAACGATAACCAAGGTAAAGTTGTTGCAAGTGATACCGTTGAAATCATTGTTAATTCTGTTAACGATGCTCCAAATATTACTTTACCAAATTTATTTACATTTGATGAAGATAGTTCATTAGAAGTAGATCTCTCCCAATACATTGAAGATGTAGATGGAGATGATCTTACTCTATCGGTAAGTGGCAATACAAATGTTAATGTTGCATTTGATTGTTTGGTAGCTGTATTCTCAGCACCATTAAACTGGAATGGTTCTGAAACTATTACTATAACAGTAAATGACAATAGTAGTAAAGCTGTTACATCTGATACTGTTGAAGTAGTCGTTTTTCCTGTAAATGATGCTCCTGTTATGGAACTTCCGGAAACAATTACCTATAATGAAGATGATATTCTTACTGTTGATTTTTCACAGTATATTGAAGATGTTGATAGTGATGATTTGATTCTTTCAGTATCAGGATTAGTTAATACTATTGTTACTATTGATCAATTTATTGTAACATTTAGTAATGTTGAAAATTGGAATGGTAGTGAAACAATCATGTTTAAGTTGCATGAAATAAGCTCTAAAGAGATTGTTTCAGGAGATGTAATTGTTAATGTACTTCCTGTGAATGATGCTCCGATTATTGTATCATTCTCACCTATTAACCCTTCTCTTTTTGTTACCAATAGTAATCCTATAACATTTGATGTAACAGCTGAAGATGTTGATAGCGATATCAGTTATAGCTGGACACTAGATGGAGAATCTGTTAATGACGATAGTACATTTACTCATGAGTTTACTCAAAATGGTGACTATGAGGTTAAGGTTGTTGTTTCTGATGGTGAATTAGAGATTTCTCAAACTTGGAGTGTTGAGGTTTCCCTAGTTTTTATTGATGAGACTCTTCCTAAGGTTACTAAACTTAACGGAAATTATCCAAATCCGTTTAATCCTAAAACAACTATCAGCTTTGATCTAAGCGAATCAGGTCTTGTAAGTTTGAAAGTTTACAATAGATCAGGCCAATTGGTTCAAACTCTGGTTAATGAGTTTAGGGAAGTCGGTAAATACAGTGTAGATTGGTTAGGAATGGATATACCTTCAGGTGTATATTTCTATAGACTATCTACCAAAAACTATTCTAAAACTATGAAAGCTGTTATTGTGAAATAGTATTAGTTTTTATGCAGAAAATAAAGGGGCTCATTTGAGCCCCTTTATTATTAATATTTAAATACCCCTTAAAATTAAGAGAAACTACTTTACTAAAAGCATTTTACCCGATTTAACAAAGCCGTTAAACCTAATAGAGTAGAAGTAAACTCCTGAATTATATCTTGAAGCATCAAACCTAATTTTATTTTCACCGGCAGGAGCAGCTTTCAGTTTTTGATTCTTAATAAGCTCTCCTTTAGCATTATAAACCGTAAAGTTAATATCTCCGCTTGAAGGAAGATTGAAACTTATATTGGTTTCAGGGTTGAAAGGGTTAGGATAATTACCGTTAAGAGTAAAAACTTCAACTAAACCCTCCTCAATATCAGACCCCATTGAACCGAGAGTTATATTAAGCTCTATTGGATCAAAATTGTTTAAGAAAGTTATTTTAGCTTCTCTAGTTTCATTACTTTCCATACCTATGGAGTTTAGAACTATTGAAAAATCCAAAGATTCATTTGGTTCGATAACTCCACTTATATCACCCTCAACAGTTAACCAATTATCCTCAATTGGAGCTTTTGCAAAGTGGTAGGAATCTCCGTTATTAAGAAGCATATTGGCAATAAGTTTTCCTCCACTAGGGTTTGTTAAATATATACCTGCTGATTTTTGTGTATATTGTCCATCAATCATCTTTATCTGTGCTACTCTACCTGTTAAAGTTTGATCTTCAACACTGTATTCATAAATTTTTGAAGCAGGGTTTCCTGTTTTAGCAAAGATCCAGATAGTGTTGGACTCTTGGCAATAAGCTATATCTGTAGTAGATATGTTGATTTCAGGCTTTGCATATGTCTCTAAAACATTACCACTCTCATCAAACTTTAAGAAGCCTTCGCTACTATTGAGAGTTAAAAAATAATCACCCATCCAAGTAAGGTTCTTGAGATTTTTAGAACCGTTTGAAAGCTCCTCAAAAAGAGTTGTTACTTCACCTGTTGTTTCATCAAACTTATAGAATCCGTCATTATCTCCACCATAGATATATCCATCTCTATAAATAATACTGTAAACACCTTTTCTCGATTCTGTCTGCTGGGAAAGTTCAGAGATTATGTTTCCATACTTATCAAATTTTAAGAACATATTTTCATCATTAGATGAGGTTTTTCCCGCTGAACTTACCCATATATACTCTCCGGCATCTGCCAAGCCATACATCTTCTCATAACCTGATATTTCAGTAAGGTTATAGAAGCTCAATATGTTTCCAACGCTATTTTCTATCTCTGCAATACCATTTATCTCTTGAGTCGTGGTTCCGCTATTTTGGATAGAGATATTGTGAGTGATCGGCTCCTCCCAGTAGATCTCTTCATTTATATTGCTGCTATTGATAATAAGTGGAGAACTTTGAGATCCATTTACTGCAATTTCTCCTTGGAATGTCTGTTTTTGAGGAGCAGAAACAGTAACATACATTGTTCCTGAATATTGAGGAGAAACTGTAAACGATGCCATCCCTTCTGAATCTGTTATCTTGGAGTCTGATAACTCTCCTCTTTTATAGATACCAACTAAAGCTCCATCAATACCGGTTGAGATATTAATGGTTGAAGATTCAGTAGCATTTATAGTAGAAGGTGTTACGACTACAGGTATTAGTTCAGGCTCTCCCATAAATAGATTTACCGAAGGGTCTCCAAAAAGATGGTACATATTCCAATAGTACCAAATAGCTCCATTCATTCTATCTACAGATAAAAGACCGGCCTGTAAAATACCTCCGGTAGTTGGATACTCCATAAGCATTACGGCATCAACTGAACCCATTTGGGTAGGCGAGTAAGCAGGAGTTGTATTACCTGTGGAAACAGTACCAACTCCAAAAGCCAGATCCTCACTCCAGTAGGTACTTTCAGATGCTCCAATATAGCCAATAGATCCCTTATCTTTAGCATTTAGCCATGCCTCTCCAAAACATTCCATTGAACCAAAAGATCCTGTAAGACAGCAATTACCTATAATCAATCCATACTTACCCTCGTTTGAAAGACTGTTGATATCACTATTGGTAAAAGAAGGGTCTCCAAAACCTGATACAAAACCATGAGCAGTATAGTTATAAAACGCCAAACCATTACTAACATTGTTTATAATCTCACTTTCAAAACCGACAGCACCATTAAGATATTGTAAACCCTCCATACCATTTGTTTCGCCTGTAGTTGGATTTACATAAGTATCGTTAAAGTAGTATGTCATCTGATATTTTATATGAGGATTACCGTGGGTGTATGTAAAATTAGCGTCATAACCTGCAACCCCCATAGCTTTCTTTAAATATGAAAGATCAAACCCCGTAGTAAACTGCTCCTTTTCATACCATATTGTTTTATCTACTTGATTTTTAAGATCATCTAAAGATCTAACTGAAAATCTTCCCACATAGATAGATTTAACATGATTGTAAGTTGAAGGGACTCCCATTACCCCATATATAAGATCTGAAACGGAAGCACCACCAATGTTATAAAGTTTTGTTGGAACAATATACTCTCCGTCCATATCACCAACAAGTAGTATAAATGATGGTGCAGGATCGAGGTTTTCATACTGATCTTCAACCCATGAATCTATGGATTCAACTGTAGCTGAAGGGGAGATAAAGTTTGTTACTACATTAAAACCTTTCTGCTGCTTCCAAGCGATAAATCTTTTAAGATCGTTGTTTGAAGCTAAATTTTCGGGTGCAACTAATAGATATGATGTAGGCATATCAACAGCTTTATTGTTCTCTCTATAGTTTATGGCAATCTTGAGAATATCCTCAAAGTAAGGAGATCTCTTGCTGTTAGCTTCTCTTACAGACTCTTCTGTAATCCCTTTAAAAGAGACCTTAATATTCATATTATCCACAACTCTTAAAAGGGATTTAGATGGTGAGTAGTCAATAGGAGAAACTATCATTCTATATATATCATTTCCCCTCATAGTTCCCATTTTCTCTATATCAACCAGAGCTTTTTTACTAAAGTTGGAATTTTTATAAAACTCATTGTCATAGTAGAATTTTATATCTTTAGGGTCTATATTCTTAGGATAGCTCGGTTGTGCCGGCATAATGGGATAATCTATACCACTCTCTTTTGTTCCCAAATCTTTACTGCTTAAAGTTTCAACAACAAAATCTATTTCAGATCCCATTGGAGCAGTAAAAAGAGTTGAAAATATTGGAAGATTAGGTTCTCCGGGAGTACCGGATATGGTTGAACCCTCAAACCAAATATCTGTAAATTTACCCTTTTCAGTATCAACCTCATTAAAATTTAGATTTTTAATGGTATGTGTGAAACTGAAACCACTCTCTTGGTTATCATAAAGATAATAACCATCTTTCTTGTTGTTAAAATCAATATTCCCACCGTAAAGAATGGCAATAATTGAGATCAACAATAGTATTGATTTTTTCATAAAAACCTCCAATAAATTATAAGATTACTCCTTTTTTATAATTTACAAAAATATTGGAGTAAAAAGTAAATGATTTTTAAAACAACTTAAAACATATTTTTATAAGTATCATAGTTTAAGTTTATAAATTTTGTAAAAATCTTAAACCATTCCTCCCAAATTTGAAAATCTTTTTTCATTAAATTCTATTACAATTCAATACCTTCCATAGATCTTTCTAATCTTCTGGCATGTTTTAGAAAATCATCTATATCCATCTCTTTAAACAATAAAATTCCATGACCTGTTCTTATTCTTACATTTTCATTGAGATAGAAATAATCTTTCCCGAGTAGTAGTTGCAGTTCTTTCAACTGTTCAACCCATATTTTTTGAGCAAGAGTGCTAAATTTCCCATCTAGCATATAGCTTGGAAAAGATGCGTTAACTTGGGTCATATAACAACTTGTAAATGCACTATCTAAAACAGCTAGTGAGTTAAGAGAAACAGGTATTATAACATTAGCTTCAGCAGGATGGAAACGATACCAAACATTTCTGTATCCCCATATTTTTAGATTTGACAAATCCTCCTCTTTAGACCACATCCTTATAGCTTCAGCTATTGCCTGTAATACTTTATAATGGGTGTCTGGTCCACTACCTTCAGGATCTAGAGCTAAACTTATAACAGTTGGTTTTATCCTTCTTAACTGCTCTAATATAGGTAGTACATCCCTTGATCTTTCAGGTTGCTCAGAAAATATATCCCCTTTATAAAATCCTAATCTTAAATGATGAATATGCTCTGTATTAACACCTGAATGAGTCCAAACCAACTCCTCTTCAAACTCTCTAATCATACCTTTCAATTTCTGAATTTTTGGAGGATTCTTCTCTCCATCATAGCTATTTTTCAACTCTGAAATAATACTATTTATAGTATTTATCAGATCATCTTTACTATTCAGATTGAAAATCTCAACCATAATACGGACAACTCTATGGCACAAACCTCTCTCTCTTTCCGGTTCATTCATCTCGGCAACATTATTAAGGTAGTGTGATATATCCTTATCCCACTTCTGTTTGTACCCGGTCTCAAAAAAGTCATGATATTTAATCATCTGGATCCTATTTTCATCTATCAAACTTATAGTTTTTTCTAAAATATTAATAACAAATCTATTTGTTACAGCTGTAAAACCAGATGTTAAAACAGAGAAATGAAACTCACTGCTTTTATCACGCAATTGTCTATTTATGTGAGGCAGCATTCCAAGCATAATATCATCATGATGAGGTCCTGTATGATAATAAACTTGGTTTTTCTCATGATTCAATTTTCTTAAAAACTTTTTCTTAATAGATTCTATAACAGATCTTATAGTATCTTCTCCCAGGTTAGGAATCAATCTACAATATCTATCATTTTTCAGATCATCAAGAGTTAAATGGTGTCCATATTTATTCAACTTCTTACATAAATCTATAACTGCTCTCTCTGTTTTTAGATGTGTCCATTCCCCTTTTTCATAGTAGTAGTCTATACTATCTTGCAGAGCAGAAGCTGCACTTTCTGTGGTATAGAATCTGGCATTTTTTAACTTATGAAGTACTGTTGCAGGGTATAGATTATTAGGTTCGCTCTCTAAGCTGTTTTTTACAACCTGTGCTTTTGCTTCTCCTGCCGCAATTATTATTGCTGTTGCATCAGGTTTATAACTAATTGTTTCCAAACCAATTGTGATTACCAATCTATTTCTTGAGACCTCAATCCCACCCAAATCACTCGCTGCTACCGCTTGAGTTTCAAAATTAGTAGTTGTTAATCTTGTAGTTGAGTAATGATCGGATCCTCTCGTATTAAAAGCAATATGCCCATCTGGTCCTATTCCACCTAAAAAGAATCCAATACCTCCCAACTCTCTAATTTTAGCTTCATACTCTGAACACCATTTATCAATCATAAATATTGACTTCTGTTGTATCTCCTCTTCATAACTTTTTGCCTCTCTAAAACGAAGTGATAAGTCTATTGTCGAATCTGGAAACACCTCAGAGAAGTGAAGATCATTGTGAAGAGGGATCTTATCTGAGTTTATTAGCAAAGCTTTCCTTTTATCTAGTCCAAACCCTTCGATATAAAATTTATTTACATAGTAATTAAAACTATTAACTTGCTTTGAACTTATGGGGAAAAATTCATCTATCTGTACAAAATGTAAATTTGACAGATCCGGTCTCCCTATATCTAGGTTATACTTTTCTCGAAGATCTTTAACCTTTGAATCATTCCAATTCAATAAGATATGCTTACTCCACTTTATAAAATGTTCAGGCGTTTTCCCTGTTGGCAAACTGATTACTCCATTAGGGTTTTTTGCTGACCACTCTAAAAATCTAAGAGAGGTTAACAATCCTAATTTTGGAAAGTTATCGACCATAATATACGGTATTTTTGCACTGATCTTTTGTGCATTTGATAACTCAAAAAAGGATCTTTCAACCTTAGTCAGTCTATCGATTTTACTCATACTAATATTCCCCTTTTGTCTAAAAACCAAATAAAAGATATAAGTAATATCAAATATGTAAAGATTGAAATAGGGTATGATATTAATGATGATTTCTATAATATTTTTACCTGGTTTGATCCTAGATCAAGATATCTCCTAAAAAACATAAAGTTTTTTTCTTTTGGTTATAAAATAAAGAGCATAAAAGCTTATAGATTTTGACAAAAATCTTAAAACGTTTCCCAAAGTGATCAATATAGTTGTATATGAGATTATATCTTCATATACTAAATGTTGGATAAATACTTATATTAAACTCAGGTTGGTTAATATTTTTCTAAAAACTATTAGCTACAACATAAGAGCTAAAATCAAAAACTAATCCTTTGTTGCTATAAGATCTAATTTAGATTGTATATATTTTTTAAATTATTATATTACTATGCTATTGAAGGATCTATCTTCTCATGAGAGATCTTTTTTATGATTGAATAGTAGTTAATTGGAACTTACTTGAATTTAAATTTTAGGAGAATATATGCCTTTAGTACCTATGGTTATAGAACAGAGTGGAAGGGGGGAGAGGTCTTTTGATATCTACTCATTGCTTCTTAGACAGAGAATTATTTTTATAAATGGAGAGATTGAGGATAATATGGCAAGTTTGGTTGTTGCTCAACTTCTCTATTTAGAAGCAGAAGATCCTGAAAAAGATATCTCACTATACATTAATAGTCCGGGGGGAGTTGTTACTGCCGGTATGGCAATATTTGATACAATGAACTACATTAAGCCGGATGTAAGTACTATCTGTATTGGTCAGGCTGCAAGTATGGGAGCCCTTCTTTTGACTGCCGGAGCAAAGGGTAAGAGAATTGCCTTACCAAATTCAAGAGTGATGATACACCAGCCTTTGGGTGGAGCTCAGGGTCAAGCTTCCGATATAAAGATTGCCGCAGAGGAGATTCTTAAAACCAGAGATATTTTAAATAAGATTATAAGTGAAACTACAGGTCAAACTATTGATAAGGTTGAAGTTGATACCGATAGGAACTACTTTATGAATGCAAAAGAAGCCTTAGATTACGGTATAGTTGACAAAATTTTTGAGGGGGATAGATAATGTCTGAAAGATACCCTTCAGCTTTAGATGTTTGTGCTTTTTGCGGTAAGCCAAAAGATGATGCTTTTATCATGATAACAGGATTTGATGCAGCTATCTGTGATGAATGTGCTAAATCTGCTTCCCAAATTGTCGATGAAAATTTGGAGAAAAAGAAAAAGAGCAAAGTACCTAAAACCTTCCCAAAACCTAGCAAGATAAAGGAGGATCTCGATAAGTATGTCATTGGTCAAGATGATGCAAAAATGGCTATTGCTGTTTCAGTTTACAACCATTACAAGAGAATAAAATCTAAATCCCTAAATAAAAATAGCGATGTTGAAATTGAGAAATCAAATATTCTTCTCTTAGGTTCAACCGGAACAGGAAAAACATTATTGGCAAAAACTTTGGCAAAATCCTTAAAAGTACCTTTTACCATTGCAGATGCCACTGTACTTACCGAAGCGGGTTATGTTGGTGAGGATGTTGAAAATATTATTGTTAGACTTCTTCAAAGTGCCGATTATGATGTAAGTGCAGCAGAGATGGGGATTATCTATGTTGATGAGATTGATAAGATTGCAAGAAAATCTTCAAATGCTTCAATAACAAGAGATGTTAGTGGAGAGGGTGTTCAGCAATCTCTTCTAAAGATATTAGAGGGAACTAAAGCACAGGTTCCTCCAAAGGGTGGAAGAAAGCACCCCGACCAAGCTCTTGTTGAGGTAGATACATCAAACATACTATTTATTTGTGGTGGAGCTTTTGACGGTATAGAGGATATTATCAAGAATAGAATTGGTAAAAAGAATATGGGGTTTGGAGCTGATAGCGTTAATGTTAAATCTATGAAATCTGCCGATGTTATGAAGCAGATAGAGTACTCCGATCTTCAACATTTTGGATTGATACCTGAAATTATTGGTAGATTACCATTGGTTAAAAGTTTGATAGAACTTGATAAAGATGCTTTGAAAAGAATTTTAAAAGAGCCGAGAAATGCTATTACTAAACAGTATATAGAGTTGTTTAAACAGGAAGGTTGTAAACTCTCTTTCACTGAAGATGCTCTTGATAAAATTGCAGAAAAAGCTATTGAGAGAAAAACCGGGGCAAGATCCTTAAAGAGTATTATTGAAGATAAGATGAACAATGTAATGTTCCATCTGCCAAACCATCCGGAGGTAAAAAATCTTGTTGTTGACGGAGATTTTGTAGAGGGTAAAAAAGAGTTTGATTTTTATAAGAAATAATAGGTTTCTAGAATGCTAAAAGGGTAGATTTAAATTGTTTAATTCTACCCTTTTTTAGTCATAGTAAAATAAACCGGTCGAGAAGGCTATTACTTTATATGTATTTATCCTAAATAAAATTACAGTATTCGTAAATGGGATATACGGTAACTTAATTACACCTGAGTTCGATATAAAAAAAGTATCGATATTGATTGATCAGAAAATACATTATGTTTTTTGTATTGTAAATAATAAAATAAATGGTATTGTCATGATCAATATAAATAGTATATACAATATAATAAAACTTTCTGAATAAATTGTTTTAATACTATATTCTTCTAAACTATTGAGGAAAAGTTCTAGGTTTTTTAAAGATTTTTTCTTAATCTTATTTCATAGATCTCCTCTTTAAATTCTTATTAGCAATTAAAGAGAGAAATAGTTAATTCGATTACAGAAAGTCAATCTTTTTGATCTCCTGTATGTGAATAGAGACAATAAAGCAGCATAGACTAAGATGGAGCTTTTATTTTGAGAAATAGTGGATTTAGTTTCTTTAATAGAAATGGTAGTTTTACTCTATTATTTATAATTATAACGGTTGGATTTATTGTTTACTTTAATAGTTTTAATTGTAGTTTCCAGTATGATGATATTCCAAATATTGTTGAAAACAGTGATATAACCAACTTTTCAGATTTTTCAAAGCTATCATATTGGACACATATATATAACAGACCTCTTCCAACTTTAATAACAAAAATAAACTACTACTTTAGCGGTTTAAATACAACTCCATATCATATTATAAATCTTATTATCCACCTCTTAAGCTCAATTACAGCATTCTTTTTTATTACTCAAATATTTAAATCTAAAAGTTTAAAAAACTCCAACATAGAAAAATATAAAACTCTCTTTGCTCTCTTTACCTCGCTAATCTTTTTGGTACATCCATTACAAACCCAATCGGTAACATATATTATTCAAAGAATAGAAGCATTGGCAGGATTTTTATATCTTCTCTCCTCTCTTCTTTACTTAAAACTTAGAATGAATAGTATAGAGAATGGGAAATTCTCCATTAAAATTTTTATCCTATTTCTATTAACAGCAACCTGTGGAATATTAACTAAACAGACATTTGCATCACTCCCTATTGCTATAACCTCTTTAGAGATATTTTTTGTTAGAGATGGAAAAGATAAACCAAATAAGAAACTTATATTTTCATATATAACTATTCTTATTTCTATATTTTTTATATTAGCTTTTATGGGAATTCTCCCTAAAGAGAGAGAGTATCTTTCAAGAGTTCAGTATCTCTTTACCCAATTTTATATTGTTCCAAAATATATCCAACTTTTCTTTTTACCTCTTTCTCAAAATATAGATTATGATTACACCTTAGTAGAGTCTCTTTTAAATATTAAATCTATTCTTGGCATTATATTTATTTTTGTATCAGTTCTCACTGGTATTAAAACTTATAAGAGATACCCTCTAATATCCTTTGGTATATGGTGGTTCTACATATCAATTTTTCTTAGATCTTCCATTTTCCCAATTCGTGATCTTATATATGAACATAGAGTTTATACCCCACTATTTGGACTTTCAGTAATATTGGTCAATCTTATTTTTATAACTTACAGCAAGTTCAGATCTGAAAATATAAAAGAGATATCTATCATACTTTCTGTAGTGGTTCTGTTATTTGGGATTGGAACTATAAAGAGAAATTTTATTTGGAAAACAGAATTATCTCTTTGGGAAGATTCATACTCAAAATCACCAAACAAAGATAGAGTTGCCTATAATCTAGGTCTATCATACTACAATAAAAAGGAGTATGAAAAAGCAAAAAAGCTTTACAAAAAAGCTATCAAATTGAACCCTAACTATGTAAATCCTTACCATAATTTAGCAACTATATTCATGAATCAAAAAAAATGGGATGATGCACTATTCTACTTCACTAAGGCAGATCAGTTTAGCGAAAAGAATATTAACACTCTATATAATTTAGGTACAGTTTGGTTCTATAAGGGTAATTTTGAGAGATCTGAGCACTACTATAGTAAGGTTTTATCCTTAGATCCTAAAAATATTGAAACATTGCTTAATTTGGCTAAAGTTATGAAGAAACAGGAGAATTTAAAAGAAGCTGAAAATTATCTTCTCAAACTACTAAAACTGGATAATAATAATTTTGAAGGTGTTTTAATGCTTGGTAATATTCTATACCTGGAAAAAAGGTATGATGAAGCTGAAAAATATTACTCAATAGCTGAAAATATCAATCCAAACCATATATCAATCTACACAAACCTTGCAAATATATCTTTTATTAAAGGGGAACCTAAAAAGGCTGTTGAATATTACGATAAGGCTTTAATGGTAGATCCAAACTTTGTAGATGCTCTTTTTAATAAAGCAAATGTTCTTTATATGACAGGAGATAAAGTTAAGGCTTTGGAGTATTATCTAAAAACATTAAAGGTGGCTCCTAATCATAAGGCTGCCTTGAAAAACAGTAGTGTTTTAAAGAAAGAACTAAACAATTAGGAACCCTAATATTTATTTAGCTCATTGAAATAAGGGATTATTATAAACTATTGAACATTGATTATTGATTAAAGTTAATATGGCTGGAGTTTTTAAATAGATCATACTTGACAAAAGTAGTATCTTGCTTTATATTTGCATTTCACTATAAGGGTGTGAACGAGTTTGATATAAAAGAAATGCTAAGGAGATAAAATGCCTCATCATCTTTCTACAAAACAGAGACTAAGACAGTCAAAGAAAGAAAATGCCTACAACAAACACTATAAATCAATGATGAGAACTGCTATTAAAAAGGTTAGATCTGCTGAGACTAAAGAAAAAGCTGAAGCAGATTATCTGGTAGCTCAATCAATTCTTGATAAATTAGTTATCAAAGGCATATTGAAGAAAAACAACGCTTCTAACAAGAAGTCAAAGCTAAGAAATTTCATTAGTAAACTATCTTAGTAGTTTGTACTTCAAAATTTGTTAATAAGCAGCTTTACAGCTGCTTTTTTTATTTCACTGGAAAAGGATCTTAGATGAGAACTTTAATAATTGGAGATATACACGGTTGTTATGATGAGCTTATCTCTCTTATAAAACTTTTCTCTCCTAAAAAGGGTGATAAAATATACACTGTTGGTGATATTATTGGAAAAGGTCCCTCTGTGAAAAAGGTTATAGAAACTCTCATTGAGCTTAAGATAGATTCTGTACTTGGAAACCATGAATATTGGTTTCTTAAAAAAGGGAAAGAGTACGATCCATTAAGCTTTTTACATAAATCCCCCTATATTGATTATCTTAAATCCATGAAACCATACCTAGATAAAGAGAACTTTTTTTTGGTTCACGCAGGTATAAACCCCTACAAGGGCATTTACAAAAGTGATATTACCGAGTATACAAATATTAGAAATATTGATTATGGAGATGGTAAAACTCCTTGGTTTAAGCTTTATAATGGTAAGAAAATAATTATTTTTGGACATTGGGCAAAACAAGGTCTTGTTAACAGAAGTAATGTAAAAGGTTTAGATTCCGGTTGTGTTTACGGTAAATCTCTGACGGGATATATTGTTGAAGAGGATAGTTTTATATCGATAAAATCTAAGAAGTGCTATTCTCCAATTATACCTAAACCTGAATCTTAATTTATTGTTTTTACCCATTCTGCTGTTTAGGATCAATAAAAGACATTTTTATATATGGTATAAATATTGCAAATAAACCTCTGTAATATATTAGAGGTTGATTATGTACTCAAAACTTTTTGAACTATTAAATATACAAAAAACAGGGCTGGAAACACTTCTAAAAGTTATTAATTCCCAGAGAGAGTATATACTGTTAAATGGTCATGAAAAATTTTTAGACACTGTTCACAGGCAGGAAAAATCACTTTCTTATATATCTAATCTAAAACTTTTGACCTTAAAAGAGTTTGAAAGATTAAAGCTTGCTACAAAAAAAACTCATATAAAAAAAATTAGTGAACTAATCCCTTTTATTAGAGTTACTGAAAGGAAAAAATTTACAGATTTAGTTAATAGAATAAAATTTTTATGGGAACTGATTCAAAAAAAGAGTAGAGAAAATAGAATTTTGGTTACTAAAACATCCTCTATTCTCAATAGAAGTTTAAGAACTTTAAAATCATATTCTGGTGATCATGGAGGATATACAAAAAACGGTAATCATACATCAGGCATCAATCCTAGTAGAAGAGTAATAGATAGGTCAATATGAAGATTAGAACAAATACATACAGCCTAGGGGCAACAATGGAGATGGCCAAGAGGGGTATGAACTTGGCTAGACTTCGTATGAGTGTTACAGGAAATAATGTAAACAATGTAAATACTGAAGGTTATTCAAGACAGGATGTTGTTACAGATGCCTCTACTGTTTTTCAAGATTCCAATAGCTCATATGAGATGGGACTTATTGAAGGAACAATAAGAAGAGTTAGAGACTCCTTTCACTATCAACAACTGGTTCAAGAAAACCCATCTTTAGGTAGATGGGAAGAGGAGAGTCACCAATTGGAGCTTATTGAAAGAATATTAAATGAACCTAATGAAAACTCCATAAGCCATACAATGGATAATTTTTTTAACTCTTGGGAGACTCTTTCTCAAGATCTTGAAAACCAGGCATCAAGAACCATTGTTAGGGATAGTGGTAATATATTAGCTAAAATGTTTAATACTACAGCTATAAAGATTGAGGAGCAGAGATTAAGTTTAAACAAGCAGATTCATGATGATGTTACTAAAGTAAATCTACTTTTAGAAGAGATTTCAGGTTTAAATAAACAAATATTAAAACAAAACTCAAACAGTTCCGAATTTTCAACTCTTTTAGACAGAAGAGATAAGGCGGTAAATGATCTTTCTAAATATATGGATATTAAAGTTACCGAAAAAGATAATGGTGCTATACTTATACACTCTTCGGGAATTGTTATTGCCAACGAAAGATCTAAAAACAGATTGAACGAGATTGAGGATTCAAACGGGAATATACAACTTTCTTGGGAGAGTGAATCCAATAAATTAGATATTAAAAATGGTAAGCTTTTTGGACTTCTTAATACCAGAGACAACACTATACCGGAGGTAGTTAACAATCTCAATAGTTTGGTTAAGTCGATAGTTGAGAATGTTAATAGAATACACAGTGAGAGTTACAATCTTGAAGGTAATAGCGGTTACAACTTCTTTAGTTCCGATGGTACTACTATTGATACTATTGCTCTTGATGAGAATGTAGCACAGAGTACAGAGTTTATATCTGTTTCAAGAAATCAAGGATCTCACGGTAATGGAGACGGAGCTCTCCTAATTTCGGCTTTAGCAAATGAAAAACATATGGGGAATAGAACTCAATCATTTAAAGAGTTCTATTTGGAATCAATTGTCTCTCTTTCCAACAGGGTACAGGAAGCTGAACGAATGAAAGATGTTGAGAAAGATTTTGTTACATTTTTGGAAAATAAAACAAATGAGGTTTCACAAGTAGATTTGGATGAGGAACTTTCAAATATGATCAAGTATCAACAGGCATACGGAGCAGCAACAAAGGTTTTAAGTAAAACAGATGAGATGATGGTTTCTCTCTTATCAATAGTTTAGTGGAGTTATTATGCGTATAACATCGATAATGGTTCAAGCAAATATTACAAAAACTCTTAACAACCAAATGGATAGGTTGTATAAGATTAATAATGATGTTTCATCCGGCGTAAGAATTCATAAAGGATCAGATGATCCATTTGGAACCTCTCTTTCTCTAAGATATGATGAGGATATAGATCAAACAGAACAGTGGATAAAAAATAGCGATAGTGGTAAAGAGTGGATTGCACACACTACTCAGATTTTAGATCAGGTTCAAAATGTTACTCAACAGATATATTCCAAAGCTATACAAGGAGATAATGATACAATAACTCAAGAAGAGAAAGATACTCTTGCTCTATTGATTAATGAACAGTTGGAAGAGATAGTTGATCTTACAAATAACTCCTATAATGGTAAAAAAATATTTAACGGAGATATTATAAATGCCTCCCCTTTCTATGCTGTAAAAAATAAAGAAGGTGATATTACGAATGTTGCCGTATTCAATGGATTTGTTGATGGTAATCCCCAAAATCCTGAATATATTTACTATAGAGAGGAGAATGATGGATCTCACACCGGAATCTATATTGATAAAAATGGTAAGGAAAAAAATATAATTGCAAATGATCAATCTTTTGGCAATGTCTCCATTAGCGGAAGTATGAATAGAAGAGTATCCTCTTCTGAAATTGTAAATATTGCCATAAGCGGAACTGATACCTTTATGAAAAACGGACCGGGAGCAGAAGGTGATCTTTTCAGCTCTATCATAAAAATTAGAGATAGTTTAAGAGGTGAGATTGATAATGAAAATGGTAGTGAGATTGATGATCTTGTAAAAAATATGGAAAATATTACAGCTTCACAATCTAGATCAGGAATCTTATATACAAGGCTTGAACTGGCAAAAAGTGTCCTTGAAACCGACAAAATAGAGTTGAATGATGCTCTTTCAAGGGTTAAAGATACGGATATATCTGAAGCTATGATGAACTATAACAAGTATGAAGTCGCTTACAATATGGCATTGAATATGAGTGCAAGAATCTTGCAAACATCTCTTGTTGATTATATGTAGAGAATAGATAGTATAGATATTGTGATACAGATCACAACTTTAGTAATAATTGTAAAAAAACAGATAAAAGATATTTGCTAATTTCCGCTATTATTATTAAATTCACGATTGGTCGACTGTGTAAGAAGGATATCCTCCTTTTAAAACTAAAAAAAATCTACTCTTAATGGTAGGAAGGAGAATTTATGAAACATTTTTTATTGTTGTTAGTAATATTTTTTAGTACTGCTTTGCAGGCAAAATGGTTGTTTGAGCCTTGTAATGGTGGAGTTTTTGTAGAGGGTGAGAACAACCAATATGTAAAATTAGTATTTGGAAATTATTGCGGATGCTCCTCAGATGGTTCTGATACGGATCAAGGTTATGTATTTACTTATAGAGTTAGTCGAAAAAGGTTTGACAATTCTGGTAATCCAATTTCTGGCTGGGAAATAGTAAAAGAAATAACATGTGAGTATGAAGGCGAGGTTATTACATACGACTACTTTAGGCACCCTTATTATATGTCTTGGTCAGGAGTAAAAGAATTCCAATATAAACTTGATATTGGTTGCCTTAATCAAGATGGACAATTTATGGGTTATGATACCGATATAAGCGAAAAGGTTTCTGTTCTAAGAAATGATAATACATCGGCTATTCAAGAACCTTCTCCAAAATAATTTTTTATCTGGCTTGGTATCTTTTAGCTATCCGGAACTATTTTAAACTATAGGGTAAATTATGAAATATCTATTATTACTACTTTTCCTTACAAATTTATTATTTCCTCAAAGTAATTATATAAACTATCTATTTGAAGAAGAACATAGTAACAGCTTTATAACAGAAGCTAAGAATATAGGAGATAAGACTTTCATAGTTGGGAGATTCATAGACACTGAAACTAATAAAAATAAGTTAAAGATATTTAAGCTAAACTCTGAGCATCAAATAGTCAAAGAGAAAGTAATTCTGCACAATGATTCAACAATTTATACAAGAGATTTAATTATTGATGATAATTTAATATACTTATGCTATGCTACAGCTTCTCCTTCCAAATTACCTATTGTTGATTATCAAACACATATATTAAAAATGGATTTAGATTTAAATGTTCTGGATAAAACAGCACTTTTAAATAGAAGGTGTAAATGGCAAAGAGCAAATCTTGCAATAGATGATGATTTCCTTTATATAGCAGGTTCTTTTATGCAGATTTCTACATGTACTCATGCACCTTATATAGTAAAGTTAGATATAGAGTTAAATAAGGTTGATAGTGTTAAACCACCATTCCCTAATTGTGAAATTTTTAACCTTCAAGTTTATGATAATAATTTAATTGTAATTGGAACTGATAGAGTAGGAGATGAATGCTCATTTATCAGAGAGTTTGATTCTAACTTAGAGCTAAAAAGAGAGGTCATATTAGATAATAAATATCGTGATCCAAAGGATTTTATTATAGAGGATAATCTATTGTATATGGTTTCTGCTATAGATACAGAACCAAATACATATAGTAGTCCATTTCGATTTTATAGTGGGTTAGTTAGCAAGATGGATCTAGATTTTAATATTATTGCAGAAACTGTATTTGGGACTGAAAATGCTGATATTCAAAATGGAATTGCTAAATTTAATGATAAAATTATTACTTTTGGCTCTTACGATGTTAATTGGCAAACCCAAGATCTATGGAACGGGAATATTACAATTTTCAATGAAAATTTAGAGGAGGAGAATAGCTTTGTTTTTAAAGATGATCCCGAGTTATCAGATTTTAGTGATATCTTATTTACCACGAATGGTACAATTTTATTAGCAGGATGGTATGCTTCTGATGAGAATACCAATCAAAAAGGTTGGCTTTTTGAAACCGATTTTGACGGTAATTTCAACCCGAATCAAACAGTTGATATTGATGAGGAGTTCCCTGAAACTTCAAGCATTTTAAGAAACTACCCAAATCCGTTTAACTCAACAACAAATATTACTTATCTTTCTAAAAATAACGATATAGGAACTATTTATATATATAATTCAAATGGTAAAAAGATAAGAGAGATTTTAAATCTTCAAATCAAAAAGGGTGAAAATAGTTTTAAACTTCAAATAGAAAATATTCCATCAGGGGTTTACTATTATCAGCTGATATTAAACTCCGGAACTATGGCAACCGATAAAATGGTTTATTTAAAATAGGAAAGAGTTAAAAAATATTAAGAATAGCCTGAGTTCGGTATAAAAGTAATAGACTATCTTATATAGTGATTAAAACTAGGGATTCAATTATAACATCATATACATTAGTTAACTTTGTCGAAACCGTTAAAGTTGGAATCTTCTAACAACAAGGATATTATGTGAGTACAAGGAATCGATGTACACTCTAGGTAGGAAATAACTAATATTCCGTCTTCGGTTTTCCGTCTCCTATATTTGTTATCGAAAATAAAACTAAACAATTATTCCATACTTCTTAATCTTCTCATACAAATTTTTTCTGGCCAATCCTAAAGCTCTTGCTGTCTTGGCAAGATTTTTACCATTCTCAACAATAGCCTTTCTTATATACTCCTTCTCAAAATTTTCTCTGGCTTCCTTTAAAGAAAGGGGTAAAGATTTTTCAATATTTTCCTGCTTCTTCATCTTTTCAGGGATAGTATTGTATCCTATAATACCGTTTTCAGAGAGGACAATAGATCTTTCAATGGTGTTTTCAAGCTCCCTTATATTTCCCGGCCAACTATAATTTATGAGAGTATTTAAAGCTTCCTCTTCAATATGTGAGATTGTTACAGAGTTTATCTTAGAGTATTTCCTTATAAAATTTTCAATGAGAATAGGTATATCTTCCCTTCGTTCCCTCAAAGGTGGCAGTTCTATATTTATTACATTTATCCTGTAGAAAAGATCCTCTCTAAACTCCCCTGATTTTACAAGCTGTTCCAAATTTTTATTTGTTGCGGCAATAACCCTTGCATTGACCTTTATCTCTCTACTGTCTCCAACCCTTTCAATGGTTTTTTCTTGGAGAACTCGTAACATTTTAAGCTGGATCAACGGAGAGAAATCACCTATCTCATCGAGAAAAATTGAACCCTTAGAAGCCATCTCAAATCTACCAATCTTATCCCTTATAGCACCGGTAAAAGCACCCTTTACATGTCCAAAAAGTTCACTTTCCAAAACCCCTTCACTTAAAGCAGCACAAGAGACCTTTACAAATCTATTTTGGGATCTTCCACTCAAGTTATGAATAAGCGAAGAGATAACCTCCTTACCTGTTCCACTTTCTCCGGTTACAAGAACAGTCGATTCACTCTTAGCTATTTTATCTCTTACAAGTTCAAGAATATTTTTCATTTTAGGGTTCCTGCTATGATATATGAGAAACTCCTCATCCTCCTTTTCCTTGTAAGATCTGTTCTCAATTTCGAGATCGAGAACTCTTCTAATCTTAGCTATCTCATTAAAGATCTCCTCAATATTGAAAGGTTTTAAAAGATACCCAAATGCACCATGCTTTATAGCCTCAATACTGGACTCAATAGATCCGTATCCTGTAAGCATGACAACTTGAATATTGGAGTAGTTCTTTTTTACTATCTTTAATAGTTCGATACCGTTTATTTTGGGGAGCTTTATATCCGATAGTATAATGTGGATCTCATTGTGCTTCAAAATCTCCAAAGCTTCCTCTCCACTACCTGTCAAAAAACAGCTATACCCTTCTGCTTCTAAAACTCTTCCTAAGCTTTTAAGTATATCTATCTCATCATCAACTATTAGTATATTTATCTTCATATTGGGCTCCATTCAACTTAGGAAGATTTTAATTTTAAGATAACATCTCTCCTTTTCAGATCCTATATTAGATTACTTCTTTTAGCAGCAAAATATACCCCATCATTTTCAAAGCTTGGAACAACCTCAAACTCACCTTTAAGATCTTCCGGTCCATTCTCCACCATATATCCCTTATCGGCAAATTTCAGAAAATCTAAATCATTATAATCGTTTCCTACTCCAATGATGGGTATTTTATCTATCTCCTTCAACTCTAAAAGCCTCTTTACACCGCCGCTTTTAGAAACACTTTTTGGAAAAATCTCAATCCAAGTTGAGTTATGGTTTAGAGGTGATGTTGACCATACAATACTAAACTCGGGAAACCTCTCCCCTATCAGAGATGACAACTGTTTCATCTCGCTAAAACTATCTATAATAACAATGGCTTGAGTAAAGTTTTCCCTTGGTATTTCATCAAAAATTTCCGTTGATACACTCCTATATATAGATAACCTCCTATCAAAATCTTCAGAGTGATTATCCCCTCTAAAGTAGTAGAGTTTATGGTTCTTCGGTATCTCTTTTTGGAGTGCAAAACCTATCTTCATCTCCATCAAAAACTTTACTAAATTCTCAATTTTATAGTAGGGTATAATATTTTTTACCAAAATTTCATCTGTTTTGAAATCTAAAACACCGGCACCACAAGAAAAGATGAGGTAATCAATAGGAAAGTTTTTATCAATGACACCTCTAAATGAGGAGATTGACCTTCCTGTAGCGATAACTCTAATTACCCTCTTCTCTAACGAATGAAAAAGTTGTAAATTTCTACGGGAAACAGTTCCATCACTTTTTAGTAAGGTTCCATCTAAATCACTTATAAAAACAGCCTTTTTTTTCATCCCTAAATTCCAATTAAGATTAGTAGAAGTTTAATATAATCAACTTAAAACCTATATAAAAGAGATTACCTTAAAAAGTCAGAAGACGGATCTGCCTGTGCGTGCCACGCACGCAGACAGGAGACCGAAGATGGAAGTTAAGAGACACCTCTTCCGCCTCCCATAACTGAGACTGTAATCTTTTATATTTACCATTGATAAACCCGGCTATTATAACTAATTTAGATGGATAATAGTAAAGCTTTGGGGGAGTATATGTCTACAGTTTTGATTACGGGAGCCGGAAAGAGATTGGGAAGAGCAATGGCTATCCACCTTTCACAAAGGGGTTTTAATATAGCTATTCATTACAATAGTTCTCAAAAAGAGGCTCTTGAAGTTAGAGATATATGTATAAAAAATGGTGTTAAATCAGAAATCTTTAAGTATGATTTGAGTAGATATAGAGGAGCTGAATCTCTTATAGAATCCGTATATAAAAGATTTAGAGATTTAGAGATACTTATAAACTCAGCTTCGGTATTTATCAGAAGCCATACAAAAGAGACAGATATTGAAACATTTGAAAACAATCTCAATATAAACTTTTCATCACCATTTTTTCTCACAAAGGGTTTTACCTCTCTTGTAAGTAAGGGATCTATAATCAATATTTTAGATACAAAAGTTAGTTTCTACCACGATGCCTACTCTTCATACTCCATATCTAAAAAAATGCTTTATGAGTTCACTAAACTTTCAGCTCTGGAGTTTGCTCCTAACATTAGGGTAAACGGAATAGCTCCGGGGACTATACTTCCACCAAATGGAGTTGATGAGGAGTATATGGAAAGATTATTAAATAAAGTACCGCTTAAAAGAAAGGGAGAAGTAGAGGATATTTTAAAAAGTGTAGATTTTTTGATAGAATCTACTTTTATTACAGGTCAAACAATCTTTGTTGATGGTGGCGAAAATATAAAAGGGTATTAAACTAGGAGATCAGATGGGAACTATTAAACTTAAAAAGATAAGAGCTAGAACAATAATTGGATGTATGGGGATTGAAAGGGTTGAAAAACAGGATATTTTAATCAATTTAGAGGTAAAATATGACTCAACAAAAGCTTCCTTATCAGACAATGTTGAAGACTCTCTAAACTATAAAGATCTTGAGGGCAAGGTTGTTGAGTTTGTTGAAAATTCAGACTTTCATATTTTAGAAAGACTTTCTAGAGCTATTTTAGAGTTTATTCTCCAAGATAGCAGAATAAAATGGAGTTCTATAGAGATTGAAAAGCCAAAAGCATTAAAATTTTGTGATACAGTCTCCTACTCCATAACAAGTGATGATATATAATATTTTGGGATAAATTGGTATAAAGGTTATTTCTACTTTCCTTTCAATATTATCATCTATTTCGTATATTCAAGTATAAAACAATAAAATTAAGCGAGGATATTAATTATGAAAAAATCTGTAGCAATTCTTTGTGGTGGAGGTCCTGCTCCAGGTATCAATACTGTAGTAGCAACAATCTCTAAGAGATTTTTAGAGGATGGTTTTAGAGTTATTGGTGTAAATGAAGGTTATAAAACTTTATTTAATGGAGAACACAACACAATAGATATTGATTTCAACTTTGCTGATAGAATTTTTAACAGAGGTGGATCTGCTCTTCAAATGAGTAGATATAAACCAAAAGATGAGGAGTTTTCCACCGATTTTTTCTCAAAGAACAATGTAAAACTTTTAGTAACCATTGGTGGTGATGACACAGCTTCAACTGCTAATAGACTTACAAACTTCTTAAAGAAAAATAGCATAGAGATACAAAATATCCATGTTCCTAAAACAATTGATAACGACCTCCCACTACCAGAAAATATTCCAACCTTTGGATTCCAAACAGCAAAAAATGAGGCTTCAAGAATCTCTTCAACAGTTTATGAGGATGCAAGAACTAGTGGTAATTGGTTCACAATTGTAACTATGGGAAGAGAAGCAGGTCATCTCGCCTTTGGTATTGGAACAAGTATTCATGCTCCAATGATTATTATTCCTGAGATGTTTAACGGAAAAGATCTTACTTTTGATAAGATTCTTAAACTTATGGTTTCAGCTATAGTTAAGAGAAAACTTGAAGGTGTTCCATACGGAGCTATTCTAATTAGTGAGGGTGTTTTCCACTTTATGTCAGAAGAGGAGATAATAAACTCCGGTATCAATTTCACATATGATGATCATGGGCACCCTGAGCTTGGAAATGTAAGTAAAGCACATATCTTTAATACTCTTCTACAAAAAGAGCTTAAATCTTTAGGTATGGATACAAAGTGCAGACCTGTTGAGCTTGGATATGAGATAAGGTGTTGCGACCCTATCAGTTTTGATCTTAAATATTGTACAGCTCTTGGAAATGGTGTTAAAATCCTATTTGATAGAGGGGAGAGTGGCTGTATAGTAGTTTCATATCCTAATGGTAAAATAGCTCCACTTTACTTAAAGGATATTGCAGATGAGAATGGAAAGATAAAGCCAAGACTTGTGGATATAGAATCTGAAGAGTACAAGATTATTGAGGATAGATTAACCTACATAAAGGAATCTGACTACGAAGCTGCTAAAAAGTTTGTAGAAAATCCAGAGAGCTATAATCTTAAAAATATTCTAAAATAGATAAAGTTCAGTCTAGGGGCGAAAAGATATTTTGCCCCTAGATTGCCTTAATCCTATTTTGATCCTTTTTATTACTAAATCCAAACCATAATAATGTTTATAGATAAAAGTATTGCTCTGCTCTTTGTCAGTGAAAACGAAAGTTGTTCTATGAACTTCTGTAGGGACAGATCTTGTGTCAATGCTGCTTTATTAAGCTTTTAGGTAAAAAGCAAAAGACGGAAGACCGAGGACGGAAGGGGGAGTTTGATCTCCTTATTATTTTTCTTCTTTTAATAAAAAAGAAGAAACTGAGACTGTTAAAATACCTACACCGGTTAACTATATCGGAACTGTTAAACTTGAAATCTTATAATAGAATGATGTAAAGCAAACTTCCATTACCGATGGAGCGTTTTTTAGGAAATTATGAAATAGTTTCCTAAAAATGGTGGAATCGGCAGTCAGGCTGTCTAGAAGCGAGTAGTACAAGGAATTGATTTTTTATGCGATTTGAGCCTAGAAGTGCTAGGTGATTTGAGCAGAAAAAATTGATGAAGCAGTAATACAAAGTTTATCGACAGTCTGAACCCGTAAAGGGCTGTGTTATCATCATCGATAATGGTAAGCAACTTGGCTTTGCCCTAATTCTGCTTTTGCTTCTTTTTCAGATGAAAAAGAAGAGCTTTTGTTTCTTTTGGCTACAAAAGAAGTGCCCATAAAAAGTTTATAGATTTTGACAAAATCTTAAAACTTTTCCCAGTCTGAGCTTTACAGTTGTACCTTTCTAGAAATCTCATTTTCCTAAATTCAACAGTATTGGCATAAAACCTACACCTACACTAGATTCTCGACCAGTTTAACATTGCTGCTTGGTTGTTCTATGAACTTCTGTAGAGACAGATCTTATGTCTGCCCTCTTTGTTTATGTGAATGATAAAAAAGAGGGTAAAAACAGCAAATAATATAAAATTTTAGTTTTCAATTATTATCTTAACTTATTATTCTTAGAGTAAGATCATTTTGATTAAGAAACAGGG
>PDWI01002799.1_pt1 | contig 25704 bp, 18 predicted proteins | sample 1430891 | NCBI WGS metagenome assembly PDWI01 (sample SAMN01162508, study PRJNA174530) | Oral metagenome, whole genome shotgun sequencing project. | biome: Marine environment; feature: Marine mammal; material: Swab sample of the gingival sulcus; isolation source: swab sample of gingival sulcus...
TAAATTTGAATGCCTCACCGGTGTTACCGAAGTCCGGCTGTCCAAATCTTCGTTGAAACCGCGCTCTCTCCGTTTTGCTGCGGGTCCGGCACTTTCCTTGCATATCCTGAAATCTTCCGGTGAATGAATGGTGCGCTTATAATCATCTTGAGAAAAGGGCAAACATATGATTCTGTTATTCCGGTTAGCGGATCTTGGGTCTGCTGTTCCCAGATAGTCAGAGGCCTCCTTTGACGGGGATTTACCTCTAACTATATGAAATCATTATCCAAAAATCTATATAAAAATATATTTAATAATATCAATATGTTGTATTATAATCAGGCTCCTTCCATAATGTTTGAGTTGCGCCCTGTCACGCTCCCCAAAATCCGGTATAATCAGAAAATTCAACAGTCAGAACTTCTGCATAAAAGGGGCGCACCTGTCTTTGTCCATAGCTGTATTGCGATATATCCTGGATTCTTATTATGTCCAGTCCTGCCGCTATTCCAGGATCAGGTAACAGGGCTGCTATTCTCTGTTCTGATGTAAGCGTCGAACTGACGCCATAAATTATGCATTCCTGACCACGGTTTACACCTGCGGCCTCCGGCTCCAGGAAGCCCTGCATCTCCAGGTGAAAGCAATCCCCATAATACAAACACTGTGACTGAAATCCGGACTTCTTGAGCTATGGATTATTGACGAAGATGGAAAAGGGGGGATCTCTGAAGCGTTCTAGGCCGGGGTCATCTCCCTAGGTTTGATCAGGAGAATCCATATCAGCACCAGGGCCGCATCCAGAAAAAAGCTGTCGCGGATCAGGGTGAAGATAACGGTGGTGGAGGTCACCAGCTCCGTGGTATTGCTGAAGCAGCCGCAGGAAATATTCAGGCCCCGGGCCAGATTGAATATGCTGGCGGAAATAAAAACAGCCATCAGGGACGCGCAGATCGCGGCGGCCCCGGACCGCCAGAATCCGGTGATCAGACAGATACCCGCGAGCAGTTCCAGCCAGGGGAGAAGCACTGCCGCCGCGTTAATCAGGAAATCCGGCAGGATCTGGTAGGCATGAATGACCTGGGCGAAAGCCGCCGGCTCCATCAATTTTTCCCGGCAGGCGACCAGGAAAACCGCTCCCAGAAGCCAGCTCAATATTATTTCCAGCCGGGACCGCAAGAGGGCCTTTCTCTGAATTCTTTTCATGTCAGGACGCCCCGGCTCCACCGGTGGGCAATCCGGCGTCCTTCCACATGGTCCAGCCGTTATGCAGGACTTTCACTTTCGGATAATCCATTTCCTGGAGCAGATTCGCCAAATCCTTGCTCAAACGACAGGCGTCTCCGTCGCAATAGGTGATCAGCACCTTGTCTCCTTCCAGGACGTCCATAACGTCGGCGAAATAGGCATCAAATTCCTGAACCGGCAGGCAGACCGCATCTTGAATATGGCCTTCATCAAAATCGCCCGGCGGACGGGCATCCAGAAAGACCGCATGTCCGGATTCAAACAGATGGCGGGCATCCTTCAGTGAAATCAGGAGGGATTCGCCCTCGGGCGTCGTCAGCCGGGCCGCGACAGACCAGTCGCCGGGAAGCTCCAGTCCGTCCGGACGCAGCAGATTGGCCCCGAACGCCAGGATAGTACTGACACAGATCAGGAACAGGGCCTGCCGCATCATGTGGAGGGCCTGCACGCCGTCGCCGGTTCCGGGATGTTTTGTTATCAATCCGTCTTTCATTATTTCTCCGACAGACTGCCGCCATCGGTTTGCCGATATGACGTCCGGATTTATTTACGGAGAGTATAAGTCCGTTTTTCAGGGAATCAAGTCTCCCATATCAAAATTCTTCGATGCGCCGCAGCGCGGGCTCAATCCACCCGCCCCTGACCGTGAAAGGCGCGGGACGCCATCCGGCCGGGCCGTATGGCGGTATTTCCGGGCAGACCTTTCAGCAGCGGTTCCGGAGGCGGCTCGTATACCAGCCGAAACATCTCGTTTCCGTCAAGATTGCCGGTTTCCCTCACCTCGCCGCCAGGCGTCCGGACATACCAGCGGGGGGATGCCAGGTCGATCTCGAAAGCGATCTCTTCATGGGGCGCCAGCATCCGGATATCCGACGGGGAAACCGGCTGATTCCGCGAGGCGGGTGCGGCCGCCTCGGTCCAGGTTTTCCTGGCCCAGAGTACGGGCTGCAGGTGCAGGGTGCCCAGATCCTCCGGCAGCACCAGGCCGACGGGATTTTGGGAGGTATTCAGAAAGCGCAGACGCAACATGGCGGATTGCGGTGATGGCGGGCCCTCCCCGTCCAGCCGGGTGGGACGGGGAGACCGCACGATATCCAGTCCCATTCCCAGGGTACTCCAGCGGTGCCCGGTGATGACGGCGGTGCCGTCCTTTCCCAGGGCCACCTTCATTTCCAGGGGCGTCTGGATATCGGAGCGGCGGCCCAGCCGGCGCTCCATCTCCTTCCCCTTCCCCTGCTCCACGAAATAGGCTTCAATGCCGTAGGCGGCGGAAAATCCATTGCCGCCGGTGCGGACACCCCAGTCCCGGGAGATCCGCCCCTTGATGAACAAGCCGCCGGAGGGCCGGTTTTTTTGCGCAGATACGGGAACGGCCAGCCCGTCTTCCCCGACTTCCAGGATGGTATAAATGACCGTTCCCTTTTTCCGGTTCCCGGTTTTCAGGTCTTCTGAGGCCATGGAAAAGGGAATGACGGAAATATCGTACCGCAGGCGGACAAAATCACCCCGGAAGGGATCCCGCGGATCCACGGGAGCGGTCCGCAGCCAGACCGGCCGGCCGGAAACGGCGATCCATTCCCGTTTTCCCGCCATCAGGGCAAGAACCAGAACCTGAAATCCGATGGCGGCCCAGATCCAGAAGCGGCGGCGGCGCATCAGGGCCGTCATGCCCGGCCTCCGTCCGCTTCCATCGTCCCGTCATCACGGGTGAACACTTTTCCGAACACAAAAAACCCGGCGCCCACCAGGCAGAATACAAGAGATCGGGCCAGAAGGCTGTCAAAAAGATCGTGAAACCGGGCCAGGGTCTGGGCGCCGATCATCAGGCAGCTCAAAAGGATGAGACGGATATGGCGTTTTCTACAGCCTTGGTACAGAAACAGAACCGCATGGCATAAAAAGATCAGATTGAAAAAAATCATGATCGGCACCTCCGCCGGGCCATGGAAAAACTGCGCAAACAAAAGCAGGATGGACGCACCCAGCACATTGCCCATATGTGTGCGCAGGATCGGATCATACGCGAGCGGATCCGCTTTCGGCGTGAGCGGGCCTGTTTCCGGAAACAGGCGGCCGCCGCCCGCGCTTCTCCGGATGCGGAGGATCAACACGAAAAAAACCGCCGCCGCAGCCGCGAGAGGGCCGGAAAAATAGATCCATTCCAGGGGCCCGCCCAGGCGGAGAATGGAAAATCCGCCCAGAAATTCATCGAATCCGAACAAAAATACCAAAAGCAGATAAACCAGTCCCCCGGAAAAGGGAAACGAACCTTTCATGGGTGGCAGCACGCTCCGGTCTCCCCGCAGCACATTGACCCCCATGACCGCGACGCAGGAAAAAAACAGCGCGGGCGGAACCAGATCATCGTCCAGTATTCCCGCAGTCATTGTCAGACTGGTGATAAAGGCCGCCACCGTGAGGGTTCCGAGAACCCGGGACTGGCGCAGTATCGCCAGAGGGAGAAGCCCGGCCAGGATCAGAAATGGTGCAGAATGAAATACCGCATCAAAATCTAATAATTCGCTGCCGTTCCAGACGATCAGAAGCACTGCGGCCAGAATTCCCTGGGGGACGGAGGGCCTGGCCCAGGCCATGGCAAGGGCGCCCAGGGCCCATACAAAGAAAGCGTTGGGATAATGCTCGTTCAGGTGATAGATCTGGGCGATCAGCCAGATCCCGGCGCCGAAAAACATGGTGCCCAGAAGATGAATGCCCTCGGCCATGCGCCCCATTTCCCGTTTCGTCAGGCGGTCGGCCAGAAAATGCGTTCCGGTCAGGCCCGCGAAAACAACCCCCAGCTTGGCGTATTTGGACATATCGTCCCAGTTATACGCAAAGAAGAGGATCAGCCCCAGTCCCAGCAGCACGGCCCCCAGGCAGGAAAACAGAACCATGGTCCAGGAGGCAGCCGCAGGCGCCTCGGGATACCGCGCCCGGATGGCCGCCGCCTGCTCGGGCGAAATCAGGCCGTCCACCACCCAGTCTTGCGTTTCCCTGGAAAGAAATCCGGAAATATTCTTCATGGCTTCCCCTCCCCCGATTTTGCTTGACACCTATTCCAGCCTTGGGTATCCATAAGCCCATCTTATTAATAATGTAAAGAATTTTTCCATTCTGGCTATCCGAATTCCGGGAATTGCCTCCCCATCAATCCGGCCGGTTCAGCCCAGATTTTCCCTGGCCCATTTCACTATCTGGGGACAGCCGGGATACAGATAATCAAAGGCCGCCAGCTCTTCCCCGTCTTTTTCAAAAAAACGGATCACATGGAACCAGTCGCAGGTTTCAAACCGCACTGCGGCGGAACGGAGATCCCGGTGCCCCCGCATGGTGGAAAACCGCATTATACTGCCGTTTTCCAGGATATCCAGCCAGACATGGCGAAACCGGTACAGGGGCAAGGCTTTCCACGCGATAAAAAGCAGCAGGAGATGGAGCGGCGCCAGAACCAGGAGAAAAACGGACGGTATCCGTGAGCCGCCCGCGAAAGCGGCGGACATGGCGGCCCAGTAAAGCAGACAGACGGCGGGCAGCAACGCGAGAACAATCACGAACAGGATGAACGGCAGCAGAAGCGCCCTGGCCCAGGGGGGGTGTTCAATTTGCATGAGATCCTCCTTGTCTGCCGGATATCATACGGGGGCCCGGCGTCTGCGTCAAACGGATATTCTCCCGCCGCTTCCCCGATTTTCCTTTATCTGATTTTTCCGGGTCCGCCGCCGTCGCCAGTGGATGATTGAGCCGGACCGCTCTTCGTGGTATACTTTCTTTCATCCTGAAAAAACACCACCGGCAGAAATAAGGCCGGCCGGGGAAATCTCATGAGTTCAAACGAACGATATACCGTTCTGTTTTCCGGACGGACGGATCCAGAATTTGATCCCGCTGACGTGCGGCGCAGCCTCGGACGCCTTCTCAATGCCGATGAAGAGGGGCTTGCGCGCCTGTTTTCCGGAAAACCCGTGGCCGTCAAAAAAAAGACCGACCGCCGCTCCGCCGAGAAAACAGTGGCGGTCCTGCGTAAAATCGGGGCGCTTACCAGAGTGACCCGCCATGCGGTAAAACGGGAGACGCCCCCGCCTCAGTCGTCTCTCGCGGACGATAATCCGTTTCTCGAAACCATGGCCTGCCCCAGTTGTGGAAAAGAGCAGGAACTCTCGGGCGCCTGCATCCACTGCGGTATTATATTCGCCAAATTCCGGGCTGAGGCCGGGAAAAAAGAGGAATACGTTCCGTCCCTGATGAATACCACGCAAGATCCTGACAACGTCATGAAATGCCCCAACTGCGCGTCCGTGCAGGCAAAAGCACCGGTCTGCGCCCAATGCGGGGTGATTATCGCCAGGGCCGTCCAGCGGCGAAAGGAAAAGGAAGAAGCGGAGAAAAAGAACAGCCGCGAACGGAAAGCGGCCCGCGCCCGGAAATCCGCTAAAGGCGCTGTTGCGGCTGATGGGGACACAGCGAAAAAAAATACCGCGTCCGGCGCCGGATACCGGCGCTCTGCGGCCCCGGCCGTGCCCTTGCCCGGCGCCCTTTTTACCCGGCTGTTTACCATGGGCCCGGCCGAATTCAGAGAAGTCGCGGTCTGGGCCGCCATTGCTGCGGGCGCCGGGGCTTTTCTCGGGTATACGGGATGGGGGCTTTTGCGTCTGCACCATGATCCCGGCGTCATGGACGCCTTTCTGAATGCCCTGGCATTCGGGGGATGGGCCGCCTGCTTCGGCCTGTCCATGATCGCCGGCCGCAATTTCCGGTTGTTGGGTGCACCGGGCGAATTCCGGGTCATCGCGTTTTTCGCCGGCGGTTTCTGGATTGCCGCAGCCGCCATGACCAACCGGATGCTGGATCCGGCGGTATCGGATCCGGCCCGCGCCGCCATCCAGCATATGGCGGCCGGCTTTGCCGGAGGAAGCCTTGCCGCTTTTTTCGTCTCCCGGCGTTTGAGCCGGATGCTGCCGCCCGGCGTGACCGATGCCCCCCTGCCCCGGAATTTTCGGGCCAGGGAAGGCGTGGGCCTGTTTTACACGGCCGGATACGTGCTGGCCGGATGCATTCTCCTGCTGGCCATCCTGGGTATCGGCCGATCCCGGGGATACCTGGATCCGGAGCGCTCCACCCTGCCGGCCTCCGCAGCCAGGGAGCTGGTCTGGGAATTCAGGCCGGACGCGCCCCTGCTCCATGCAGTGGCGCATCCGGAGCGGATCATGCTGATTCTGGCATCCGGCCGCATCATGGCACTGGATCCGAAAACCGGCCAGACGGCCTGGGATCTCCAGGTGGACGGAACCGCGGTCCATGATCCCGGGCGGCTTGCGGACACCCTGTTTCTGCCCCTGGCGTCCCCTGGCGCCGGAAGCATTCTGTCCCTGGATATCCGGACCGGACACCAGTATCACCAGGAAGATCTGGCCGCCGGTTTCCATTCGGCCGCGCTGCAGGGCGGTTATGCCTGGCTCACCGGTTACGGGGCCGTGGAAAAATTGTCCCTCACCAACTGGCGGACGGAATCCTTTGCCGCGTCCCCTCATGGCAACCTGCCGCGCCTGCCCCCCGTGGTTACGGAATCTCTTGTGCTGATTCCTTCATCCAATAACGGATTGCAGGTTCTGGACCGGAAAAACGGCAGTCTGTCATGGGAAGCCCCCGCCCTGTCCAGGGATGCGGCGGATGAACCCATCGCGGGATTCGGCATGATCCGGGGAACCGTATGCATGGCCGCCGGCAAGCGGGTTCGGGGATGGCATCCTGATGGAAAACGCAAATGGGACTACCAGGCCCCCGCGACCATCCGGCAGCTGCTGGCCAGGGGCAGCCGCGTATATATCGCAGCGGATACCGGATGCGCCGCTCTTCATCCCGAAACGGGAAAGGAAATCTGGGCCTGGCGGTATGATCCCCAACCCTTCCGGTCCCTTGCCCTTTACCGGGACATGCTGTATGCCGCCTCTGGCGGGACAGACCGCAAGGTCTACCGCCTCCAGGCCCAGAACGGAAAAATCCGGGACCGATACCAGATGGATCTTTTGCCCACGCTTCACCTGGCGCCGGAAACCTCCGGAAAAGCGCAGGATAACGGGCTGGTTCTTGTATCCGGCGTCAATCCCCGGGGCCGGTACCGGGTCTATGCCCTTCCCATAAAAACGGAATAAACAAGGCCGTGCCAAACGCCGAGATCCATGGTTCATGCCGCTCCCGCCGCCAATTGAATACGGTCTGGAATACTTGACGGGATTTCGCCTTGCGCGGACCGCTGCGGTCTGGAGGCGGAGAGGGAAGCAGACGCTGAAATCGAACCGATCGCCCATGGCCTGACGGATTACAAAACGCACGGAGGCGTCAATGGAACCTGTGTTCATTCTTCTTTTCGTGGTGGCCGGCATTGTGGCCATCGCCGTCAAATACATCCATATTCCCTATACGGCGGCCCTGGTAATCGCCGGTATCCTGCTGGGGATAGTCCCGCATTTTCACCCGCCTCATCTCACCAAGGATCTGCTGCTCAATATCTTTCTGCCCGGCCTGCTCTTTGAGGCGGCCTTTCATCTGGAATTCTCTCATTTCCTGGAAAACAGATTTACCGTCATGTCCCTGGCCCTTCCCGGAGTGGCCGGGGCCATCGCCCTGACGGCCCTGATTTTCACGCCCGTGGTGGGAGCCTTCGGGTTTGCCCACGGGTTTCAGTGGCAGCACGCCCTGGTCTTTGGCGCCTTGATTTCCGCGACGGATCCCATTTCCGTCATGGCCATTTTCAAAAGCATGGGGGCACCCAGGCGCCTGTCCGTATTGCTGGAAAGCGAAAGTCTGCTCAATGACGGCGTGGCCATTGTCTTCTTCACCCTGAGTCTGTCCCTGGTGGCGGGCGCAACGGTGACCCCCGGCGGTCTGTTCATGGATTTTCTCCGGATCGTGGGCATCGGCGGGGGAATCGGAGCCGCTATCGGACTTGCCGCCAGCCAGGTGATCTGCAAGGTGGATGATCCCATGATCGAAATCACCCTGACCACGGTGGCGGCCTGGGGTTCTTTTCTCGCGGCAGAACATTTCCATTTTTCCGGCGTGATCGCCACGGTGACGGCCGGCATGCTCTGCGGCAATTACGCGGCCCGGGTGGGGATGTCGCCATCCACGCGCATCGCAGTTGAATCTTTCTGGGAATATATTACCTTTGCCCTGAACTCCCTGGTTTTTCTCCTCATCGGACTGGAGGTGAAATTTTCCGCTCTCATTGATTATCTGCCCGCCATTCTTGCCGCCTGGCTGGTGGTGACACTGGGGCGGTTCCTGATCATCGGATCGGTCACCGCGATTTTGTCCCGCACCCGGGAGCGCTTTTCCCGCTCCTGGGGTATCGTGCTCACCTGGGGCGGATTGCGGGGCGGGCTGTCCATGGTACTGGTATTAAGCCTGCCCCCGGATTTTCCCCACCGGGATTTTTTGGTGCCGGTGACCTTTGGCGTGGTGATCCTGTCCATTCTGGGCCACGGATTGACCATGACCCCGCTTTTGCGCCGTCTCGGCATTGTGAAGTCTTCCGCCGGCATGGAGGATTATGAGATGATCCGGGGACGGCTCCAGGTCTCCCGCGCCGGGCTGGAGGAAATCCGTGCAATGACAGCGGTCCGCTACGCCATCCAGCCGGTGCTGAAACGGCTGGAAGAGGAGTATGTCGGGCGTATTGAAACGGAAATGGCCGCAATGGATCTTTTGCTGAAAAACGATGCCGCGCTGATGGAAGCCGAACGCCGCTGGGTGAGCCGCCATCTGCAGCTGAAAGAAAAAGACCAGGTTATCCAGGCCTTCCGAAACGGTGAAATCGGCCAGAAAGCCCATGAGCATCTGCTGGCGGATATTGATGCACGGCTGATCGCCCTCGCAGAGGAACCACATTGAGCAGGCAGGAGATGACAGCATGAAGGCCGTAGTGCAGCGGGTTTCGGAAAGCCGGGTCGAGGTGGCGGGTGAAATCACCGGCGAAATCGGCCGGGGCCTCCTGATTCTCCTCGGCGTGGCCCGGGGCGACGCCGAGGCTGCCGCCGACTGGATGGCGGAAAAGATCCTGAATCTGCGGATTTTCGAGGACGACGACGGCAAAATGAACCGCTCCGTGACCGATGTGGGCGGCGGGGTGCTGGTGGTCTCGCAGTTCACCCTGTATGGCGACTGCCGCAAGGGACGGCGTCCGTCATTCGTCCAGGCGGCCCGGCCGGATGAAGCCGGGCGGCTTTACGAATATTTCACGGAAAAAATCCGGATTTCGGGACTGACCGTTGCCACGGGGCGGTTTCAGGCCATGATGGACGTGCATCTGGTGAACGACGGGCCGGTGACGTTGATTCTGGAGAGATGACGGCGGAAGAAACTGCGGAGCGGAAGGGGAAAAACCGGCGATGAACATCAAAAGAATAAAAACAACCGCCGCGCTGCTCGCTGTCCTGTTGCTGACCGGCGCCCTCCCCTCCATCGCCCCTGCCCGCCAGCCAAAGGCCCTCACCCGGATCGACCCCGCCATCTGCGCCCGGCTCGACCGTCTCCTCGGCCCGTCCGACGGCGTCCTGCTGGCTGGTCCGGACGGAAAAATTCTGTACGAAAAAAATGCGGACGCGGCCCTGACGCCGGCATCCGTCCTCAAAATCGTCACGGCACTTTTTGCCTTGCGCCGCCTTGGGGCGGATTTCCGGTTCGCCACGGATTTTCTGGTGGACGAACACCGCAATCTCTACGTCCGGGGTAACGGCGATCCCCTGCTGACGTCGGAAGAAATCGAAATGGCCGCCGGGGAGCTGGCGCGGCGGATTTCCGCCGTTGGAGACGTGGTTGCAGACGGTTCCGGCTTTGCCCCGGTGCGGATTCCCGGCGTGTCCCGGACCCTGAACCCCTACGACGCGCCCAGCGGCGCACTCTGCGTGAATTTCAATACGGTGCAGTTCCGGCGCGAGGGAAATGAGATTTTTTCTGCGGAACCCCAGACGCCCCTCACCCCGCTGGCAAGCCGGACCGCCCGGAATTCCGGATTGCGGCAAGGCCGGATCGTGCTGCCGGCCGAAAGCGGGGCCCCCCTGCAATACGCTGCCGAACTGTTCGCCGCCTTTCTGCGCCGGGCGGGCGTTTCTGTGGCCGGAGCGGCCCGTCCGGGCCTTGCACCGCCGGCGGCGCAATTGCTCCTGCGCCGCCATTCCCCGGTTCCGCTGGACGAAGTCGTGCGCAAGGCGCTGAAATATTCCAACAACTATATGGCGAACCAGTTGTTTATCACGGCGGGATGTCTGAATTCCCCCGGACCGGCGAGTCTGGAAAACAGCCTGGTCGCGGCCGGGGAATTTTTGTCCGGCGAGCTGAAGATTTCCGGAATCCGGATGGCGGAGGGATCGGGGATTTCCCGGAAAAACCGCGTTTCGGCGCGGTCCCTGGCGGCGATCCTGCGGGAATTCGCCCCGCATTGCGCCCTGCTGCAGCGCAAGGGCGCGGAATTTTACAAGACCGGGCATCTGAAGGGCGTCCGCACAAGGGCCGGGTATATCGACGCGCCGGGCGGACTGTATCCCTTTGTGGTGCTGCGGAACGCATCAGGAAAGGACACGGAGCCGGTGATGATTCACCTGAAAAAACTGGCGGGGATATAATCTGCGGGGATATAATCTCTGGATATTTCATTCGGCTTTCCCCCGGCCGGCGTCCTTGCTGCCGGGCGGGTCATTCATACACCTGTATTTCACCCTGTTGAAAGGAAGAGACAATGAAATGTTTTTTTGGAATTCTGGCAGCGGCTCTGTTTGGTATGGCTTCTTCGGTTCAGGCGCACAGCCTCTGGATCAATGCCTTTGAATCCCACGCGCATCCGCCGGGGCATGTCATGGTCAGCCTGGGATGGGGACACGCCCTTCCCATGGATGACATTCTGAACTCGGTCAACGGCCGCATCGCCCTGGAAACATTTGAACTGATTGATCCGTCGCTGGCGAAAACCGATCTGCTCAAACCGGACGCAAAACCCGCCAAAGCGGAGATCTCCAGTCCGAATTTCGACGTCTTCCCGGCCGATCTCTCCACCCAGAAAATCGCCCTGAAAAAAGAGAGCGCCAAAGGGGTGTATCAGCTGGCCGCCAGTTCCGTAACCTCATTTTTCACCCAGTACATCGACAAGTACGGCAAACCACACGTCAAAACAAAAGCAAAAGATGAGATTGATGATATTGACAAGGTACTCATGGCCGTTAAATACCAGGCCTTCGCAAAATCCTGTGTCACGGTGGGCGAATGGAGCAGTCCCAAGCCCCTGGGCCACGGCCTGGAGATCATCCCCCGCACCGATATGAGCAACCTGCATGCAGGCGACCTGGTTGAAGTGGACGTCCTTTTCTACGGCGTCCCCCTGAACGCTTCGGCCAAAAGCATGGAATTCATCACGGCCCACAGCAGCAGCTTCGGCCAGAGCGATGGATTTTTCCTCTTTTCGTACCTTATGGAAGGTAAGGCGCAATTTCGTGTCCAGTCTTCGGGCCAGTGGATGATCAGCGTCAACCACAAGGACGACGTCACCCCTGACGGTCCGCTGAAAGACCTCGTCGGTAAAGCGGATCAGGTATACCACAGCGCCACCCTGACCTTCACCGTTAAATGATTTTACGTTTCTGTAAATGAGGTTTTACGTTCCTGGATCAGAAAAATTTTCGCCAAAGGGGGCTTTGCCCCCTTTGGAATCCCCCGGAAAAAGGTGAATTTCATGCATAGGGGGCCGGTGACGATCTCACCGGGTTCCGGTTTCAGTACTGTTTACAAGATCATCTTGCCTGGAGTTCGTAAAACTATAAAGCGGGATATTTGAAGTTATCATAAATTATAAAAATTAAACTCCAGGAGTTATTTATGCGAACATTTTTGAACGCTGTTCTTATTATTTTCATGGCGCAACTGGCTGCCTGTGAGGTGGAGGAAAAAATCCCTGAAAAATCCCGGATTCGCGGGGTAAAAACCCTGCAGATTGGTGAAATTAAAAACACCATTACCCGCCGTTATCCAACCAAATTACAGTCCACTGATATCTCCACCTTGTCATTCGAAGTCGGGGGCCGGCTGGAAGAAAAGCATCTGGAAGTCGGGCAGCAGGTCCGTGCAGGGCAGATATTATTTACCCTTGACCCGACCTCTTTACGCCTGGCAGTGGGTGAAGCTGAGGCCGCCTTACAACAGGCATTGGCAACGGCAGCAGACTCGGTAAGCGACTTACAAAGGCAGCAGTCGTTGTATAAGCAAAAAATTGTCAGCCGCGCCAAGGTTGAGCGTGCCGAAACTGCCAGAAAAGTCGCCAAAGCACAAGTCCAACAAGCCCGTAAACAGGTCGAAGTGGCTAAAGACAATCTGTCAAAAACCAAACTCATCGCCCCATTTGACGGAATGATCGGCGCAATAGATGTCGAGTCGTTTGAAATGGTTAGTCCGGATAAAGCAATTGTGTCATTGTATAAACCCGGTCATTTTGAAGCCAGGTTTGGTGTGTCACTGGATATCATCAATCGCTTGGTCGCAGGTCATCCCGTGTGGGTCAAAATTGGTGAAAGCCAGCGATTACGAGGTGTTGTCAGCGAACTGGGGGCCAGTGCCGATTCGGTTTCAACTTTCCCTGTAGTCGTCAAACTCATCGAAACCAGCCCCACACTAAAATCCGGAGCAGCGGTAGAGATTGAGCTAACCGTAAAGAGAAGTGAAAAAATCGCCCATCCCCTGCCTTTATCGGCTTTGATTATTGAAGGTGACGTCAAATTTGGTGAGAATCCTCAAGAGGAGTCAATGACCGGCGAAATTTATCTGTATGACAAAGACAGTCAAACTGTCAAACGTCATAAAGTCCGTCTGGCCGGTATTCGAGAGAACGAAATATTGATTTCACACGGCCTGAAAAAAGGCGATCGTGTTGTCATTGCCGGCGTACCTTTTTTACGTGATGGCTTGGCGGTAAAGCTTCTCCCAAACCGTCAGGAGCGGTAATATGGACGCCCTAACCCGATTCGGCATAGATAAATCCCGATTTACCGTGTTCATGATGCTGGTAGTTCTTTTGATGGGGGGTAACGTCTATTTTGATCTGTCAAAGCGTGAAGACCCGGCCATCACGATCCGTACCGCCGTGGTGACTGCCGTATATCCCGGTATGTCACCACAACGTGTCGAAGACCTGATTGTCGATCCCATCGAACGAAAAGCACGTGAAATGAGCGAAGTAGAAGATATCAATGTCTTGATTTCCACCGGCAGCGCCATGGTGAATCTGAATTTATACGATTCCATCCCTCAAGACCAGTTGGTAAATGTGTTTCAAAACATTCACAATAAAATGGCTGAACTTACCAATGAATTGCCGGAGGGCACTGCTGGCCCCCTTGTCAATACAGACTACGGAGATGTCGTGATCGCATCCATTGCAGTCACAGGGGACGGTTATAGCTATGCCGAACTGAAAGAATCCGCCAAGGCGCTGCGAAAAAAACTTTATACCGTCAAAGGCATCGGCAAAGTACTCCTGTTTGGCGAACAGAAAGAGCGTGTCTGGCTGGATATTGATTCCCGCAAACTCGCTGCTGTGGGAGTGCAGCTGACAAAATTAATCAATGATTTGCGTGCACAAAATATTATTTTGCCCTCAGGAAATATCGACGTGTCAGGGACAACGCTGAATTTAGAAGTCAACGGTGACTTTGAAAATATAGAAAGCATTGAAAATGTCCTGACCCGCATGCAGGACAGCAACACCCTCATCGCCTTAAAGGACTTGCTTACGGTACGCCGTGGCTACGAAGAACCACGTAGTACGCCAATCTATTTCAACGGCAAACCTGCCATTGTACTGGGTGTACAAATGTCCGATGGTCAGGATATTCAGGTGCTGGGTAAACGCCTGCAAGCCGCTGTTGCTGATTTCGAGCAGACTCAGCCGCTGGGAATCAGCTATGATTACGCCACGTATCAGGAGACGGCTGTCACCAAGTCCATCAATGACGCACTGTCCAACGTGGCGCAAACCATTGCTGTGGTTTTACTCGTACTGCTGGTATTCCTGGGCATACGCCCGGCGTTGATTGTCGCCTGCATTGTACCATTTACCGTAATGTTTGCCATTATCGCCATGGGCTGCATGGGAATTGAACTGCATGTGGTGTCCATCGCCGCAGTGATTATTGCACTGGGTCTGCTGGTCGATAACGGGTTGGTGGTTGTCGAAGACATTCAGGGACAGATAAACGAAGGGATTAACGCAAAAACAGCAGCATTACATGCCAGCAAACAGTTCGGCATGCCGTTGGCGGTGGCCTCTGTGACCACCGTAGCGGCGTTTTTGCCGTTATTGCTGATGGAGGGGAGCAGCGGGGAATACGCCTTTTCCCTGGGCGCTGTTGTTGGTTTGATGTTACTGGGTTCCTGGGGTACTGCACTGTATTTCCTGCCTGCTTTGTGTACCTGGTTTGCCAGGCCCAAGGTGAAAAAATCAAATCATCAACCGTCTTTTCTCATCAGAATTTATGGCACAGCGGTGCGCAAATCGTTGTCTCTCCGTTTTTTAGCGGTGCTGGTGTCTTTTGGCCTGGTTTTTGGCGCCTTATTCTTGTTTGGTCATGTCAAAAAAGAAATGTTTCCAATCAGCGCCCGCGCACAATTTCTGATTTATATGGATTTGCCGAAAGGAACCTCAATTTCACAGACCGAAAAAATAACCTTGATGGTGGAAAAATGGCTGTCTGACAAAAATACTAACCCCGAAATCAAGAACACCACCGCTTATGTCGGCGATGGCGGTCCCAGATTTTATCTGGCATTGAATCCGGCGGACAAGAGTCCGTCAAGCGCCTTTATTCTGGTTAACACCTATGATTTTGAAGGGGCGACCGCTGCGGGTTCCCGTGCCAGAAGATACCTTTATGAAAATTACCCCGAAGCCAGGTTCAAAGTCAAACACCTGTCCATGGGAGGGGCGGAGTCCGGTATTATTGAACTGAAAATCTCAGGTCCGGATGCCGATACATTATTGGCCATGGCGGCGCAAATAGAAGCCAGATTTGCCGAACTCCCCAATATTGTGCAAAATGAAAACAACTGGGGTAATAAGGTCTTAAAATTCGTGATTAACATTGCCCAGGACAGAGCCAGAGAGTATGGCGTCACTTCACAAGATATTTCCAGGGCGCTGGATGCGTATGTATCCGGTGCGACGGTGTCAACTTTTCGGGAGGGCATGCACTCGATTCCCATCGTCTTGCGCGGGGCAGAATCATCACGGGACAGTTTGGAAGATCTGGCAGGTCTTACGCTGCCGGTCAACGGCAAGCTGGTATCGTTGAACCAGGTTGCTGAACTCATACCCGCTTATGAAGTTTCGCAGATGCGGCGTGAGAATCAACAGCGCACCATTAAGATTTCTGCGAAAAGCAAAGACCTGTCGGCGTTTGAGATGTTGCGTTTTATCCAACCAACTCTGGATCATCTTGACTGGTCAGGCGGCTATTCCTACGCAGTGGGCGGCGAAATCAAGGACAGCAAGAAAGCGAATAATATGTTGTTGAGTGGTATGGGGGCTGCATTGCTGGTCATGCTGGCGGCACTCATGTTCCAGTTTAATTCGGTACGCCGTGTTGTTCTGGTTTTTATGACGATTCCACTGATTTTGATTGGTTCGCCGCTGGCGTTACTGCTCACGGGGCAGCCATTGTCCTTTTTCGCAACCCTGGGACTGATTTCGCTGGCTGGTATTATCATTAACAACGCCATTGTTTTAATCGACCAAATTGATCTGGAAATACCAGCCCTGCCCCTCCGCGAAGCAATCATCAGTGCCGCTGAAAAACGGGTTACTCCGATTACATTAACCACCTTAACTACGGTAATGGGGCTGTTGCCCATGGCGATTTCCGGTGGTGCTTTGTTTGAGCCAATGGCCATACTGATGATTGGCGGCATATCGTTGGCATCAGTGATCTCGCTGTTTTTTGTACCGTCTGGTTTTCTGTTTTTTTTTTCAATCTGGGCAAAAGCAGGCGGAGGACATAGCCCCTCAGCAGGAGATACACGATGAGATTTAGATTTATCGTTAAAGATGCCTCCCGCCTGATAAGCATTGTACTGGTTTTCTTGCTCGGTGGTTGTGTTTCACCCTATCAGCAGGATAAAATCACGATTCCGGAGGCAGGTGAAGAGTGGGCAGGCAGGCAAGAGATTTTCTCCTCCGCACAGGCCAATATTAAGCCTCGGTGGTGGGAAGATTTTAATAGTCCTGAGTTAAGTATCCTGATAGAGAAAGCCTATCGCCAGAATCTGACGCTGCGTATGGCGACGCTGCGTATTTTACAGGCTCGCGCCTTGTTAAATGCGGTACGCTCAGATCTGTACCCGTCGGTAAACTCGAATAACAGCCTCATGCGCACAAAACCCAGCGGCAACGCGCAACTTTCAGACAATGGCTTCACTCATTACCAGCTGAGTCTGGATTCGTCGTGGGAACTCGACCTGTGGGGACGCACCAGACAAAATATTGCAGCCGCCAACGCTGAGCTGAACAACCTTGACGCGGCTTATGAAGATATCGCTCTGTCGTTGGGTGCAGAGGTTTCATCCGCCTATATCAATTACGCTGTATTGCAGAATCAAATTCAATTAATTAACGCCAATATTGAGCTGCAAAAACAATCGCTGCGTGTTACCCAGGTGCTCTTTGAAGAGGGTTCGCGTACGGCGCTGGATGTACAGCAGGCGCGTGCAATTTTGGCGGCCACGCAGGCCCTGGCGCCGAATTTAGAGCGCAGCAAAACCCAAACCCGCAATGCCTTAATTACCCTGCTTTCACTACCGGCTACCGAAATTGACACATTATTACCCAAGGGAGATATCAAATTACCGGTGCTTTCCGGGGATGTGCCAATTGGTGTACCGGTAGATGTACTGAGACGGCGCCCCGATATCCGCCAGGCCGAATGGGCGGCTGTTGCAGCAGCAGCGCGGGCGCAGGTAGCGCATCTGGAACGCTGTCCTCGAATCAGTCTGTCAGGCTCTATTAATTTACAGGTTGCCGATGGTGTGCCGACCCTGTTTGGCGGTGGTCCGGGGAAACTGTTCAGTAAAGACAGTTTAGGTTTTAATATTGGTCCGTCAGTGTCGATTCCGCTATTTAATGCAAAACGTCTGGAAAATAATTTATCAGCGCAGGATGCGGCTTTCCAAAAATCTTTGGCTGCGTACCGTCTTGCCGTATTCCGTGGTTTGCAGGACGTGGAAAACGCGCTGACAGCACTGGCACAATCCCGACAGCGCTATCGCTACCTGTGCAAAAGTGTCACTGCTTATGAAAAAGCCTATAACATTGCGAAAATCCTGTATAAGGAGGGCGAAGCCAGCTTCCAGAATATCATTGACACGCAGCGCCAGCTAATCGACCAGCAGCAGACCCAGATCGCCGAACAAGGCAATATTTCCCTGGCGCAGATTTCGCTGATTCGCTCAATGGGGGGCGGCTGGATACCCGGGGAATCAATACGGATAGATGAAGCAACCAGACAATCGTTAAAAAGCCGTTCTGCCAGCTGGTCAGAGTATCTTGAGTAACATCAAGCAAATACTATGAACACAACCAAATATAAGCATGCCTGTTTATTGCTCTTGTTCTTCCAGCATCCACGGCATATGCATACGGAAAAAGGAGCCGGTCATGAACCTGAATACCGTTGTCTTCATGAATCTCACGGGAAAAGAACTGCTTTTAACAGGGGCTGCGGTTTTTGTGGTCTCCATCGTGATTCCGACGATTCTCCGGCTTCTCGGCCCATCGAATAAATCTCCGGATATCCGCCTGCTCCGCTGTCCCTGCGGATGGGCCGGGATGGTGAGCCGGGAATCGGCCCGATGCCCCAAATGCAATGCGCCATTGAAGGGGTAAACTGACGCGGTAAGCGCAATGAGTTCCGTGTGTCAGCACCATGATGTCCCTTCGGGTGCATTCTAAAAATTCAGAACGAAACGGGCGATGCGGCAAAGAGACGACGCGGCTGCGGGCTGCCGCGACGCCCATCGCCATTTGCAGCAAGGAGAAAACCAAATGAACAGAATTGCATGCCGGCACGGCGTGACGACGATCCTTTTTTTTCTTCTGGCACTGACGGCCGTCCGTGTCGAGGGGGCGCCTTCCCTGCCCACGGCCCTGGTCAAGACAGCGCCGGTCGCGGAAAAGAACATGAGCGAAAACGCAAAATTTATCGGCGTGATCTATTTTTACACCACGGGAGAGGTCTCCCCGGAGACCAGCGGCCTGGTGGAAGCCGCCGCTTTTTCCGAGGGCGACCGGGTAAAAAAGGACGATGTGCTGGTCCGCCTGAACACGGATTTTCTGGAAAAGGATATCGCCCTGGTGAAGGCCCGCATCCGCCAGGTGGAGGTGTCCATCGCCAAAACCCGGAAAAACCTGGGCCGCTACGAAAAACTCTATCAGCAGCAGGCCGCCAGCGAGGTGGCGTACGACGACCTGAAATTCGACCTCCAGGCCCTGCGGCGAAAACGGGAAACCCTGCGCCAGGAACTGGCCCGTGTGGAACTGGAAAAGGAAAAAATGGTCGTCACAGCCCCCTTTGACGGGTTGATTCTGTCCAAGGGCATTGAGCCGGGCGCCTGGATTTCGCCGGGCGCCGCCGTCTGCCGCATCGGGTCTTCCGACGAGGTATATGTCCGCGTGGCGGTGGGAGAAGAATTGATGCGCTATATCCACAAGGGCGATAAAACGGATGTGCTCATCAATGCCTATGATCACAAACTCCAGGGAATCATTGAGGGCGTCATTCCGGTGGCCGATGAAAAAACCAAGAATATTTCCGTCAAAATCCGGCTGGGTGCGCTTTCGGATCTTCCCGAGGGCGTGGCCGAGAATATGTCCGCAGCGGTCTATATTCCCACCGACCAGCCGCAAAAAATGCGCCTGTTTCCCCGGGACGCCCTGATCAAATTCCAGGGCAGGGATTTCATCTATTCCATCAAGGAGGGAAAGGCCGCCATCATGCCCGTGAGCATTGACGGATATTTCGGCGACCAGGTGGGCACCCTGACCCCGCACATCCAGCCCGGCATGCCCGTGATCGTGGACGGGAATGAACGCCTGCAGCCCGGCCAGCCGGTCATGACAGCCGGTCAGGCGGCCGGCCAGCCCTCCGAATCTCCCGGGAACTAAAGGAAAATTTCATGGATCCGGTATCCTACGCCATCAAAAAACCCGTAACCGTGGCCGTGGGCGTGATTCTGGTTCTGATGTTCGGGATCATCAGCATGCTTTCGCTCCCGGTACAGCTCACGCCCGACGTGGAAGAGCCCCAGATCACCATCCGCACGAACTGGGGGGGCGCCACGCCCTACGATATTGAGCAGGAGGTCATCGAATCCCAGGAGGAGGCGCTCAAGGGCGTGCGCAACCTCGTCAAGATGGAAAGCTCCAGTTTTAACGATTACGGCCAGATCAACCTGACCTTCAAAGTGGGGACGGATCTCCAGGACGCCCTGGTCCGGGTGTCCAATAAACTGGACGAGGTCTCGGACTATCCGGACAATGTGGACAATCCCGTCATTGACGCCGCCGGCGCCAACAGCAGCCCGGTCATCTGGCTCATGATGAAAATGAAAGAGGGCGATCCAGAGGATATCCGCAAATACCGCACCTTTTTTGAAGACGAAGTGCGCCAGCATCTGGAACGTGTGAACGGCGTGGGCTCGCTCTTTATCGGCGGCGGCACGAAATCGGAACTGCATATCGTGGTGGACATCGCCAAAATGGCCCGTCACCGCATCTCCATAGGCGAGGTCATTGAAAAGATCCAGGGCGCCAACGCCAATACCTCGGCCGGGGTCATGGAAGTGGGCAAAAAGGATTACCGCCTGCGCACCACCGCCAAATTCAATTCCCCGGAAGATCCCCTGGATGTCATGATCTACGACGACGGGGTCAAGCGCATCCGCCTGCGGGACATCGCCCGCGTGGAAACAGGATACGAACGGGAAAGCGTTTCGGTCTCCTCCCGCATGGGCCAGGCGTCCCCCAGCGAGGGCGTGGTGGTGGGCGTGCGCAAGGAATCCGGGGCCAATGTGCTGGAACTCATCGCCAATCTGAAAGCGGCGGTAAAGGAATTGAACGAGGGCCTGCTGGCGGAAAACGGCCTGTACTTTCAGTGGAATTACGACGAAGCTCCCTATATCAACACCGCCATCGACATCGTGCGTAAAAACGTGTTCATCGGCGGTATGCTGGCCATCGCCGTGCTGCTGATCTTTCTGCGCAGCGCCAGCGCCACCTTCACCACGGCCCTGGCCATTCCCATTTCCGCCATGTCCACCTTCATGTCTCTGCGCATCTTTGACCGGAACCTGAACGTGGTGAGCCTTGCCGGCATTTCCTTTGCCGTGGGTATGCTGGTGGACAACGCCATCGTGGTGCTGGAAAATATCGACCGGCACCGCTCAATGGGAAAAAAGGCCTTTCCGGCGGCCCTGGACGGCACCAGAGAGGTCATTGGCGCGGTGTTCGCCTCCACGGCCACCACGGTGGCGGTCTTTCTGCCGGTCCTGTTCATTGAGGAAGAGGCCGGGCAGTTGTTCAAGGACATCGCCATTGCCATCGCCTTTTCCATCATGGTCTCCCTGATCGTCTCCACCACGGTCATTCCCTCGGCCCTGCACCAGATATACAAGCGAAGGCCCCGGCGCACCGGCCAGAAAAAGACCGGCCTCATCGACCGCGTCGGCGGTTTTTTCGCCGGGATCATCATGGCGATCTCCCGGTTTTTCCTGACCAGTTTCGCCACCCGCATCTTCTGCGTGCTGCTGTTCACCTCCCTGTCTCTGGGCACGGCCTGGATGCTCCTGCCCCAAACGGAATACCTGCCCCAGGGCAACCGGAATTTCATTTTGAGCATCCTGGTGCCGCCCTCGGGATCTTCCGTGGTCAAGCGAAAGGCCATCGGGGACGTCATCTATAACGGCGCGGCGCCCTATTTCGAGGCGGGCGGAAAAGACGGCCTGCCCCAGTTGAGCCAGATTTTTTACGTGGCCGCTCCCAACCTGACCCTGGCCGGGGTCATGACCACGGAAGACACCCGGGCTCCTGAAATCATCCCGCTGTTCAACCGTCTGATTTATTCCATTCCGGACATGGTCGGCGTCAGCCTTCAGGTGGGCATCTTTCAGAGGGACATCGGCGGGGACCGGGCCGTGGACGTCAATATCACCGGTGAAAGCATCCCGGACATCATCGCAGCCGGCCGGGCGCTATACGGGGCCATCTCCCAGAAACTGCCCGGATGCCAGATCCGCCCGATCCCTTCCCTGGATATTTCCTATCCCGAGGCCGCCATTGTGCCGGACAAGGTCAGGCTGGCCGCCAACGGGCTCACCGAGCGGGATCTGGGCGTATACGCGGACGTGATCATGGACGGCCGGAAAATCGGGGAATACCAGCCCGACGGGGCGCGCAAGATTGATCTGGTGATCACGGGGGACAAGCGGGTCTATCAGTCCCCGGAAGATGTGCTGGACGGACAGATCGTCAACCGGTTCGGAGATCTCATCCGCATCGGGGACGTGGCCCGGATGGAATACAGCCAGGGCATGACCCAGGTGAACCATCTGGAACGCCGCCGCAGCATCACGCTCCAGGTGACGCCGGCCCGGGGCTATGCCCTGCAGACGGCGGCGGAAACGATCAGAACCGAAGTCGTCGCTCCCATGGGCGCCGCCGGCCAGCTGCCTGACGTGCGCTGCGTCGTGGGCGGCAACGCCTCCAGGCTGGAGCAGACCCGCATGGCCCTTCAATGGAATTTCCTGCTGGCCGTGGGCATCACCTATCTGCTTATGGCCGCGCTGTTCGAGAATTTCTTTTACCCCTTCATCATTTTGTTCACCGTGCCCCTGGCTGCGGCCGGCGGGTTCATCGGCCTGAAACTGGTCAATATCTTCATCACGCCCCAGTCCTTTGACATTCTCACCATGCTGGGGTTCATCATTCTGGTGGGCGCCGTGGTGAACAACGCCATCCTTATCGTGCATCAGGCCCTGAACAATGTCCGTTACGGCGGGCTCAAGGGGGTGGACGCGGTGGTGGATTCGGTGCGCACCCGCATCCGTCCCATTTTCATGAGCACGGCCACCTCGGTCTTCGGGCTTTCCCCCATGGTGCTGGCCACGGGCTCCGGCTCGGAACTCTATCGGGGCCTGGGCAGCGTGCTGCTGGGCGGACTGGCCCTTTCCACCCTGCTGACGCTCTTCGTCATTCCGTCCCTCCTGGCATTTTTCATTGGATTTGAGAAGGAGAAAACAGATGAAATCGAAGCCTCTGCCGAAACGGCAATATAAGCAAGCGCCCTCATCCGGGGGATGGGGGATGGGGCGGGGCGCCGCCTTTCTTTTCCTTATACTGGTTCTGCTCCTTCCCGGCCCGTCCACGGCCCGCACCCTGGCCGATCTTCAGGCGGAAGCCTTGAAAAACCGGCCCCTGATCCGGCGGTATGAATCCGCCATCAGGCAGCGGAAGGCCGGCGTGGAGGAAGCCAGGGGCGCTTTTCTTCCCGGCGTGGATTTAGGATGGACCGCCGCAGAGCTGGACGAAGCTTCGTCCGTGGAGCCCCGGTCCGCCAACCGTTTTATGGCGGAAGTGCGCATGAATCTGTTTTCCGGATTTTACGATATCCATACCCTGGATGCGCGTCGCCGCACCCTGGAATCGGCAAAATACGAGCTGTCCGGCATCCGCCAGCAGGTGATGTTCGACGTGGCCGGGGCCATGCTGGATGTGTACCGGTCCGGGGCCGAGCTGGAGGTGGGGGAAAATTCCGTGAAACTCTACCAGGAGCGGTACGAGGAGGCCCGGCTCAAGCAGGAAGTGGGCATCCTGAAAAAAGCGGATGTGCTGAAAATCAAGGTGGTCATGGACGACGCCCTTCAGGGCCTGCGGGAATCCGGGGCCGGGGTGCAAAAAAGTCTGAACCGCCTGTCCCGCCGGACTGGCATCCCCGGAAAAGAACTGGATCCGGACAGCCTGGATTTCTCTGAGTTTGAGACTATTCCTGAAATTGCGGCGGCCGACACCCTGCGCCGGAGAATCCAGGAGAAACGCGGCGATCTGAACGCGCTCAAAAAATTGCGCGAAGCGGCAAGGGCGGAATACGGCGCCGCGCGGTCAGCTTTTTATCCCCGCGCGGACCTGTCCGCCGGGTATGCCCGAACGGAAGACGAACTGTTTTTCGGCGCCGGGAATGATACGGAAAACGAGCTGCGCATGCAGCTTGCGGTGCGCATGAACGTTTTTGACGGATTCCGGAAATACGCCCGCATCCGCCAGGCCCTGGAAAAGGAAAAGGAAATTGATTTCCGCGTCCGGGAGCTGGAAGAGGATCTGGAACTGGAATTGCGAAACCTGTTGCGGGACATGGACGTGGCGGTGAAAAATTACGAGGTGGCCAATATCAGCCTGGCCGAGGCCGAGGAAAATCTGCGGATCAATGAAGTTTCATTTCAAAAGGGCGTGGCCACGGCAACGGACATCCTGGACGCGATTTTTTACCTGTCCCAGGCCCGGTTCAATATTATCAGCGCCCGGCACGGTATTTTCAGCACCTGGTTCAGCCTGCAACGCCTCACCGAGGGCTTTGCGCTTCCGGAAATCGCTCCCGAAGCCGCGGTGGCGGACGGAGAAAATCTGCCGTGACCTCCGCCGGAAACGCCACCGCCGGGCCGCATCCCGCAAACAGCAGCGGCAGCAGCGACAGCGGGGCCAACGTCCAGGTGCTGCTGGCCATCACCCTGCTCCATTTCACCGGAGATTTTTACTCGTCCTTCATCAGCCCGCTCTTTCCCCTGCTGCGGGAGGAATTGGGCCTCTCCCTGGCCCAGGTGGGATTTGTGGCGGGCGCGGCCCGGTTTCTCGCGTTCATCGTGCAGCCGCCGTCCGGGTATATGGCGGACAAATGTGACAACCGGTCCTTTCTCCTGGGCGCCCTGCTCCTGGTCGTGGTGTTCATTCCTCTGAGCGGACTGGCCGCAGGCTTTGGCGGCCTGCTCTTTTTCGTGGCGCTGGGATCGGCGGGATCGGCCATGTTCCATCCGGCGGCCACAGGCATGATTCCGGACTATGCGGGCAGGCGGGCCGCCTTTTCCATGTCCATTTTCAATACGGGCGGCACCCTCGCCTTTGCGGTGGGACCGCTTTTCATCACCTGGTACGCGGCCCGGTTCGGACTGCGGGCCATCCCCGCCACCATGATCCTCGGCCTTGCCGTGATGGCCTGGCTCTGGTTCGTCCTGCCCGCGCCACGGATCACCGGACGCAGGGATCTGGGCTTTTTCGCCACCATCAGGGAGAATCTGGGCGACGCATGGAAGGCCGTTTTTCTTATCTGGCTGGTCATGTTTCTGCGGGCGATCACCGGGCAGTCCTTCCTGACCTTCATCCCGGTTCTCTACGTGGACGAGGGGTTTTCCGTGGTTGCGGCCGGCCTGCTGCTCTCCCTGTTCACTGCGGCGGGCACGTTCAGCGGACTGCTGGCCGGGGGCCTTTCGGACCGCTGGGGCCACCGCCGCGTCTTTCTGGTCTCCCACCTGCTCATGACCCCGGCCCTGCTCTTCCTGCTGCACATGAAGGGAGCCGGCGTCTATGTCGGCGCCGTCATCGCGGGCGGCGCGGTAATGGCCACCCTGCCTGTGGGCGTGGCGCTGGCGCAATCCCTGGCGCCCAGGGGGCGATCAATGGTGGCCAGCCTCATGATGGGTTTCGCCTACGGCCTGGGCGGCGCCTTCTCGCCCCTGGCGGGCAAACTCGCGGACATGCACTCCATCCATGCCGTCCTGGACGTCATGGCTTTTGCGCCGCTGTTGACCATCCCCCTGATCCTGCTGTTTCCGGATGCCGGGCAGGGCGAGAAATGAGATGAGGCGACGACAACGGCGCCGCCAGAAACGCGCCCTGCGATCCAGATCTGCTGGATGCATTCTATACTGCCCACCGGTATAAATTTCGCTTTTGAGAACCAAGTTTATCCATATTTTATAACGACTGAAAAGGGCAAACATATGATTCTGTTATTCCGGTTAGCGGATCTTGGGTCTGCTATTCCTATATAGTCAGAGGCCTCCTTTGACGGGGATTTTCCTCTAACTATATGAAATCATTTATCAAAAATATAACTAAAAAACATATTTAATAATATCAATATCTTGTGTTGTGACCGGGGGTGGTGTTCTAAAATTGGATATTTTATAAAATCGATGTTATTATGGTAGTACTATAAATTGGAAATTCACCCCCCCCTCCTCCCCAATCAATCAAACAGTTAGGGGACGTGCTTTATATGTCCATTTAAATGGTTTGGCCATCATTTCATTGAAGTATTCGATAAACCTTAAAATCCGCTCCTGGAGATGTTCAAGAGAATGAAAATTTCCGTTTTTCAGTAATTTGCGAGAAAGGATTGAGAA
>PDWI01003009.1_pt1 | contig 25703 bp, 26 predicted proteins | sample 1430891 | NCBI WGS metagenome assembly PDWI01 (sample SAMN01162508, study PRJNA174530) | Oral metagenome, whole genome shotgun sequencing project. | biome: Marine environment; feature: Marine mammal; material: Swab sample of the gingival sulcus; isolation source: swab sample of gingival sulcus...
TCCTTTGAATCCCAGTGTATTGGTATTGGCAAGGTTGTTTCCGATAACTGTCATAGCGTGGGAGTTGGTGTTGAGTCCGCTTACTCCGCTGTACATGGCGCTTGAAATACCCATGCTCGTCCCTCCATAAAAAACGAGTTTCTGTAAATGTTTTAGGTGCGTAAATCTTCTTGTATCTTGAGTCTGGTTTGTTGATTTTTGTGATTATTTTTTGAATACACCTAAGGTGTCAGTAAACGCAATTTCTCCTGATTGGGTGATCAGGCTTCCCTGCTGGCTGTTTTCGCCAAGGTTGACCCCGGTAACGAGGCTGCGAATCAAGGGTCTTGCCGCTACGGTATTCTGGTTGGTTGTTTTTGCAGAGACCGTCAACGTATAGTCTCCGTCAGCGGCAAGAGAACCATTTTGGGTGTGTCCATCCCAGGTAATATAATGATTGCCTTGTCCAAGTTCCGTGCCGTGTAATATGGCGATGGTGTTGCCGTCACGTTGCACAGTGATTTCTACTTTTGAGGCCGGGGCATCCAGCTGGTAGCCAAGAGTCATTGGGCCGCCGGTATAATTGAAGTGATTTTGCTGGACTGCAACCTCTTTACCGATGGCATCAAGCATGGCTAATTGATCGGAATGGGCCATGGATTGTGCGATGTTATTCATTGAGCCGTTGAGATTGAACAGTTGTTCCAGAGAACTGAATTGGGCCAGCTGTGCCGTGAATTCTGTCGGGTTATCTGGATTCAGCGGATCCTGATTCTGGAGCTGGGCGACCAGAAGGGCTAAAAAATCCTGCTTTCCCAGAGCAGCACTGGCATTTTGGGGCTGCGGAGATGTTGCGCTCGTTGTCTGATTGGTGCTTTGAATAGGATTCATGGTCTTTTTACGTTATGCAGTGATATTAAGACCTTGTTCTTCAAGGTTTTTTTCTGGGTTTGGCTGTTCTACATGTTCTGTTTTCCTGCCTGTAAAAACTGGTGATGCGTTGTGTTGCGGCTGATTGTCTTTGGCAAGCTGTTCCTGGAAAAGATTAAAATCACCGAGGACATCTGCTGCATCGCCGACGTGTATCTCTGCAACGCTGAGGCCCTGTCCTTCGAGCAGTTCGCGGAGTCGGGGCATATTCTTTTCAAGAACTTCCTGAACATGCTGGCTCTGGGCAAAGACATTGGCTCGAATGGCTCCTTCCCGATATGTGAGATCAATCTTGAGTTTTCCAAGTTCCGCAGGTTGGAGCTGTATATGAAGCTGGGTCGCCTGGTTTCTGGTGTGTACGGTAAAGTGCTCGCTGATCTGGTGCAGTAAGGTTTCGCTGCGTATCATGGAGCCGGGAAATGTTGTGGTCTGGGCTGCGGAATTTTCACCATTACTGCTGCCAGGCGAGGTCATCGCTTGACTCCCTGTTTGAAAGAGTGCTGTATCGTTGCCGGTGCCTGCGTCCAGATTGGGCGAGAATGCTGAGCCAGTTCCAGAAATATGCTGTTTTGTTACCATCGCATTTTGTGCAATGGATATTTCTGGTTCAAGGTTTTCCTGGCCAGGATCTTGTGTTGTGGCCGTCTGCATTTTTGTACCTCTGAGAGAGGCTGTTTTTTCCCTGAGGCTTTGTGACAGTATCATGTCGTGTGCGGGCAGGGACGCTGTGGGACTGTGTTGTGTTCTTGTAATGTGTGGCGGATTGTTTGCAGCACTGCTCATTGTTTCTGGCAGGGTGGTCGCAGAGTTTGTGGCTTCTTTTATTTTATTGTGAAGAGCGGTTGTAAGCGGTGTTGCCGTATTGTCCGGTCTGCTTTTTGTCTGTGATAATGCGAGCTGTTGCGACGTGTTACCTTCCGGGATGTTCAAGGCTGTTTCAGATGATCCTGTCGGAGGTTGTTGTTCGAGTGTGATTGTATGCGGGAGAGTGGCAGTGGCTGCTGGCGTGACGCTGCCGCTTGTCTGAGTGGGGTTCGGTATGATTTTGTTTGCCAGGATATTTTCGGGACGTGGTTCCCTGGAGTTTGTGGCTTGTTCATTGCGCGATAGAGCTTGGGAAATGCCGTTTTTTATTTGTTGTGTAAAGAGCTTTTTGTTTTCTGCTCTGTCAAAAAGCAACAATTCTTCGTTTAAAGATGCACCTGTAAGAGTTGTAGTTTCCTGAACGAAAATCTGTACTGCTTCCTGGTTGTGTTCTATGGAAATGTCCTCTGATTCGTGTTCGGAGGAAAGGATTTCTTCGGCATCAGTTTCTGCCGTCTGTTCGGTGTCGCCTGCGTTGCTTTGCCGGGCAACGCTGTTTTGCTGTTGTGTTGTTGCTGTTTGGGCAAGGACTTCGTTAAACGTGGAGCTGCTCCCTTTGTTGGACGATGTTGCCGGGGAAATGCCTTGGTCTCCAGGGATTGTTGGAGGCATAGTGGGAGCAATGTTTATCATGGTTTCACTCGCGTTGGATAGTTGAGAACGTTGTGCTGAGTTCCGTTGCCTTTTGCCTGGATATTTCATCCAGAATTTTTGCTGCTGCCTTGGTTTTCATTGCCCCGAGCAGTGCAGTGGCCAGTTTCGGTTCGAGCCCGGATATGACCAGTGCTGCTTTTTGGGGCAGCATTTTCTCGTAGATTTTGGCCAAATCTTGCGTTCGCTTCTTTTCTTCTGCTGGAATCTCGGCAAGCAGGGCCTCTAATTTTTTCTGAGTCTTTTGCAGCTCTGCAAGTCGTTTATCAAGTTCAGCAAGTTTCTTATCGACGTTCTTTTCAAGACTCTTTAGCTCCTTTTCTCTCAAATCAAGATCATTATGTTTCCTTCTGATTTTTTCTCGTTCTTCTTGAATTTCTTCGAAAAGACGGCGTTCTTCGACCGAAGAAAACTGGATGTTTTGTGATTTGGCAAAAGAGTAAGGGAGGGTTGTAAGAAAATTTGTTGTCCAAAAGAGCGTAACGAGAAAAAGAGCTGTTTTTTTCATAGCGTTTATCGTCGGTCGTGAAAGAGGACTGCCATTTCGTCAAGGGCGGCAGCTTCTTTTTTATTGAGGTATTGTTGCCAGTTGTGTTGCTGTTTTTTCTTGAGCTTTTTCATAACCTGATGCTCTTTGCTTTTTACAACGAGATTCTGATAACAGCGTTTTACCTGGTGTTGTTTTGTGGCGAGTTCTGCGTTGAGAGAGGTTATTTTTTCTCGTATAAAAATGAGTTGTTCTTCTTTATGAAGTAACGCTTCAATTGTCATTCCCTGTTGTTGTTCGCGGGCAAGCTGTTGGCTGATCTGGTCGTAGTTTTTTTCCTGGGCTGTGATTTCTGCTTTTACAACGTCTTCTTCATGTCTTGCCTTGGCGAGTTGCTCCTGGGCCATGTTTTCCAGACGTTTACGCAGATGCAGTACAGTATTGAGCTGGAAAGGTTTCATGGCCTGTTATAAATCGTCTTTTCTGCGGTTTTGTTGTGGGCTTCTTTCGTCTTTTCGGTCTGACAGGATCGTGCCCAGTTGTTCGAGGGTGGCTGCAAATGGTGTGCTTTCATCGAAGCGTTGTTGCAGAAAACTGTTGATACGATCTATTTTGGTGATCGCGTAATCAATTTTTGGATTTGATCCTTTGGCATAGGCTCCAATGTTTATCAGATCTTCGGCTTCGGTATAGGTGGCCAGAACATTTCGGGCCTTGCCAGCAAGTTCAAGATGCCGCGGAGAAATAATATCCCGCATAACCCGGCTTGCAGAGTTGAGAATGTCAATCGCAGGAAAATGGTTTTTTGCTGCAATGGCTCGAGACAAAACGATATGACCATCAAGGATTGAGCGAACAGAATCTGCCACCGGTTCTGTCATGTCATCGCCATCCACGAGTACTGTATAAATACCAGTGATTGAGCCTTGATTACGAAAACGACCAGCCCGTTCCAGGAGCCGGGGGAGGGTGGCGAATACCGAAGGCGTATAGCCTTTTGTGGTTGGCGGTTCTCCGACAGCAAGCCCGATTTCCCGCATTGCCATTGCAAAACGGGTTACCGAATCCATCATTAACAGGACGTTTTTCTGCTGCTGGCAAAAGTATTCTGCGATCGCTGTGGCAACAAACGCTCCCCGCATGCGTAACAGCGGAGATTGGTCCGAAGTGACCACAACAAGAACAGATCTGGCCATTCCCTCACTGCCAAGATCACGTTCAATAAATTCCCGGACTTCTCGGCCTCGTTCTCCGATTAAGGCGATGACGTTAACATCGGCCTTGGCGTAGCGGGACATCATACCGAGTAAAACACTTTTACCAACACCAGAGCCAGCCATGATTCCAAGGCGCTGCCCCATTCCGGCAGTGAGCATTCCGTTGATGGCCCGGATGCCCACGTCAAGAACCTCGGAGATGTTCTGGCGTTGCATTGGATCGGGCGGTGATCCATACAGTGCCTTTTCCTTGCTGAGCTGTGGGGGGGGCTTGTCGTCGAGGGGCTGTTCCATGCCATCAATGATACGGCCAAGAAGTTCGTTTCCTACTTTGATGGTGGCACTTTCCCGAACGACCCGGATGCGGCTTCCGGGGCTGAGGCCGCGGATGTCACCAAGAGGCATTAGAAGTCCTTGCTGGTCTCTGAATCCGACAATTTCTGCGTAGAGCGGGGGCTGATTGTTTCCCGGAAGGATCTCGCAGAGGGCACCGATTGAGGCTTGAGGACAGTGGCCTTCGATCATCAGTCCTACGACCCTGGTAACTTTTCCCCAGACGGTAATGGTATCAAGGGCGGCAATTGAGGAAGGCGTTTGTGGCATGAGCTTTTTATTCCTCGTTGCGTTGCAGCTCTTCGCGGATGATTTCCAGTTGGCTGGCAATGGTGGCATCTACAGTACAGGTGTCTGCTTCAAGATGGCAGCCGCCCTGGGCAATACGAGCATCCGCCTTGAAGACGATATGGGTGAGTGCATTGATTCCCGGAATCAATTCGGCAGCGTTTTTTTCCAGAATATCATAGTCGTGGGGATTGACTCTAATTTCAATAGTATCGGCTTTCAAAGCTCTGGACAAGGCTTCTTCGACAGTACGGACCAGGGTTTGGTCTTGTTCGGCAATGGAGTGGCGGATAATTTTTTCAGCAATGGCCATCACCAGATTGCAGAGTTCTGTTTTGGATTTGCGAAGCAGAGTCTCTCGTAATTCTTCAAGTTGACCGCAGAGGAGTCTCAGGGTTGCCACCGTTGCGTGAAATTCTGCTTCGGCCTGGCGTTGCCCTTCGGAGAAGCCTTGCTGTCGGGCCTCTGCGGTGAGCCGTGCGACCTCTTCTTTTGGAATGCCCGTTTCAGCAGGTTCAGGTTGTGGTGTTTCCTCGGGCACAGGATCGGCAGCACCGGATGGATCGGGCTCTGGAGCAACAGATGGCGTGGCAGGAGGCTGTTCTTCTGGGGGCGGAGGTGCCTGGGGCACAGTGCTTTCGATCAGGGTTTTTGGTTCAAAGGTTACCTCTGAGGTTTTATATACCTTAGACAAGCTCATCGTCGCCTCCGGAACCGAGAACTAATTTGCCTTCTTCTTCAAGTTTCATCGCGATTTTGACAATGGATTGCTGCGTCATCTCAACTTCAGAGAGTCGTACCGGCCCCATGGCTTCGAGATCATCCTGAATCATCTCGGCGGCACGTTTTGAGATATTGGCAAAAATTTTCTCTTGTAAGGCGTCTGATGCAGTCTTCAATGCCAGAGTAAGAGCGTCATTACTTATTTCGCGGAGAATCATTTGTAAAGAGCTATTGTCAAGGCTGGCAAGATTTTCGAAAGTAAACATCCGCTTGCGAATTTCTTCAGCCATTTCTGGATCACTTTCTTCAACATCGTCAAGAATGTCGTTGCCCATACTTCCTTTGAGATTGTCAAGAAGATCGACAACCTTGTCAATACCACCAACTTTTCGTTGTTCTTTTCCGGCAACAAGACCAATTTCATGATGCAGCGCATTGTCAATTCGACTGATAACCTCGGGAGAAACCTTTTCAAGGGTGGCAATGCGATAGATTACCTGGGCCCGTGTTTTTTCTGGTAAAAAGGAAAGAATCTGTGAGGCGTGTTCAATAGCCTGGGTTGAGAGCACCAGGGCAATGGTCTGGGGATGTTCTTTTTCAAGAAATCCAGCGACCATCTCTGCGGACATATTGCCGATGGTTTCCAGAGATTTTGTTTCAATGCCGCATAAAAACTGGTCGAGAAGACTTTCCATTCGATCACGACCACTAATATTGGTGATGGCCTTTTGAGCGAAGTCCTTTCCTTTGATAAAAAGTCCTGAATACTCGGCTTCGGCATCAAGATAGCTGTTGATGACTTCTTTCTGAAGAGCCTGGGGCACATGTTCAATGGCTGCCATCTGTTTGACCAGGAGATGCACCTCACTATCAGACAGCCCTTCAAAGATTTTCGCACTGGTGTGTTCGCCGAGGCAGAGGAGCAATATTGCTGCCTTGTTTATCCCGGTAAGTGTTGATGCTGCCATGATTGCTATCCTTCTGCAAGCCAGTTTTTGATAATGAATGTGGTCTGGGTTGGGTTTTTGTTGACGTTCTTTCTCAGTGATAAGAGCTGTTCTTCAGGGGTCATGTTTTTTATGTCTTCTAATGTGGCGGCTTGTTGTTCTGCCTTCGCTGCTTCGTATTGAAGGCGTTGCATTTCTTCGACACTTTTATAGTGCTCTGTTACTTCGGTGCGCATAGTTTTAAGAAGGGGCCTGATGAGAAGCAGATAAACAAACAACATTGCAATCGGAATCAGGGCCATTTTCAAGAGCGGAATATATTGGTAAATGGTCTGTGCCGTTGTGGTGTTTTGGTCTTGTTCTGCCTTTGGCGGATCAATAAATGGCATGGAAACGATACTGATTTTGTCGCCACGGTCGGCGACGATCCCGATAGCTGTCGCAACCATTTCCTTGATGTCGCTCAGTTCCTGGTCGCTGTGACTGCGTAATGTTATTTTACCGCTGTCGGGGTCTTGTTCTGCCTTATGGGCTACCAGCACTGAAACTGAAAGTTTGCTGATGGTGCCGATGGGGTTGACGATTTTGGCGATTGTTTTGCTGATTTCGTAATTTGTGGTGCGTGAACTGCTGTTTTTTTCTGGGGTCGTACTTTGGGTTGTGGCAAGGTTTCCCTCAAGGTTGGATTGCACTCCGGGAATTCCGCCGCTCTCATTGCTGGTTGTTGATTGGGTGGAAATTTGTTCGCTGCGTATAACGGGTTCTTCCGCGTCAAAAAGTTCCTGGGTTTTTTCGACTTTGGCAAAATTGAGGGTTGCAGAAACTCGAACCATCGCATTTCCCTGGCCCATGGTTTTATCAAGCAGTGTTTGGGCCTGGGATTCAAGACGGCTTTCCAGCTCTCGTTGAAAGCGAAGCATGTTGACCGAGAGCATCTGTTCATCCGGGTTTGTTTGGTTGGTCTTCAAAACCACGCCATTTGAATCAATGACTTTGACATTCTCTGGTTTTAAGCCTGAAACCGAGCTTGCTACGAGATGGACAATGCCTTTTACCTGGGAGTTGTCCAGGGCACGTCCTTGACCAAGAGTAACGATAACCGAGGCGGTGGCTTCTTTTTGTTGGTCTTTAAACAGTCTTTTTTCAGGTAATGCTACATGGACTCTCGCAGCTTCAACCGGATCCAGACTGGTGATGGTTCGGGCCAGCTCACCTTGCAATGCTCTGGTATAATTTACCTTTTGGACATAATCTGTGAGGGCAAAACTTTGTTTGTCAAAGATCTCGAAGCCGACACCTCCACCGCTGGGCAGTCCGCCTGCAGCAAGATCAATACGGGCTTCATAGAGTTTGTCTGCAGGGATCCAGATGTTTTTTCCTCCATTTTCAAGATGGTACGGGATGCGCTGCCCACGGAGCCAGTTCACAACCGATGAGGCGTCTGTTTCGGTGAGGTTGGCGTAAAGGAGTTGGTGGTCTGCAACTCGTGACTGGATGATGAGGATAAGAAAAAAAACAAGGCTCACAGCGAGAACAGCCGCAGCCATGAGTTTACGACGCAGAGGCCATTGTTTTAAGAGCTGCCACAGTGTTTTCTTTTCCACCTGGGATTGTAGATCTGTTGTTGGGGCTGCGGTGGTTTGTTGCACGGTTGCTTCCATGGCTATTCCTTAGAAAGGCTTGTTGACAGAATTTTGGATAAGTAGTGACTGTGTTGAATAATAGGTTTTGCAACTATCATTCCTGGATGTGTTTACTTTTCGTATCTCTTTGTTGTGGTTGAAAAATTGTCATGCGAAGTTTTTGTCAAAATATTGGCTTTAAATCTGTTTGGCGGTGCTTTGTTTTCTGTTCGCGCCTTACTGGTCAAAAGCTGTCATAAAACAAGAAAATGAATACCTCAAGGTAATGACGAAAAATCCTGAATAATCAAGGTCCTTTCCTGCTTATAGGGTTAAACCTGGAGCCGCATAATTTCTTCATAGGCCTGCTGGGCCTTGTTGCGTAGTTGAACCAGCATACGCAGTGATATATCTGCTTGTTCTACCGCAATCATTACCTCGTGGAGGTTTTCGGCATTTCCGGTCTGCAAATCTTGAATCGCCTGTTCTCCGTGGGCTTGGGCCTCGTTCACCTGCTGTATGGTTTCTTGCAGCAGGCTGCCAAAGGCATTGCTGGCCTGTGAAACCTGGCTGGTATCTGGTTGTTTTAAAGGCAGAACCGGCCCCTGAGAAGGCATGACGGGATATTTGGTGTTCACGGTATTATCCTCCTATTTCAAGGGCTTTGAGTGCCATACGTTTTGCTGATTTGATGGCTGTAGCGTTTGCCTGATATGCTCTGGTGGCATTCATCATGTCAACAGTTTCTTTGAGCACATTGATATTTGGCATCGCGACATAGCCGTCTTCGTTGGCATCGGGATGACCAGGGTCATAGACTTGCTGTGGCGGTGTGTTGTCTTCGATAATTTTCGTTACTTCAACACCCTGAACAGAAACCCGTGCCTGGTCAGCAAGATGTTCTGCAAAAGTGACAGGTTTGGCTTCAAAATAGACCGACTTTCTTTTGTAGGGGCCGCCTTCTGGAGTAGACGTGGTTTCAATATTTGCCAGATTGGAGCTTATGGTATCAAGGCGAATCCTTTGAGCTCGAAGTGCAGAGCTGCTTATTTTAAAGGTGGTAAAAAGTTCCATGATTGTTGTTTTCCCGTCTCGTGGATTCGATGTTATTGGCCACCGCTGATACTGTATTTCAGCATTGCCATTTTCTTTTTCAATAATTGTGCCGATGCTTCGTATAAAATTTGATTTTCAGAAAGAGCCATCATTTCAGCATCAATTTTTACGCCGTTTTTATCTCCGATTCCGGTGCTGTCCGGGGTGATATGTACAGTTCCCTGAACATCTTCAATTGTCGTGGCACCAAGTCCAAGATGGCCGGGATGGGATTGGGCCAGTGGCATCGACTCTTTTGCTTTGACCGCCGTCTTTAATGCATTTTCAAACTCAAATTTTGCAGGGGAATATCCTGGAGTCTCTGCGTTGGCAATGTTGGATGCGATAACTTGCTGGTTTTGTGATCTGAGATCAAGAACTTTTGCTAACAGAGCCATATTGTCGTCAAACGGAGAGCGGAGTTTCATCGTGGATTCCTTTGTTATGAGTTGTTAAGGGTCGCGTCGATAGCCTTGTTCACGTCCATGATTTTCAAAGTTTTTTCGGCATATTTTGCCCATGGCGAATTGTTGTTTGTGACGGTGATTTTTTTGAGATAGTCATGGCTTGCTTGAAGATCTCCTTCGGCCTGGGCAATTTCAGCAAGACGGTATAACGCCTGTTCAGAATGAAATTTTTTTTCGACAAGTTTTGTAAAGAGTTCTTTTGCTCGTGGCATATCTTTGTTTTGAAATGAAGATTCTGCCAGCATAAGCAGTTCCTGGTTACCAAGACGTTCTTGTTCAATACCCTTGAGGAGTTTTGCTGTTTTTGCAAATTCATTGGCTGTATAGGCCCTTGAGGCCGCAAAGAGAATTCCCTTTTGATCTTTAGGAGAGATGTCTGACAACAGCTTTGTCACTTTGTCATTTTTTTTCATAAATGTCAGTGCTTTGAGCTGAAGATGTAATATCTCTGTGCGGTGTTTTCCTTTTGGATAGAGATAGGCATATTGGGACGCATAGTCATCAACCATATGATATTTTCCCTGGTTGAAGATGGCTTGAACCAGCATCAGGAAATAGTCTTCTTTTTTATCTTCGTCTGCAATATTGTAGAGATAAAGATATACCTTTTCTGCTTCATGGTCGAGGTATGAGTTGGAGAATGCCTTGGCAATACTGGGAAATATGTCTTTGCTCATCCATTCTTTTGCGAAAAAATTCTTATGCTGCCTGGCAAGGGTAAGGGCCTTGATATAGTGCTTTTGGTCAACAAGCCGTTGCAGCTCGTCGGGAAGAATGGTGAGCAAGAGCGCCTTGGTCTCTTGATTGAGTGGTCCTGTTCTGAATTCACGGAGCAGTTTTTGTAATATTGGTAAGGCTTTTTCGGAATTTCCTGAAAGGTACCAGACAACGGCCTCTTTTAAATAGCATTCTTCACGAATATCTTTCCATTGGGCATGTTTGGCCAGTGCCTGATAGTATGTGGTTGCTTTTTCTCCCCATTTTGGGTCGTTACAGAATTTAAGATCATTTTTCTTGATAGCTGCGCGAAAACTTCCTTCGGTTCCCTGGTAGGTGTCTTCGATGGTGGTAAACAAATGGCTTCGATCTTTTGTGTTTGTGTCGGTTTTAATGGTTGTTATTGCTATGAGATAGGCAACAAAGGCTCTATTTCTGGGGTCATTGACCTGGGGGATGAGCTGCCGGTAGCACTGCTGAGCCTGATGATATTTTTTTAGCTTAAAGAATGTGTCGCATTTTCCTGCGAGAGAATGAGGAGATTTGTGAAGCAGCGTTTCCGGGATGGATGTGTAGATAATATGTGCTGGAATATATTTATGTGCTGCATAAAGATAATCAGCTTCTCGCATTTCAACAAAAGGGTAGATCTCTGTAGGGATTGGGATCTCTTTTCTGTTCAGGAGTTCTTGAACTTTTTTCAGGTTTCTGGTGGCAAGACTGGTTTCAATACGGAGGAGATACAGGTAGGCTGCGAGGGTGCTTTGTTGTGGTATGCTCAAGGCAAATTCTGTTGCTTCGGCCAGGGCGAGAAATGGATCATCATGGCGGGCCGTCGTATATATGGCAAGGTATTTGGCCCAGAAACCGATGAGTTCACTGGGATAGGTTTCAGCGAGAAGGTAAAATTGCTTGTAGGCATCGATCCAGTCTCCATTTCTGAGCAGTGCTTCTCCGTAGGCAAGGGCCAATTGTTTTCTCTCGTCGGGATTGGGCGTAGTGCCTATCTGGGCGAGCAGGTTTTGCTGGAGTGTCGTCCAGGGAGTGGTGGTTTCTTGCCCTTGTGTAGAATCTTTGCTGAAAAGGCTGAGAATTTTTTCGGAGACTGTGTTGTTGGGGAATTGAGCAAGAACAGGAAAATCGGGCAGAGTATAGTGAACTGGAATATCAAGAGTTATTTCTGGTTGATACCGCTCGAGAAAAGATTTCCAGTCCGGGGCATAGGCAGAATTGTGTAAGGGGCTGGTATAGGCGGTTCGCGAGTCACGAAGTACCGTGAGTCCGTGTAGTTTTTGAGAAAAGTCTTGATAGGTTGTGCTGTATTCATTGCCGATGACAATTTCAAGTGCCAGTTGATTGGCTGTGGCGGTGGCAAGATGCACTTTTTGTGGTGGATAGCGCAGAAAGATTGAGAGAATTGTCGAGGTATCATGAGTGTTGACTAGGCATTTGACGATGCGTCCATCCGTTGCTAAAAGACGAAAATCATCATCTTTGATGGTTTCTGCAAAAATGAGATTGATCCGTTTCCCAGAGATTTCATGGCTGTATTTGGGAAGTTGGTCAAAAGTGATAAATATCTGGCTCAGATCGTTGCTGTCCAACCTGTTCATCCGCAGCATTGTTGCGGCGGCATAAATGTCTGTTGCCCAGAAGAAGACCAGGCTGAATATGATAAGATATATGTTCTTCATAGCAGTCTCAGATGAATATATTTCTTTATTGCAAAATTTATTCCAGAAATGCCTTGGATTTTTTATGGCCTAAAGAATGATAGTTTCGTAAAAAGTCATCGGCTGTCTCTGGATGGACTCAGGAAAAACTTCGTTATACAAGGCGTAGTGTAGGCGTCGTTGATTTGGCAGTACATTCGGTACGGCAAATCGACGATGACAAGCGACAACGCTGGAGATTGGAGTTTTTTACGAGTCCGGTAAAGAATGTATCGGCGATTTGACAGAGAGGGTTTATCGAAGAGTTTTTAAAAAGCCGCAGAGTGTCTTGAGGAATGTGCTTTTTGTTGCGCTGCCGCATTGTCTTCAGGTATCAAGGTGAGTACTGTTACGAAAAACATTTTGTGCAGGATTTTGCTATTGTTTTGGATTTTTTAAATATTCTTTTTGCAGGGAGATATGTTTTTTTGTTCATATTTGATTTTTCAGGGGATTTTTTGGTAATATCGTTGTGTATGATATGTTAAGAAAGAAGCCTTTGTTGTTGCTTGTGAAAATGAAAGCAGAGAAACTCTGAATTGTTTTTATAAACCAGAAAATAACAAGTGAGAGGAGAATGAAGTAATGGGAAAAAATGTGTTATTAGTCGATGACTCTTCGACCATGAGAAAGATTGTGAGTCGGTCTCTACGTCAGGCGGGCATTGAGTTTGACAAGATTTATGAAGCAAGTGATGGTCTTGAGGCCCTTGACGTTTTAGAAAAAGAGCCTGTTGATCTGGTGCTTAGTGATATCAATATGCCAAACATGGATGGCATTTCTTTTTTGCGTGAGAAGGCAGAACGTGATGCCATCAAGGATATTCCGGTCTTTATGATTTCGACAGAAACAGGTGATGATATTATTGGCGAAGCGAAATCTCTCGGGGCTATTGGAGCAATCAAGAAGCCCTTTACTGCGGATACCGTCAATGAGGTGCTCGGGCCTTTTCTGTAAAGAGTCTTTTGGGATGAATAAAACAGAAAAGAATGAAATCGTTTGTTGATGAGCCCCTCTTTTGTGAAAGGAGGGGGCTTTTCATTGTGTTGCAAGGGGGCACTATGCCGAATGGCCAGAAAAATATAGCACCAGAGAAATATATTATAGAAGCGACCAGGGAAATTTTTTCTACAATGCTGATGATGGAAGTCAATGCTGATGTGATTGTCGATCCTGATGCGGTGGAGATACATTCTGATATTTTGAGCATTATCGGGCTGGGTGGTGGGCTTCGGGGTATGGTGGCAATTCATTGTCCTGCGGAGACCGCCAAGAAAATTACAGCTTTTTTCCTTGATATGGAGATCACAGAGCTTGATGATGATGTCAAGGATGCTATTGGGGAAATTGCCAATATGGTCGCTGGAGGTTTGAAAACTTTCTTTGCCGAAGCGGGTATCAATACAGAATTGGCATTGCCAAGTTCCGTTGTTGGCCATGCTATCAAAGTGCGGGGTTACCCTGGGGTGCAGCGTTGTGTGGTGAGCTTCACCTGTGATGCCGGACCATTTTGGGTTGAATTGTCGTATGTCATTCCTTGATTGGAGATTGCTTTTTTGCGGGTAAATATTTCCAGGGAAGAGGCCGATACGAGAAGGAAAAGAGAACGGGTCTTTTCTGGGATCGGCTTCTTCTTTTTGTGTTGATTTTTTGTTGTTTTGTGTTGTGTCTGACGTCGTGAGTACGGCATAAATTTTTATTGGATAATGCGGTATGGATGAAAAAAAACGGGTCGATCATATCCTTGATGTCGTAAAAGACCGTCTCAAGGAAGAGGTAGGACTTTTGCTCGGCACGGAGTTGTCCGTATCTGCGTCCGCATCCCGGATTGTTTCTAAAGAGCAGTTTCTGGATGATCTTTCTGGCAAGCAGATCTTTGCCAAGGTAGATCTCTCTGGAGAACTTGAGGGATTGGCGAGTCTTGTTGTTGGGATTAAGGCAGCCATATATCTTGGCGGCACGTTGATTATGTTGCCGCAAAATGAGTTGGAAAAGTTTGTTCAAGAGGAAGATTATACGGAAGAGCTTGCCGATTCCTATGGTGAAATAGCAAATATTATTGTTGGGGTGTACACGAAAACTTTTGAAGAGATGTACCCCAGGGAGTTTCGTTTTATTCGTAAAGAGCTGGAACTTTTGGCCCCGACTAAAATAGACGTTTCCAGTGCTGAGCCGTTTCCAGATGATACTTATTATCTGGTGAATAATACCTTGGCCCTCGGTGAGAATGATTTAGGAGAGCTTTCTTTTCTGTTACCTGCTGCATTGTTTGGGTTGCTTGATGCGGAGGCAGATGCGGACTCTGTGAAAACTGTGGCTCAGGATGTGGAGGCATCTGCTGGGCAAACTGCTTCTGCTGTCACTGCATCTGACGAGCCGCAGCCTGTGTCATCTGGTACAGATCCTCGGCAACTGGAAAAACAAAAACGTCGTATTGATAAGGTGCTTGTTGAATGCGGGCTGCGTATGCAGTCCGAGATTGGTGCGTTACTTGGCTCCGAGATTACTCTTGAAGATCTGGGTAATAAATTCATTGATAAGGAAACTTTTTTTCTTGAAGAAGTTACTGGCAAGCAGGTTTTGGCCAATATGGATGTGGTTGGTGATCTCGAAGGCAAGGGCTTTTTCGTCATTAGCCTTCACGATGCTATCTATACAGGGGGGCTTCTTATTATGCTTCCTGAATCCGAATTGGAGAAGATGGTTGCAGAAGAAAACTTCTCTGAGGATATTGCTGATGCTTACGGAGAGATAGCCAATATTGTCTCTGGTGGCTACACCGGGGTGTTTGAGGAACAGTATGCCAAAAAATTGCATTTTATTCGTAAAGAGGTCTATTCAGTTGTACCTCTCAAGGTTGCTTCCGAAGACGATACGTCGGTGCCGGATCTCGGTTATTATGTCAGCAGTATGACGCTGCATGTTGCCGGTGAGCAGCGAGGCAGAGTGCATATGCTCATTCCGGCAGAGCTGTTAGGGCTTGAAATGCCAGAGGAGGCAGGGGCTGAGCCTGCGATGGCTGCCCAGGCTTCTGCGCCGCAACCAAAGAAGCGTGAGCCATTACCGGAATCTTTGGCGACTCCGGCTGCCGAGAACGTTTCCTTTCAGCCTGCGGATATTTTGCTGGTAAGTGATGATGACCAGGTAGCGGAGCTTGTTGGCCAGGGTGCCGCCGCAAAAGGTCTTTCAGTGCGTCGTGTTTCTGTTACCGAGGATGTTCGGGCCGCACTTACTCCTGAGATTAAGGCTATTTATCTGGTAATGCGTGAAGTAACGGAACAGGCTTTTGGCGTGGCTATTACCCTGCGGGGCGTATCGACCTTACCGTTGGTTGCTGCTGGGCCAGAATGGACTCGCAGCAAGGTTATCCGGGCCGCGAAATATGGAATCTCAGATATTCTTCTTACTCCGGCAACGGCTGATCATGTTTCTGAAAATCTTGAGAAGCATTTGCAGCGCAAGGCTGCCTGAGTCCATGTATTTTTTTGTGAGTGCTTATTTTTGACTCTTTATCTGGGCAATGAAGTACCGGATTGTCTCACGCATAAATAAGTGCAGCTGTTACGCCTTACTCTTTCCATAAGAGGTCGTTTAAGGCCTTTTTCTTCATCTTTTCCAGGAGCGTTGTCCGTTTCAGACCCAATATCTGTGCGGCTTCTTTTTTATTACCGGCCGAGCGTTTCATGGCCTGGACGATGAGCTCTGTTTCAAAATCGTTGATTAAGGCTTTGAAGTCTATTTGGCCATTACTCCAGTTAATATCTGGAAGGGAGGTGTTTTGTTGTGGGCTTGGATTCTTGGGAGCTGAGGTCGAGTCGGCAATGTTTTTGATCTGCTCTCGCATCTCGATGAATTTTTCCGGGAGATCTTCAAATTGTACTGTCGTTCCGCAGTAGAGAATGGACATATGCTGTACCAGATTTTCAAGTTCGCGGACATTTCCTCGCCATTGGTAATGAATCAGTGCGGTCATTGCCTCGGGAGTGAAGGTGAAAGGATCTCTTTTGCGCTGTACTGTGTATTTCTCAATAAAATTTTCAATGAGCAGAGGAATATCTTCGTGACGTTTCTTTAGAGGAGGAATGGTTACAGGAATTACTGAAAGCCGGTAGAATAAATCTTCACGAAATAGACCTTCACTGACCAGTTGTTCAAGGTCGCGATGGGTTGCTGCGAGTATTCGGGTATCTACCGGGCGTGCCTTGAGGGCACCGACAGGTTCAAACTCTTTTTCCTGAAGGACACGCAGCAGCTTTGCCTGAAGGGCTGGTTTCATATCGCCAATTTCATCAAGGAAAAGGGTTCCCTGATCGGCATATTGGATGCGGCCAATCTTGTTCGATGTTGCCCCGGTAAAGGCTCCCTTGGCGTAACCAAAGAGTTCGCTTTCTAAAAGGTCATCGGGAATGGCGGCGCAGTTGACCGGGACAAAGTTTTTTTCTTTTCTGGCACTTTGTAAATGAATTGCCTTGGCGACCATTTCTTTTCCGGTACCTGATTCACCCTGGATCAGTACCGTTGCGGTATCATCGCTGGCAATTTTATCGATGAGATCAAAGAGCCGGGTCATGGGGTGGCTGGCCCCGATCATGCCGTGGAATGGTTGCTTGATATGTTTCATAAGAATGCGTTGTGCATGAGATCTATGAGTTTTGATGAAGTGCGTCGCATGTAAAGATTTAATCGCCGGGCTATTTTTTTTGCATAATCTTGATACCCGGTAATGGAGAGGTCTCGGCCAGAAGGTTGAAGCCTTTTTCTGCTAAGGTAAGCATAACACAGAGTTCAGGGGCGGCGGGATTCTATCCAGATATTTGGAGTAAAAGATTACCTGTTGAATCACCGATAAATTTTCTAAAACCGCATACTTCACGCCGTTCCTTGGAGCGACTTGTTATATCATTATCTTACTTTCCAATTTGGGAATACTACAACGTTGGCAATGAGTATTCACGATCTATCTCCTCTCGTTGTTTGCTTTACTACAATATTCCTTTTGATTTTTTCCATTTACGAACCCGTGAGCGAGCATTTGCATAAGGAGACGATGTGTTGAATTGAATCATTCTGCCAAAGGGATATTTTTTGTACCAGTCTGTTTCGTAAAGATACTTATTATCAAGGCTTTCAATTAATTCAAGGATTTTTGCAACAACTTCGTCATATTGCTTAAGAAGAGATGCATAATTATCGTTTTCGTAATCTTTATAAAATTTTTGCGCCAATCTCCCCATTTTATTCATTTTAAATCCAGTTTCTGGGAGATCAGGCATCTTACCACCAGAAAAAACTGAGTGCCATTTAAGAACAAGATTTCCCCAGCCAACGAGATATGCCATTAGATTACAGACACTCATTTGAGTTCCTTTAACATGCCCTTCCATTTCTTTTTTTTCAGTTAATTCTTGTGGGATAGTTTCAAGATCTTTTCTCAATTTTGTATAATTCTTTTGAATAGCCTCTAGCAACTCTGTTTTGTTTGTTGGTACAGCCATTTTTTACTCTCCTTTATGATGTGATGATTTTCAGGTTATTTTTTTTATCATTGTAGAGCATTCAGTATTAAAATTTAGTTTTTTGTAAAAATCGATAGCTTTTTGATTATGTGAAAAAACATTTAACTCGACGTATTTGATATGTTGCTTTTTGAATTCATTTTGAAGCCTTGATAAAGTTTCTGTGCCGTAGCCTTTATTGCGATAATTTTTGTAGATAAAAATATCGTAAATGTAAACTGTCATATTATTAACTTCATACCATATAAAACCTATAATTTTAGTGCCCAATATAATATTCTTGATGATAAATTGGCTAGAGTGCAATCCTTTTTTAAACAAAGAATCAAATTCATTTTTTGAAATTACTGCCGCATCTTCTAAACTGATTATTTTTGACTTTGATAATGCCTTGGCATAGTTATTGACTGATATTTCTTGAAAAATTTTAAAATAATCATCAGCCATTTTTTCTAATTTAATCATTTCTATATCGTTTGTTATGACTCAAGTTTAATAATCAGTTCAGGAAGTTGGGGCATGATAGTTGCTTGTCTTACAATAACTGTAATTAGCCGTGTCTATATAAGGGCCATTTTACTGATGGGATTTCTTTGGGTAAGGCGGATAATGGTTTTCTTTTCTCCGTTTTTTTAATGGATATAGTTCATATGTTTTGCCAGAATTAAGAGCTCATCAAGCGTTAAGGAATTAAAAACACTTGGATCGATAAGAAAGTCTCTGGTGGTCTCTTCGGTTTCTGAGAGTTTTGCGTGTATCATCCTGTGATTTATAGTATGTTGCCCTGTGTCTGGAAAAATGACCAGTGTCTGAATTTTGACATCTGCTCTTTGCCCAGAATAGCACATGATATCGGGAAAAGCCATGAAAGTGTCAAGAAATAATCATTAGCATTGAAAAGATGTATTGGCATGATCTTTTCAGGAAGAATATTGCAGAGTTGTGGAGCAAGAAAGATAATGAGCAGGAAGACAAATAAAAAAATTCTGCTTTATGTTCTGCTGTGTTGTTCTTTGTTATGGCTGCCCCAGTTTGTATGGGCTGCTGGCGCTGCATTTGAGGGTCACGTTGTTAAGGTGCTTGATGGTGACTCGCTGCTGGTTCGTTCTGGCAGCAAAACCAGAGAGGTACGTCTTTGGGGAATTGATTGTCCGGAATATCGGCAGCCGTATGCTGAAAAGGCACGGCAACTCAGTAAGAAATTAGTATTGAAAAAGAAGGTAAAAGTTCAGGTTCAGGGGAGAGATCGCTATTCAAGGTATTTGGGTATTGTTTCCCAAAATGGTGTCAATCTGAATTATCAGCTTGTCAAGAGTGGCGCAGCCTGGGTTTATCGAAAATATTGTACCAGGGCTGTTTGCAAACGCTGGAAGAACGCAGAGAAAAAAGCGCGGCGTAACAAGATTGGTTTGTGGCGTAATAGTAAGGTGATACCGCCGTGGACATGGCGGCATCGCAAACATTGATGGTGGGTTCGTAGTTCTTATCCTGATGGCGGAGTGAGAACTACATTATGGTAACGAAGGAGAATTCATGAAGCGTGGTTATATTCTGGGTCTTATTCTTAGTGGTATTTTTTTCTGGGGCCCCTCGTATGGGGGGGCGCAGGAAGTGAGTGGTAATGGTGCTGAAAGTAGTGCGGTTTTGCAAGAGGCTGCGACTACGCAGGCAGAGTTACAGAAAGAGTCATTATCAGAAAAGAATAACACTCTTGAGGTATTGGTAAAGAAAGTTTTAAAAAGTAAAAAATGCTACGGCTGTAATCTCGCCGGAGCCGACTTTTCGGGGCATAATCTGAATGGTGCTGATTTGGAAGGTGCCAATTTGAGCCATTGTTCTTTTCAGAATACGAGGTTGAAAAATGCCAATTTAAAAGGAGCCGATTTGTCTGGTGCTCATATGCAGGGTGCTGATCTGCGCCGTGCTGATTTGTATAGGGCAGATCTCTCTGATGCCGATCTTACCGGGGCAGATCTAGAAAAAACAATCTTTGATGATACCATGCTTCATGGTGTTATGGGCTTGAATCAACAGAATATTTTTCTCAAAGAGGACTCGTAAGAAAATATAATGTATTTCGCGTAGTCTTATAATTCTTCGAGTGAGGCCAGAATTTGCGATACTGTGGCAATACGGGCGCTTTCTTGAATAGTTGTGTTGTTTACAATATCTTTGATTTCTTGCAGAGTATTTTGCAGGGTGGTTGCTCTCAGTTCAAGATCCTGGATTGTTGTCGCTGCTTCGCTTTCTGTGATTGTTAACGCATCTCCGATGTCGTTGGCGGTACGCATCAGGCTTTTGAGAGTTGTTATTTTTTCGATGCGCAACAGCAGTTCTTCAATGTTAATTGGTTTTTCAAGATAGTCTGCCGCGCCTTTTTTCATTGCGGCTACTGCTGAATCGATTGATGAATGTGCCGTGATGAGCAGAACTTCTGATTCTGGATGGAGCCTTTTGCTGATTTCAAGTAAAGCCAGTCCGTCGATTGTACCGGGCATCTGTAGGTCAGCGATGACCAAATCAAATGAGGTGCTGTCGAGGAGTTTTTTCGCTTCATCTCCGTCTGCAGCTGTGGTGATGTGGTGTTCTGCTTTTTTGAGTCGATTTTCTAGTAATTTTCTTACGACCGGATCGTCATCAGCCACAAGGATTGAGAGATGTCGCATTTGTTTTCTCCGTAATTATTTTTTCTGGTAGAAGATAGAACGTAAATGTCTTTTTGGGGTAAATTGTGGACAAATCCCGGTCAGTGATTCTGTGGAGCCAATAATTAAAAAACCATCATCGCTCAGGGTATTTGCAATTTTGTTAAAGAGCTTTTTTCTGTCTTCCATGGTGAAGTAGATAGCCACATTTCGACAAAAGATAATGTCGAATTTTCCCAGGGAGGTAAATGGCTGTATCAGATTCATTTTTTTAAAGCTGACCATGGCCCGGATTTCATCATTAATCTTCCATGAATTGCCGAAGAGTCTGAAATATTTTTGTAAGAGTTTACGATCAAGACCTCGTTCTATCTCAAATTTATTATATTTCCCACAAGCGGCCTGGGCAATGGCTGCATCTGAGATGTCGGTACCAACGAGAGATATATTGAACCGTGACTGGTTTCCCAGAAGTTCTCGTATTGTGATAGCAATGGAGTAGAGCTCCTGACCTGTAGATGCTGCAGCACTCCAGATACGAAGAGGTATTTTTGCCGATGAAGACGACGATCGGGCATCGATGATTTCCGGGAGGATTTTATGTTTGAGCAGTTCAAAGGGACTTTTATCTCGAAAAAATAAGGTCTCATTGGTGCTGATGGCATCAATGATGGCCTGTTCGATTTTTTTGCTTGGGTCTGCCTTTGCCTTTGTATAGAGTTCCTGGTAGGTAGTGCAGCCATGATTTTTTGCCAGAGAACTGAGTCGGGTTTCTACGAGATATGATTTGGACTGATCCAGATGTATCCCGGAAACGCCGTGGATGTAGCGGGCAATGGTTGTCAGTTCCGCAGGGGTTATCTTGAGCATGGTATTGGTGCAGACCTATTGTGTTTACAAGGTTTTTATTATTTCATTGGCGATATTGCCGAGTGGCGCAACAACATCGGCATAGCCAAGTTCTATAGGGGCCTTTGGCATACCATAAACCACACAGCTTGCCTCATTCTGGGCGATAATATGAGCGCCTTTTTCTTTGAGTATGCCAAGTCCCTGGGTTCCGTCGGATCCCATTCCGGTCATAATAACTGCGGTGGCTCTGCCGACGTAATAATCACCGACCGAGCGAAACAAATAGTCTACCGAGGGTCTGCAGGAATTTTCTGGTGGATCGTTGGTAATCTGGATCAATCTGCGTTGGCCGTCAGCAGCGGCCACCAGCCGCATTTGTTTACCGCCTGGAGCAATATAGACGGTATTGGCCTGTACTGGTTCCCGGTCCGTGGCTTCTTTGACTCGAAGGGTACATTTCTTGTCGAGGCTGGCGGCAAGGGATTTGGTAAAAATTGGCGGCATGTGTTGCACAATGAGAACAGGTACACCAATATTGCCCGGGAGTTGCGGCAGTACCTGATCCAGGGCCTTGGGGCCTCCAGTAGATACTCCAATTGCGACGATTCCGGATTTTTTCCTTGGTGCTATGACTGGCATTGTTCTGCTGAGAGGAGGCGTTTGAGGCGCAACAGCTTTCTTTTTGGGCAGAGTTCTTTGCTGCGGATTGGTAAGGAATCGAGAGTGTCGATAGGCTCGTAATATTGGCTCAAGAGCCTCGCGGATTTCCCGTTTTCCCGCAGCAAGATTCTGGGCATTTTGTGGTTTCAGGATGAAATCAAAGGCACCCAGCGACAAAGCCTGCATGGTTATTTCACTATGCTCTGAAGTGAGGGTAGAGAGCATGATCACTCCAAGATTGGGGTGACTCTTTTTCAGCTTTGCCAAGGTCTCCAGGCCATTCATCACTGGCATTTCGATATCAAGGGTCAGGATATCCGGGCGCAGTTGTTCGACTTTAGCCAGGGCAATTTTACCATTATGGGCGACACCTGCCAGCTCGACTCCAGGAATTTCTTCGATGACATCGGAGACAATCTTACGGTAAACGACGGTGTCATCGACGGCAAGAACCCGTAGTTTTTTTCTTGAAAGCATTACTGATTATTCCTCGATACGCAAAACTTTATCAATATCGAGGATACCAATGAGTTTGGTATCTGTTTTGTACACGCCGGTGAAGAATTCGCCCTGGATACCGCTCATATTGGCTGGCGCAGGTTCCAGCTTTTCCATATCCGCAGGAACTACATCGCCAATTTTTTTGACGAGTAAGCCGACATATCCTCCTGGAGCGTTGACGATGATGTTGCGTGGATCAGCAGTGGTGTCTGTTTCTCCGAGGCCGACTTTCCGCCCCAGATCAATGATGGTTACAATCTGGCCGCGAAGGTTCAATATTCCCAGCACGTATTCTGGGGCTTGGGGTACTGTGGTCATTTGCAGGAGTTTGTTGATTTCCTGTACTTTCAGAATGTCCATACCACAGAGGGCTTCGCCGACATAAAACGTTGCCAGTTCTACGATTTTGTGACCAGAAGTTTTAGGGAGGGTCTGTTGGTTGTTTGTTGTCATAACTATTTATGGTGTCCGATGAGTGGAAGAGTCAATGAAGATTTGACCTGGAAAATTGTTTCTTGATTGTCAATCTTCTGTTTCATGTCTCGTGGTGGTTCTCTTTTTGCGGTATTTCCTCTTGTCTGGAAACACGCCTGTTCGTTCAGTAATGCTATTGGGATATATCGGTTTATTGACCTGCCTGCATGTACTTGTGGACGCTTTCCATTAAACGTTCTTTGTCGAGTTTAATATGGTATTCATCGACACCAACGGTCTCACCTCGGGCAACATCTTCTTCGCCGGCAAGTGTGGTCAGAGCGATGACAGGAAGTCCGGTAAAGCGTGGATCGTTTTTGATCTTCTGGGTGAGTTCAAAACCATCCATGCGAGGCATTTCTATATCAGTAACGACCAGCGCGATTCTTTCTGAATTATTCTCAAGAACCTCCCATGCCTCCTGGCCGTCTTCTCCTTCGAGGGTCTCATATCCGGCTTCGGTGAGATAGCCTTTGACCTGGTTTCGGAAAAAGTTCGAATCTTCAGCGAGTAAGATCGTGGGCAGCACGCCATCGTCATGTTTTTCGATTTCAAAGGTGTTCATACCTTCAAACCATTCAGGAAAGAGGTTCTGCACCAATTCAAAAATGTTTACGAGTAAAGTGGTGTGGGTGTCGATGATCGCCGAGCCCATGATACCTGGCTGTTTCAAGGTCACGTCATCAATTTCCACTGTGGTTTCTATCGCATCAATTGGGCCGATAGCAAGAAGGCCAACATTGCGGCGGGCAACATTAAAGACGATAACCAAAAGATTGTCGTGGTCGGCGATGGGCTGAACCATCGCAACATCATCAACACGTATCAATGAGAGACTGCCACCGCGATATTTCATGACTCGCTTACCGCCCAGCTCTTCAACGTCTTCGATTTTGATCTTCTCAATACGTTCCACCTGGTTCAGTGGTACCGCAAATTGTTCTTGTTCTGAACTGCGGAAGATGAGTAACGCCTGTTTATCACGTTCTGCCATGATTGCCTCTTCGGCGGAGATTGCCAGTTCTGCGGCCCGGTCGGTACCGTCAAGAGAGGTCAGGTTTGCCATGCGTGCCAGATTGCTGACATCAAGAATAAGAGCGATGCGGCCATCACCCATAATTGTGGCTCCCGCATAGCCTTTGCAATGCTGGAGATGTCTGCCCAGCGGTTTGATGACGATCTCTTCGGAGTCGAGCAGCCTGTCAACGACCAGGCCATAACGCATTGATCCGGTGGAGACCACAACGATATTCAATGCACTGGCAGCCGAAACTCTTCTGTCTTCGGTAGATCGGGGAAAAAGTTCCTTGTTAGACGAGGATTCTTCGGAGGTGGCTTGACCGTCGTTGAAAAGTGGAGACTTTTTGCAGCGGCGATCACTGAGATGCTGGCGTTGGTCTTTTTTGGTTTCTTGAGTCCTGTCATCCCAGTAGGTATATTCAAGGTCAATGATTTCAGAAAGTCGAATCAATGGCAGCAGGTTGCCACGGAGCCGGACAACTTCGGCATCGCCGACCCGTTCTACTCGATCTTTTACCTGAGTGGCCGGAATGCGTAGCAATTCTTCAAGGTTTACCTGGGGAATAGCATAACGCTCTCCGCCGGTCATAATAATCTGGCATGGGATAATGGCCAGGGTGAGTGGCAGTTTGATCGAAATGGTGGTGCCTTGGCCGACCTCGGAAATGATATCGACATTACCGCCAAGCTGGTCGAGGTTTGTTTTGACGACATCCATGCCGACCCCGCGGCCAGAAACGTCGGTTACTTTTTGAGCTGTGGAAAAACCAGGCAGGAAGATAATATTTACCTTTTCCTTATCCGACATGCCGTCAATGCCTTTCCCGTCGTCACTGATTTCAATGACAACCTGACCTGCTTCGTGGTAAGCCTTTAACAGTACAATGCCGCTTTCTGTTTTTCCTTTTTTGCGTCGCTCACTGGGAGATTCTATACCGTGATCTATCGAGTTCCTGACTAAATGAGTGAGCGGATCATTGATCGATTCGATAATGGTTTTGTCAAGTTCAACATCTTTACCTACAATGGTCAGATCAATCTTTTTGCCAAGCTTTTTTGAGAGATCTCGAACCACACGGGGGAACTTGTTGAAAACATTTCCTATGGGCTGCATCCTGGTGAGCATAATTGCTTCCTGGAGCTCGGAGGTAATCAGGTCAATACGTTGCCCCACTGTTTCAGCGCTTTTAATGTCACTGGTGCCAATAGTTTGTAACAACTGGTTACGACTGAGAACCAGTTCTCCGGCCAGGGTCATCAGAGAGTCAAGCAGACTGACGTTGACCCGGATGGTGGTATCCCCTTTTACTGGTGTTTTGGGTGAGGTTTCAGCAAAAGGTGTTGCTGTGGGTGACTGTTGTTCCGGAATAATTACTTCTGGTTCTTCTGTTTCATTGCCGACCAAAGCAGGAGGTGCCTCTTCGACATGAGGGACTTCTGCTTGTGGAGTTGGAGCTGTTTGGGCAGCTTCTTCGTGCGGAGATGGTTCCTGTTTTGATTCTGGGGATGGAGCTGTTTCCGAGGTTTCTTCGGGTTGAGGCGGCTCCGGTTCGGGATCTGGTGTGGGTTGGCTGCTCGCCTGTTCACTGTCGGGGGCGTTAAACTTGCCTTCAGCAATAGCGTTTAATGGTCCAAGATGCTCAGATATATCAATGGTGTTACTGTTTTGGACGTTTTCTATCAGCGATTGTAACTGATCGGCAGCCAGCAACAGAACATTAATGATCTCTGGGGTCGGAATCAATTTTTTACTTCTGATCATGCCCAAGACGTTCTCTGCAGAGTGGGAGAGATCCTGGATCACTGTCAGTCCCATAAATCCGGCACCACCCTTGATGGAATGGGCGGCACGAAAAACCTTATTTACCAACTGTTCATCAATATTTGCTCCTCCTTCTTCTATGGCCAGGAGGTCATTTTCAATGTCGGCGAGGTGTTCGAGTGATTCTTCTATGAAACCTTGGAGTATTTCATCATCTTCAAATTCCATGGATCTCTCCTTG
>PDWI01002801.1_pt1 | contig 25701 bp, 21 predicted proteins | sample 1430891 | NCBI WGS metagenome assembly PDWI01 (sample SAMN01162508, study PRJNA174530) | Oral metagenome, whole genome shotgun sequencing project. | biome: Marine environment; feature: Marine mammal; material: Swab sample of the gingival sulcus; isolation source: swab sample of gingival sulcus...
ACTTGTAACTTAAAGCAATTACTGTACCGAATTGTCATTTTTCTTTGTTTTGTCATTTTGTCCTAACTTTTTGTGTAAACCTATTTCAGGACAAGACATCATTCACCATTCACCATTCACCATTCACCATTCTTCTGCCCTCTGCCCTCTGTTAATCACTAATCGTTAACTATTAATCCTATTTTTTTATCTTTTTTATTGATAAATGTATAAAATAGTGTATTTTTGTATTCTTTTTTTGATAAAAAAGAATTTTTGAAAAACAAAAAACATTTAATAATGATAGATAAACATATAGATAATCTCGATAGGAGAATTTTGAATATAATTTCTCAGAATGCACGTAAGCCTTTTAAGGAAGTTGCAGAAGAGTGTGGAGTATCAAGGGCTGCAATACATCAACGTGTGCAAAGGCTTGTTGAAATGGGCGTTATTATAGGCTCGGGATATAGTGTGAATCCTAAATCATTGGGATTTCAGTTATGTGTTTATATCGGTATTACACTTGAACGTGCTTCAATGTACAAAAGTGTTGTTGCTCAATTGGAAGAAATCCCCGAAGTTGTAGAATCTCATTATACACTTGGAGGATATACCATTTTAATAAAAATGTATTCAAAAGATGATGAGCATTTAATGAAATTATTGAATGGAAAAATCCAAGCCATAGATGGAGTTGCTACAACGGAAACATTGACTTCATTAGATCAAAAAATTAAACGTACTATTCCTATTGAAATTAATAAATAAAGAGTATAAATAAGAAATGAAAACAGTATTAAGCGGTATTAGACCTACCGGAAATTTACATTTAGGAAATTATTTTGGAGCATTAAAGAATTTTGTTAAAATGCAAAATGAGTATAATTGTTATTTCTTCATTGCTGACTTGCATTCATTGACAACACATCCTACACCAGAAAATATACAAGAAAATGTAAGAAGTGTATTAGCACAATATCTTGCTGCAGGGTTAGATCCTGAAAAGGCAACTATATATATACAAAGTGATGTGCCTGAGGTTTCAGAATTGTATCTTTATTTGAATATGAATGCTTATTTAGGAGAGTTAGAACGCTGTACTTCTTTTAAGGATAAAATACGTTCTAATCCTCAAAATGTAAATGCAGGATTGCTTACTTATCCAACTTTGATGGCTGCTGATATATTAATACATAATGCTGATTTTGTACCTGTTGGAAAAGACCAACAACAACATTTAGAGATGACAAGAACGTTTGCTAATCGTTTTAATAGAATGTATAAAACAGACTATTTTAAAGAACCAAAAGCGTTTAATTTCGGGGAAGATTTAGTGAAAATACCAGGGCTAAATGGAACAGGAAAAATGGGGAAATCAGAAGGAGAAGGAAATGCTATTTATCTAAATGATGATGAAAAATCAATCCGTAAAAAGGTGATGAGAGCGGTAACCGATTCGGGCCCAACAGAACCTAATCAACCTATGGCAGAACCTATAAAAAATCTATTTCAGTTAATGAGAGTTGTGTCTAATTCGGATACAATCGCATTTTTTGAAGAGAAATACAATGATTGTTCTATTCGCTATGGAGATATGAAAAAACAGTTAGCAGAAGATATGATTACTTTTGTTAATCCATTCAGAGAAAAGATAGAGACGATTTTAGCAGATGAAAAATATCTCAATGATATTGCAATGCAAGGGAAAGAGAAAGCACGAGAAAGTGCATTGAAAACCGTGAAAGATGTTAGGGAAATCATTGGCTTTAAAAGAGATTAAAAATAGAATTGAAAGTTTAATAAATAGTACTTTTAACACTTTTTAGTGTTTATGAAAATGAATTTCCAAGTTTTTTAAGTATTTTTGTTTTTTATATTAAAATAAAGTTATTAAATATGTTGAAAAAGAATATTAAGAGTGCTTTAATCTCTGTCTATCATAAAGATAATTTAGATGAAATAGTAAAAATACTTCATAAAAATGGTGTGAAACTTATTTCAACAGGTGGAACAAAATCATATATTGAATCATTAGATATACCTTGTGATTCTGTTGAAGGTCTTACAAGTTATCCGTCTATATTGGGTGGTAGAGTAAAAACGTTACATCCTAAAGTTTTTGGTGGAATTCTTGCTCGAAGAGAAAACCAAGAAGATATTAAACAGTTAAATGAATATCAAATTCCAGAAGTTGATTTGGTTATTGTAGATTTATATCCATTTGAAGAAACTGTTTTGTCAAATGCTAGTGAGCAAGAAATTATTGAGAAAATAGATATAGGTGGTATCTCTTTAATTCGTGCTGCGGCTAAAAATTATAAAGATGTAGTAATCGTTGCTTCTAAAGAGCAATATGCACCACTTTTGAAAGTAATAGAAGAAAATAATTGTGAAACGACATTAGAGGATAGACATTGGTTTGCAAAAGAAGCATTTGCTGTCTCTTCTAATTATGATTCACACATATTTCATTTTTTTGATAAAGATGAAGATAGTGCTTTTAGACTATCGGTTAATAATGCCAAATCGTTGAGATATGGAGAAAATCCACATCAAAAAGGTTCTTTTTATGGTAATGTAGATGAAGTTTTTGAGCAAGTACATGGAAAGGAAATTTCTTATAATAATTTATTAGATATTGATGCAGCGATTAATTTGATTAATGATTTTAACGATGGGACAACCTTTGCCATTCTTAAACACAATAACGCTTGTGGATTAGCAACTAGAAAAACTTTAGTAGAGGCGTGGAAAGATGCGTTAGCAGGTGATCCATTATCAGCCTTTGGAGGAGTTTTGATAACTAATACTGTAGTTGATAAAGAGACGGCTATTGAAATAAACAAATTATTTTTTGAAGTAATTATTGCTCCTAATTATGATTTGGAAGCATTGGAAATATTGAAACAAAAGAAAAATCGTATCATTCTTATCCTAAAAGATATTAAACTACAAAAGAAACAATATCGTTCTTTATTAAATGGAGTTTTGGTACAAGAAAGAGATACAAAAGTTGAGAGTGAAGAAGATTTGACTATTGCGACAGAAAAACAACCGACAAATAGTGAAATTCGTGATTTATTATTTGCTAATAAAATAGTTAAGCACTCTAAATCAAATGCTATTGTTTTAGCAAAAAATAATCAACTTATAGCAAGTGGAGTAGGGGAAACGTCAAGAGTAGATGCTTTGAAACATGCTATTGAAAAAGCACAGACATTTGGATTTGATTTAAATGGTGCTGTCATGGCATCTGATGCTTTCTTTCCATTTCCAGATTGTGTGGAGATTGCTTCGCAAGTAGGAGTAAAATCTGTTATTCAACCGGGTGGCTCTATTAAAGATCAACAAAGTATTGATTTTTGTAACAAAAAAGAGATGAGCATGGTAATGACAGGAATAAGACATTTTAGACATTAAAAATAGATAAACTTAAATTATAAAAAAATGGGATTTTTTTCATTTACAAGAGAAATAGCGATTGATTTAGGTACAGCAAATACCATTATTATTCAAGATGATGAGATAGTTGTTGACCAACCTTCTGTTGTAGCACTTGATAGAAGAACTGATAAATTAATCGCAATTGGTGATAAAGCACGTCAGATGCAAGGTAAAGAAAATGAGGGTATTCGTACTGTTCGTCCTTTACGAGATGGTGTAATTGCTGATTTTTATGCGGCAGAATTGATGATTAGAGGGATGATTAATATGATACCTAAACGCAGTCGTTTCTTAGCACCAACAACACTTAAAATGGTGGTTTGTATTCCTTCGGGAAGTACCGAAGTAGAGATACGTGCGGTAAGAGACTCGGCAGAAAAGGCAAATGGACGTGAACTTTATATGATATATGAACCAATGGCAGCGGCTATCGGAATTGGTTTAGATGTAGAATCTCCTAATGGTTGTATGATTGTGGATATTGGTGGTGGAACAACAGAAATAGCCGTTATTTCGTTAGGAGGTATTGTTTCTAATAAGTCTATAAGAATAGCAGGAGATGACTTAACTGCTGATATTATAGAATATATGGGAAGAATGCATAATATTAAAGTAGGAGAAAGAACTGCAGAAAATATAAAAATGAAAGTTGGGTCTGCATTAACAGAACTTGAAAATCCACCAGAAGATTTTGTGGTTCATGGTCCTAATAGAATGACCGCTTTACCAATGGAAGTTCCTGTTTCTTATCAAGAAATAGCACACTGTATTGAAAAATCGGTTTCTAAAATAGAGGCAGCAATATTAAGTGCATTAGAACAAACTCCACCTGAACTTTATGCTGATATTGTACAAGGAGGAATTTATCTTGCTGGTGGTGGTGCTTTGCTCAAAGGATTGGATAAGAGATTAAGTGACAAATTAAATATTCAGTTCCATGTAGCGGAAGACCCATTGCACGTAGTAGCAAAAGGTACAGGAATTGCGTTAAATAATGCTGATAAATATTCATTCTTAATACGATAAACAAAGAAGTGAACGGTGAGAAATCTTATTAACTTTTTTACACGAAATAGTTCCTTTTTCTTGTTTCTTTTGTTAGAAGTCTTTGCTGTATTGTTGATTTCCAATAACAAAAGATACCAAAGAAGTGTCTTACTTTCATCAACCAATGCTTTTACGGGTTGGTTGTATGAAAAGAATAGTGCTGTGGTTGATTTTGTTAAACTAAAAGAAACAAATCAAAACTTATCAGAAGAAAATCTCTTTTTAAAAAATAGATTGGCTTTATTAGAAGGTGCTTTATCGGTTTATACAGATTCTATTGAGAGTAAAAAGTTGATTTCTTTAAGAAATAAGTTCTCACCTGAAAAAGATTATCGTTACATTTCTGCGAAGGTAATTAGAAATACAATTCATTTTGCTGAAAATTATATAACTCTTAACAAAGGTTCAGAATCTGGAATTCGTCCTAACATGGGAGTGATAAGTAATAATGCTGTGGTAGGAATTGTGGAGACAGTATCTCCTAAATTTTCAAAAGTCATATCAGTTCTGAATCCAATTTTATTGATTAATACTAAATTTCAATCTAATAATGTTTTTGGTACATTAAAATGGGATGGTAAAGATTATCAATATGCAAAACTGAATGATATCCCACATCATATTCAATTTAATCAAGGAGATACTTTGGTAACAACTGGGTTTGCAAGAACATTTCCTGAGGGAGTTACGGTTGGTACGGTTGTTGATTTTAATTTGCCCCAAGGTGCTTCTTCTTACGATATTAAAGTAAAACTGAAAACAGATTATCGCTCTCTGACTTATGTTCAAGTTGTTGATTACCTGAATGACAATGAGCAAAGAGCACTTGAAAAGAGTAAATATGGAGATAAAATTAAAATAAACCGACGAAAGAGATAGATGAAACTTGTTGCTGAAAATATCATCCGATTTGTACTACTTGTATTGATGCAGGTTTTAATTTTTGATAATATCCAATTTGTTGGGTATGTTACTCCTATGCCTTATATTTTATTTGTGTTAGTACTGCCGATTCATTTTTCTCGTAACTGGACGCTTATATTGGCTTTCTTTTTAGGATTAGTGATTGATATGTTTAATAATACAATGGGAATTCATACATTTGCCTCTGTACTTGTTGCTTTTCTGAGAATACCTGTAATCAGAGGATTTTTTAATATTCAAGATTTAGTAAATGTATCTCCTAGACCACAAACGATAGGCTTTTTACCTAACCTAAAATATCTTTTAATATTGATTCTTATTCATCAAACAACTCTATTTTCGTTAGAAGCATTTGGCTTTTATTCTATTTATATGTTGATGGGTAAAATTATATTAAGTACTTTTATCACTTTATTGATTCTTTTAGGAATAGAGTATCTTGATTTGAGTAGATCAAATTAGATATTATAATAATATAAAAGTTTTTTATTACTCTTTTTTTATCATACTTTTAATATCTTTTTTCTCAGATTATTAACTTTAAAATTAATAACCTGTTAATAACTTTTTCTTCATAATACTTTTTTTACTTGATTTTATTTTAATTTTGTTTGATATTTTTCTTTATAATTAAAGAGAAAAATAAAAAATAGATAAAAAAAATAGAATTATGGCAAACATTTTTGAAAAGAGAACAAATTACAAACCTTTTGAGTATCCTGATGTATTGGGGTTTACAGAGTTGATGAATCAAACATTTTGGGTTCATAAAGAAGTTGATTTTACTGCTGATATACAGGATTTTAAAACAAAATTAACTCGTACAGAACAAGAAGTTTTACGCAAAAGTTTATTGGGGATAGCACAAGTTGAAGTATCCGTAAAAACATTTTGGGGAGACATTTATAAATATTTTCCAAAGCCAGAGATAAATGGTTTGGGAGCAACTTTTGCTGAAAGTGAATTTCGTCATTCAGAAGCCTATTCTAGATTATTAGAAGTATTGGGTTATAATGATGATTTTAATGCTCTTTTAGAAGTGCCTGTTTTCAAAGAAAAATTGGAATTAATAGAAAGTTCATTAGGCAGTAAAATATCTATCGTTAATAAACTTCTCTTTTTTGCTATTGTTATTGAGAATTCGTCTTTATTTAGTCAGTTTGCCAATATTCTTTCTTTTAGTCGTTTCAAAGGCTACATGAAAAATGTTGCCAATATTATTAATTGGACATCGGCAGATGAACAAGTACATGCCAAAGCAGGAATTTATCTTATTAATATTTTGAAAGAAGAAGGGCATGTAAATGAGCAAGATATGTTAAATCTAAGAGAAGAAGTAAAATCATATATTGAATACGAAAGTAAACTTTTGGATTGGATTTTTGAAGATGGAGAGTTGGATTTTTATACCAAAGAGGATGTTTTGAACTTTATGAAAAAAAGAATTGATGATTCATTGATTGAAATTGGTATGAAACCTTTATTTAACATAACGGACGAACAATACTCAACAATGAAATGGTACGATGAAGAAACATTGGCCAATACATTAGACGATTTCTTTGCAAAACGTCCTGTTGATTATACAAAACATGATAAGAGTATTACTGGTAACGATTTATTTTAATAATTATGAGAGAAAAATATTGGTGGCTAAACGAAGAGTCGGAACAGGTACTTAATAGAGGTTATTTATTAAGAGGGGAAACAGTAGAAGATGCAGTAGATAGAGTTACTGCTGCTGCTGCAAAGAACTTAGTAATGCAGTTGAATGAAAAGTTTGATGTAAACGAATATACCAAATATCACAACAAATTCAAAGAATTGGTAGAGAGAGGGTGGATGAGTTTATCAAGTCCTATTTGGTCAAATATGGGAACAAAACGAGGGCTACCTATATCTTGTTTTAATGTCCACGTTCCTGATAGTATTGAAGATATTACTCACAAATTGGGTGAAGTAATTATGCAGACAAAAATAGGAGGAGGAACTTCTGGGTATTTTGGAGAATTAAGAGGACGTGGAGCCGCTATAACTAACAATGGAGAAAGTTCGGGTGCTGTTAGTTTTATGCAACTTTTTGATACCACAATGAATGTAGTATCGCAAGGTAGTACTCGTAGAGGTAGTTTTGCTGCTTATTTAGATATTGACCATCCAGATATTGCTGAATTTCTTCAAATAAAGGATATTGGTAATCCTATTCAAAATTTATTTTATGCAGTCTGTGTTTCTGATTATTGGATGCAGGAGATGATAGATGGAGATGTAGCCAAAAGAGAACTTTGGGCAAAAGTTTTACAATCAAGACAACAAAAAGGTTTACCTTATATCTTTTTTTCAGATAATATAAATAGAAAAAGACCCGCAATTTATAAGGATTTAGGATTAATGATTAATTCAAGTAATCTTTGTTCTGAAATAGCCTTACCTTCTAATAAAGAGGAATCTTTTGTTTGTTGTCTTTCTTCGATGAATTTAGATGTTTATGATGAGTGGAAAGATACAGATGCTGTTAAGTATGCTATCTACTTTTTGGACGGAGTAATGACTGAATTTATAGATAAGACCAAAGATAATCATTATTTGAAATCTGCTCATAATTTCTCAAAAAGACATAGAGCCTTAGGATTGGGAGTATTAGGGTGGCACTCTTATTTGCAAAGTAAAATGATACCTTTTGAAGGATTACAAGCCAAACAAGAGAATAGAAAGATTTTTGAAAATATTAATAAACAAGCAACAGAGGCAAGTAAAGAGATGGCACAAAAATTTGGTCCTGCTCCTATTTTTAAAGAGAGTGGATTAGATTCAAGTGAATATAGACGTAATACAACGACTATGGCTATTGCTCCAACTACCTCTTCATCTGCTATTTTAGGACAAGTTTCTCCTGGAATTGAACCTTTTAGTAGTAATTATTACAAAGCAGGATTAGCAAAAGGTAATTTTATTAGAAAAAATAAATATCTTAAAGAACTTCTGGAAGAAAAAGGCTTGGATAATGAAGATACTTGGAGATCAATAATGCTTAATAAAGGTTCTGTACAACATTTAGATGCTTTGACAGATGAGGAAAAATCGGTATTCAAGACATTTAGAGAAATTAGTCAGTTAGAGATTATTCAGTTGGCAGGTCAAAGACAAAAGTTTATTGATCAGGCTCAAAGTTTGAACATCAATATTCCACCAGATTTACCTATTAAAGAAGTAAATAAATTAATTATAGAAGCATGGCATCTTGGTGTAAAAACTCTTTATTATCAAAGAAGTTCTTCTGTTTCTAAAGATTTATTGACTAATTTGGTTAGTTGTACAAGTTGTGAATCGTAGTGTTTTTTACATAGAAAACTCAATGTAAATAGGACTTAAACACAATAGAACTTTAATGTGGAAATGGTACTATACTTTTTCAAGAAAAGCAGATATATTTAATGAATATATAGAAATAAAGTAAACTTTTAGAAATAATAATTGTTTTATTTTCTTTAAGTTAAAAAATAATACAATGCTTGATAAGTTGTACCATTTCCCAAATCTTGTTGGGACACAGGCAAAAAAATATGGTGATAAGCCTGTTTTTTTTGATAGAGATAATGAGAAAGAACCTTGGATACCTTACACTTGGAATGAATTAAATAGAGATATTAATTTATTAGCAAATGCTTTTATAGAATTAGGGTTAGAAAAAACAAATAGTGTTGCTCAATTTTCACAAAATAGAAAAGAAAACCTAATTGTAGATTTTTCTTTATATTCTATTGGGGCGGTAATGGTGCCGATATATCCTACTTCATCAATAGAACAAGCAGATTTTATTATTCGTGATGCAGAAGTTAAGATTATCTTTGTAGAAGATCAAAGGCAATATGATATTGCATTAAATATTATGCAAAATGATAGTCCAATAAAGCATATTGTTGTTTTTGATAAGAAAGTAAAACTGACAAAAGATACCAATTCTTATTATTTTGATGAATTTCTTGAAATAGGTAAAAAAGCAGTTCATACAGAACAAGTAGAAAAATTACGAGCAGAAAGTCAACAGGAAGATATAATGTGTTTGATGTACACTTCTGGTACTTCTGGCATTCCTAAGGGAGTGATTATCACTTATGAAATGTATCATGAGATAACATATATACATCAAGTGGAAGTACCACAAATAGATGAAAAGAGTGTTTCTATTGGCTTTTTACCCTTAACTCATGTTTTTGAAAGAACGCTAACCTATTTTATGATGTTGGTGGGAGGAATAAATTATATCAATCATTATCCTCAACAGATACAGAAAGCAATAAAAGAGGTTAGACCAAGTGTTATGGGGGCTGTTCCACGTTTTTGGGAAAAAATATACATTGAAGCAAATGAAATAATAAATAACTATTCGCCTTTGAAAAAAGCCCTCATTACATGGGCATTAGCCATAGGAGAAAAAAATAATGTAGATTATTTTCGCACAGGTGAACGACCCAACTTTTGGATAAGACAAAAATATAAAATAGCAGATTTCTTAGTTTTCTCTAAACTAAAAAAGACTATTGGTATAGAAAATGGAACGTGTTTTCCAACAGGAGGAGCAAGATTATCCGAAGATATTCATCGATTCTTTTTAAGTTTAGGAGTTCCACTTATATTAGGTTATGGCCTAACAGAAAGTACAGGAACGGTTACTTTTTGCAATAAACCACGTTATGAAATAGGTACTATTGGTTACAATATCCCTGGTGTAGAATTGAAAATTGGTAAAAACAATGAAATTCTTTTAAAAGGTAAAACAATAACGAAAGGGTATTATAATAATGATAAGGCAAACAAAGAAGCATTTACAGAAGATGGTTGGTTTAGAACAGGAGATGCAGGATATATCAAAGATGGATTAATTATATTAACTGAACGCTTGAAGGATCTTTTCAAAACATCAAATGGGAAATATATTGCACCTCAAAAGATAGAAACTCTTTTGGGAGAAGATAGGTATATCGAACATGCAGTGATTGTTGCCGATGATAGAAATTATGTTACAGCGATAATTGCACCCGATTTTTTAGCCTTAAAAAAATATGCTGAGCAAAATAATATTGAGTATAAAGATACTGCTGAACTTATTGAAAAAAAGGAAATTGTTGATTTAATAGATGGTAGAATTACTGAGAAACAGGATAAAATGGCAAACTATGAAAAAATTAAGAAATTTACTTTAATAGAACTTCCTTTCTCAATAGAAACAGGAGAATTAACTAATACGCTTAAAGTTCGTCGTGCTTTTGTGATGCAGAAATATAAGTTTCTAATAGATAAAATGTATAATTAACGAAGAAAAACAAAGTGAGACTTAATTCAATATCTATCATAAATTACAAGAACTTATTGGAAGTAGAATTGAAATTTCCAGATAAGATTAATTGTTTTGTTGGTAACAATGGAATGGGCAAAACGAATATTCTTGATGCTATTTATTACTTATCATTTTGTAAAAGTCACTCTAATTCAATAGATTCTCAAAATATCAATCATGACAATGAATTTTTGATGTTGCAAGGGAAGTATAGTCGTCGTGATAAAGAGGAAGTGATTTATTGTGGAATTAAACGTCGTCAAAAAAAACAGTTTAAGAGAAATAAAAAGGATTATGAACGCCTTGCTGATCATATTGGATTACTTCCATTGGTACTCATTTCGCCCAAAGACCACAATCTGATTAATGGAGGAAGTGATGAAAGACGTAAATTTATGGATGGAGTAATATCTCAATACAATCGTCAGTATTTGAATGCTTTAACTCAATATAATCATGCTCTAAAACAACGTAATGCTCTCTTAAAAGTACATGGACAAGAAAATGAAATGCTTTTTGAGATGTGGGAAGAAATGATGGTTAAGCATGGAAATTATATTTTTCAGCAACGTCAAGAGTTTCTTGATAAATTTATTCCTATTTTTCAGGATATTTATCAAAAAATTTCAGCAGGTGAAGAGAGTGTTAGTTTAGTGTACAAGTCTCACTTAATAGAGAATGATTTATCGGAAAAACTTTTACAAAATAGAGCCAAAGATAAAATAGTTGGCTTTACTACTTCTGGTATTCATAAAGATGATATGGAAATGCTCCTTGGTGATTTTTTACTTAAAAGAGTTGGCTCACAAGGACAAAATAAGACTTATCTAATTTCTATCAAGTTGGCACAGTTTATTTTCTTAAAAGAGGCTCATAAAATTGCTCCAATATTGCTTTTAGATGATATCTTTGATAAGTTAGACTCCCAAAGAGTTCGTCATATTGTAGAATTGGTGTCGCAAGATATTTTTGGTCAGATATTTATCTCTGATACTAACAGAGAACATCTAGACGAAATTCTTTCTCAACTCCCACAAACCTCCACTATATTTGAAGTTAAGAATGGAGAAGTAAATATTTTATAAAAAATTTGTTCTATTAAATTCAGAAACAACAATAGCAGTAGCTATTCCAACATTTAACGATTCAGAAGTTCCAATATTTTTAGGAACGCTTGGAATAGATATTTTATGTTTGATAAATGGTTTTACCTCTTCTGATATTCCATTTCCTTCATTTCCCATAACAATAATTCCATTAGGGGAAAACTGGTTTTGATAAATGTTCTTTCCTTCTAAAAAAGTACCATAAATTTCTGTTTTTTCAGAAATAGTTTTTAGGAATTCAACTTTATCAACATAATGAATTTTAACCCTTGCTATTGCTCCCATAGTCGCTTGAATAGTTTTGGGGTTAAATACATCAACTGTATTTTTAGAACAAAATATATTTTCAATTCCAAACCAATCTGCCAAACGAACGATTGTCCCTAAATTACCAGGGTCTTGGATATCATCTAAAAATAGACTTAATTGTTTGGATATTTTCGACTGAGAATAACTAATATGAGGAATTTCAAAAACAGCAAATACTCCTTGTGGGGATTTATGAAAAGATATACTTTTCAATTCCTCATCTTTTATTACGATTACTTCTCCTACATTTTCTAACAACTCTTTTTCAAATAAAATTTTATCGGAAAGTACTAAATACCGACATTTAAAACTTGTTAGTAAATCAATAACTAATTTATGTCCTTCTGCTACAAAAAGTCTCTGTTTGTCTCGTTGTTTTTTCTTTTCAAGTGAACGAAATAACTTTATTTTTTGCTTTGAAATATTCATATTCAGTTCAATTTTTTATAATTTAATGCAAAACTAACAAAGAAAATGAGAATAAGCACTATCTTTGTGTCTTAAATTAAATTAGGAACTTTATGAAAAAAACATTAAAACATCTTTTTTTACTGGTTTTTATTGGTTTATATTCGTGTAATACAACCAAGTTTGTTCCTAATAATCATTTTCTAATCAATAAGGTAAAGATAAAAACAGATGAAAAAAATATTGAAACCAAAGAACTAAAAAAATATGTCCAACAAATACCTAATAGTAAGGTTTTGGGATTAGTTAAAATGCAACTTGGTATCTATAATTTATCTGGTAAAGATTCAACTAGTTTTTTTAATAAATGGTTGAGAAGTATTGGTTCTCCACCTGTTATTTATAATCCTAATTTAACCAAAATATCTAGAGAACAGATTGCTAAATTTTGTTTTAATAAGGGGTATATGAATGCGAAAGTTACTAGTAAAGAGAAGTATATTAATCCGAAAAAAGTAGATGTAATATATAATATAACTTATGGAAAACCCTATAAAATAAGTTCTTATGATATTGAAATTGAAAATAAAAAACTTCTTCTAATTGCTTCCGATTCAACAAAATCAAAAATAGAAATAGGAAAACTATTTGATGTAACTAGATTAGATTCTGAAAGAGATAGAATTACGAGAAGTTTTAGAAATTTAGGATATTATCATTTCACAAAAGATAATTTACATTTTTATGCAGATACTTCTTTTCAGAATAATAGTGTAAAATTGGTATTAAAGGTTATTGGTAAAGAAGAGGATTCCAAAGTATTCCAAGAATATAAATTTAAGAATATTTATTTTATAAATAAATCTCATTTTGTATCTCAAAAAACAGAAAAAAACACAATAGACTCTTTGAAAATAGGAAATTTCAACTTTTATTATAAAAATGAAAAATATATTCGTCCTTCTACATTGATACAAAAAACACATATACTTCCTAATCATCTTTTTTCAGATAAAGCAATTAAGAAAACATATAGTTCGTTAAATGGATTAAGTGCTATTGGATTTATTGATATAAAAATAGAAGAATTAGAAAATAACGAATTAAATACGATAATCACTCTTTCACAAACTAAATCACAGTCAATTTCAACAGATGTTGAGGGTACTTATTCAGCAGGATATTTGGGAATTGGTGGGAATATAAATTTTAACCATAAAAATATTTTTAATGGTTCAGAATTATTATCTATTGGGGCAAGAACTTCTTATGAATATCAAGGAGAAGGAAAAAATGCCTATGAATTGGGAGCAGAAGCAAAACTGAAATTCCCAACAGCCTTAATTCCCTTTATAAGTAAAGATAAGAAAAAGGAAATTAATGCCAATACAGAAATAAGTATAAATTATAATTATCAAAATAGACCAAAAGAATATACTGGAATTATAACAGGAGCAACTTTCAAATATCGTTGGAATGAAAACTTTAATTTCAAACATAGTTTTGACCTTCTGAATATCAATTATGTGAATTATCCTTATATTTCAAACGAATATAGAGATTATCTAAAAACAAGTCCTTATTTTGTTTATAATTTTCAAAACCATTTAATCATAAATATTGGTTACAAAGGCTCATATACAGGATTCTCTAAATTTTATCCTTTGCGTGATTATATGACAATGAGTTATTCATTAGAAACAGCAGGAAATCTTATTCACTCATTTAATAATTTACTAAAAACTTCTAAAAATAGTAGTGGTTTCTATGAAATATTAGGAACTCAATATGCCCAATATGTCAAAGTTGATTATAATGTAACTAAACATCAAATTCTGGATAAAAATAATCAAATCGTATTTCATGGAAGACTGGGAGTTGCTCTACCTTATGGAAATTCCCTTACTGTTCCGTTTGAAAAGCGTTATTTTTCAGGAGGTGCAAATAGTGTGAGAGGGTGGACTGCTTATCAATTAGGACCTGGTACATTTGACAACAAAAAAAGATACATTGATTATAATACTCAAATGGGGGATATTAAAATAGATATAAATATGGAGTATCGTACCAAACTTTTTTGGTTGTTGGAAGGAGCCTTATTTTTAGATGCTGGGAATGTTTGGACAATAAAAAAATATAATATTCAATCTGGTGGAGAATTCAAATTTAACAAATTCTTCAAACAGTTAGGAGTGGCTTATGGAGCAGGTTTAAGAATGGATTTTTCGTTTGTTATTGTAAGGTTTGACTTGGGAGTAAAACTCTATGACCCCAAAGCAGACAGATTGCATCAATGGAGAACACACTTTAATAAAGATGACTTTGCTCTCAATATAGCAGTGGGATATCCTTTTTAAAATAATTAGTTATGAAGTTATGAAAGTGATAGGGAATTGTGAATAAGTTATAAGTAAAAAAGTAAACAGTAATAAGTAGAACTGTCTTGTCCTGAAATAGGTTTACACAAAAAATTAAGCCAATAGAAAAAGAACTTGCTTTTTCTATTGACTTAACAAAAAAATGTTTAGAAATTTACTAAAACAAAAAAATATGAAAAACGAAGTATTAAACTGTAAACTTTTTTTAGGACAAGACAGTTCTAAAAAACATTTTGTTATCTATCTAAAAGGTTAATTTTTTATAATTCTTCTTTTATAGGGCTTTTTTGTAATAGATAAATGCAAAAAAAAGTGTATATTTGCACGCAATAAATTCAAAAGAAAATTGTGAAAGTTGAAATTCTCAATAATCATTAGAAGAATTAAACAGAGCAATTACTTATTATATCAACTTTTAACATATTATGTACTATGTCGTTTATTGCAGATAAGATTAAATTAGAAGGAGTTACTTTCGATGATGTTTTATTGATTCCTTCTTATTCTGAAGTTCTCCCACGTGAAGTAGATTTATCTACTAAGTTTACAAAAAATATAGAATTAAAAATACCAATTGTTTCGGCAGCGATGGATACCGTAACCGAATCTAAAATGGCTATTGCAATAGCCAGAGAGGGTGGAATAGGGGTTATTCATAAAAATATGAGTATTACTGAACAAGCCAAGCAGGTACATATTGTAAAACGTGCAGAGAATGGAATGATTTCTAATCCTGTAACAATAAGACAAGGTGCTACTGTTGCTGATGCATTGGCAATAATGAAAGAATATAGTATTGGGGGAATTCCTGTTGTAGATGTTGATAACCATTTAGTGGGAATTGTTACTAACCGTGATTTAAGGTTTCAACGTGATTTAACAAAAAAAATAGATGAAGTGATGACAAGTGAAAACTTGATAACAACATCACATAGTACAGATTTGGAAGAGGCTGCTGATATTTTACAACATCATAAAATAGAAAAATTACCGGTTGTAGATAAAGAGAATAAATTAGTTGGATTATTGACATATAAAGATATAACCAAAGCCAAAGATAAACCCAAAGCAAGTAAAGATGCAAAAGGACGATTGAGAGTGGCTGCTGGTGTTGGAATTACTGCTGATACGATGGAGCGTATTGAAGCATTAGTAAATGTTGGAGTTGATGCTATTGTGATTGATACGGCTCATGGACATTCAAAAGGTGTTGTAAAAGTATTAAAAGAGGTTAAAAAGAAGTATCCTAATTTAGATGTTGTGGTTGGAAATATTGCAACTGCTGAAGCAGCAAAAATGTTGGCTGAGGCTGGAGCAGATGCAGTAAAAGTGGGTATTGGACCTGGTTCTATCTGTACAACTCGTATTATCGCAGGTGTGGGTGTTCCTCAACTATCGGCTATTTATGAAGTATCCAAAGCATTAAAAGGAACGGGCGTTCCTGTAATTGCAGATGGTGGTATTCGCTATTCGGGAGATATTGTGAAGGCTATTGCAGCAGGTGGAGATACAATAATGGCAGGTTCGCTTTTTGCAGGTGTAGAAGAATCACCGGGTGATACTATTATTTTTAATGGTAGAAAATTTAAATCGTATCGTGGAATGGGGTCGTTGGAGGCTATGGAAAAAGGCTCAAAAGATCGTTATTTTCAAGATATGGAAGATGATATTAAAAAATTAGTTCCAGAAGGAATTGCTGCTCGTGTTCCATTTAAAGGAGGATTATATGAAGTTGTTTATCAACTTATTGGAGGTCTAAAAGCAGGTATGGGATATTGTGGTGCTAAAAATATTGAAAAATTGCATGATGCTAAGTTTACGAAAATAACGTCAGCAGGAGTTACCGAAAATCATCCTCATGATGTTACAATTACGAGCGAAGCACCAAATTATAGTAGAGGAAATTAAAAAAAATAACAAAATAAGATTTTTTAAAATACATAATTAATACAATAGAGTTATGAAAAAAATATTTCTTTTCTTAAGTATTCATCTTTTGGGCTTAACAGCAATTTTAGCAAAATCTGATAATCCAACGGTAATGACTATTAATGGAAATGATATATCATTATCTGAGTTTGAATATATTTATAATAAGAATAATACCAATAAAGTTATTGATAAAAAAACATTTGATGAGTATGTTGATATGTTTGTCAATTTCAAATTAAAAGTGGAAGAGGCAAAATCTCTGAAAATGGATACATTGCCTGCTTTTAAGAAAGAATATAATGGTTATGTTGCTCAATTAAGTAAACAATATATGAAAGATGATACTCGTCAGAAAGAGTTGTTACAAGAAGCATATAACCGAAGAAAAGAAGAAGTAGAAGCGTATCATATTTTAGTTAGAATTAATTCAAATGGGACTTCAAAGGATACTTTAAAGGCTTATAATAAAGCAATGAAAATTTATAATCGTGCTTTAAAAGAGGATTTTGAAAAATTAGCAAAAGAAACTTCTGATGAACAAAATGTACAACAATTTGGTGGATATATAGGTTGGATTTTAGGACTTCGTACACCTTATTCTTTTGAGAATGCGGTTTTCAATACAAAAAAAGGAGAAGTGAGTAAACCTATTCGTACTCGATTTGGATACCATATTATTAAAGTTGTTAATAGAAGAAAATCACCTGGGCAAGTAAAAGTTGCACATATTTTACTTTTGGATAATCCAAGAGATAAAAAGGTAAACGAAGCCAATAAAATTAAAATAGACTCTATTTATAAAGCCGTTCTGAAAGGGAGTGATTTTGGAGAGTTAGCCTCTAAGTTATCACAAGATAGAGGTTCTTCAACCAATAAAGGAGAACTTCCTTGGTTTGGAAGTGGGGAGATGATACCAAATTTTGAGAAAAATGCTTTTGCTTTGAAAGATTCTGGTGATATTTCTAAACCTATACATACAATTGCTGGGTGGCATATCATACGACTGTTAGGAAAAAGACCACTTCAAAGTTTTGAAGAATTAAAAGGACAATTAGGTAATCAAATCACTCAAACAGAACGTTTTGACTTAGCAAATCAATCTTTTTATGATATGCTAAAAAAGGAATATAACTTTAAATTATATAAAGAAGCACTTTATGAATTTTATGAAATTAGTGATAATTATTCTTTGAATGATTCATTATTTTTAAAAGAAATAAGTCAATTAAATAAACCTTTATTTAGTTATGCTAATATAACCTTTACTCAAAAACAATTTGCTGATTATTTGAAGAATTATACTAAAAATTATAGAGGTGGAGTTCGTATAGATTTCATAAAATCTTATTATAATAAATTCTTAAATACGCAATTGTACGCTTATGAACGTACACAATTGAGAAGAAAATATCCTAATTATAATAATCTTGTTAATGAATATTATGATGGTATTTTGCTTTTTGAAATAATGAATAAACAAGTTTGGGAAAAAGCAACAAAAGATGCTGTTGGTTTAGAAGAATATTTCAAAAATCATAAAAAGAATTATAAATGGGAGAAGCCTCATTATAAAGGAGAAATTATCTACTGTAAAGATAAAGGAACGTTATTAGCGGCTAAACGTATATTGAAATATGCACATAAAGATTCTGCTATAAATTATCTTTATAAGAGATTAAATGATACTACTCGTTATGTAAAAGTAGAAAAGGGATTGTGGGCAAAAGGAGAGAATCCATTAATTGATGAGCAGGTATTTAAGCAGGGAAAATATACACCTAATGCAGATTATCCTTATTATATTTTACATGGTAAGAATATTAAAAGAAAACCTCAAACTTATTTAGATGTAAAAGGAAAAGTAGGGATAGATTATCAGAAGAAATTAGAAAAAGATTGGATTGCTTATCTTAGAAATAAATATCCTGTTACAATAAATAGAGAGGTACTTCAAAAAGTGAGCGTTAAATAGATGATTACTCGTTGAATAATGATTAAAATTAATTCTAAATATATTTTTTTCTTTTTCTTGATAACCTTATTAGGATGTTCTAATTTTATAAAAGAAACGCAGAGAATTCCTATATTGGATATACATGGGATAATTTTATATCAAGATGAATTGGATAAAGTAATTCCTAAAAATACCAATAAAACAGATAGTGCAAGTATTGCTGATATGTATATAAAAAAGTGGGTAACAAGGACTTTGATGTATCATAATGCAAAGAAAAACATTATCAATGAAGAGGAAATAAATAATTTGGTAGAGGAATATAGACAGTCATTAACTATTCACGAATATGAACAATCATTTCTTACAGAACGTGTTGATACGAATTTAACAGTAGAGGAGTTAGAGGAGTTTTATGATAGGTTTAAGTCACAACTTATTTTAGAAGATAATATTATACAGGGAATGCTCTTAATAACTCCTAAAGAAATACCTAATATAAAGGAAGTTAGAGATTGGATGAAAAAAGGAGACACTATAAGTATTGAGTCAATAGAAAAATATAGTTTGAAAAATGCTGTTAGTTTTGACTATTTTATGGATGAATGGACTCCTTTTTCTGACTTTGCTGAGAAAATACCTTTGAAAATAAAAGATTTTCGTTCGTTTATTAAAAAGAATAAGTTTATAGAGCAAAGTGATAGTAATAAATATTATTTTCTAAAAATAACAGATAGTAGATTAAAAGGGGAAATAGCACCTTTTGAGAATGCAAAGAAAAAAATATCATATATTATATTAAATAAAAAAAAGAAAGACTTTATCATCAATTTTGAATCAGAAATTTATAATCAGGCGGTGAAAAAAGGTGAAGTAAAGTTTTTATTAAAAGAGAATTAGTAAAATGAAAAAAATAGTTTATTTATTATTAGTAATAATGTTTACTGTCAATAATAATGGCTTTTCTCAAAAAGCAGAAAACATTATTGATGAGGTTATTTGGGTGGTTGGAGATGAAGCAATTTTACGCTCTGATATAGAATCAATTATAGAAGATGCTAGAATTCGTAGAATATCTTTACCAGAAAATCCGTTTTGTACATTACCTGAACAAATGGCAGTAGAAAAACTGTTTTTACACCAAGCCTCTATTGATAGTTTGCAGGTGCAAGATGATAGAATACGTGCTGTTGTGGAGAATGATATTAAAAGTTATATCTCTGATGTTGGGTCGGTAGAGAAAGCCGAAGAGATTATGAAAAAGTCAATGTCTCAACTAAGAAGTGAGATGTATGACAGGTATAAAAAACAGGAATTGGTGCGAATGATGAAAGATAAATTGGTAAAAGGTATTGAAGCAACACCAGTAGAAGTTCGTCATTTTTATAATAAAACAAATAAAGATAGTTTTCCTACTATTCCAGAACAAGTTGAAATTCAAATTATTTCTATAAAGCCTCCTGTTCCTGCGGAAGAAGTAGAAAGAATCAAATCTAAATTGAGAGGATATGGTGAAAGAGCCAAAAAAAATCCTAATGATTTTGCTTTTTTAGCACGTCTTTATTCTGAAGATCAGGCAAGTGCGTTGAAAGGAGGAGAATTAGGATTTGTACCTCGTGCAAGTTATGACCAAAATTTTGCTGATGTGGCTTATGCCCTCCAACGTCCTAATCAGATATCAAGAGTTGTTGAATCTCAATTTGGTTATCACATTATTCAGTTATTAGAAAGAAGAGGAGATAAATCTAATTTTAGACATATTTTGTTACGTCCCAAAATAACCAATGAGGCTAAAAAGAAAGGACTACACCGATTAGATTCTGTTGCAGATGCTATTCGTAAAGAGAAATTTTCATTTGAAAATGGAGTTTTTAGATTTTCTCAAGATAAGGAAACAAGAATGAATAGTGGTTTAATGATGCGTCAAGATAGATATACAGGGTCTTTTGTTTCTCATTTTGAATACAAAGATTTACCACGAGAAATAGCAACAAAAGCATATTCTATGAAGATTGGTGAAGTTTCTGATGCTTTTATTATGATAGATGAAAAAACAGGGTCGCCAATGTTAGCCATTGTGAAGTTGAAATCTAAAACTCCTTCACACAAAGCAAATCCAAGAAATGATTATCAACTGTTGAAAACAATGCTCGAACAACAGAAAAAGGCGGATTTTTTAGATAAGTGGATTGTTAAAAAACAAAAAGATACTTTTATTAAAATTGACCCTAAATATGTAGATTGTGATTTTGAACATAAAGGTTGGATAAAAAAGTAAAAAAGAGTGATTTATTTTAGAACAAATATATTTATGAGAAGAAGTTGGATAGCAACACTCATCTTACTTTTTTTATATAATACTCCATTTTTTGCTCAACAGAATTCTCCTAGTAAATTAAAACACGAGATTTTAGAGTCAAAAAAGAAACAATCTGAAAGTTATCAACCACCTGCTGTTGGAGTTACGGTACTAACTCCTAAAAGTTCTTTGAATAACCCAGAAAAAACATTAATATATCTAGAACATACTAATCAATGGTATCATAATGAGGCTAAACTTCCTAATATTCAGATATTAAAAGGAGATGTTATATTTAGACATGATGATGCTATACTTTATTGTGATAGTGCTTATTTTAATGAAAAGGAGAATACTTTTAAGGCTTTTAGCAACGTAAAAATAGTACAAGGAGATACCTTGACGGCTTATGGAAATAGATTAGATTATGATGGGAATAGTAAATTAGCACAACTCCGAGAAAATGTGAGAATGATTAATAAAAATACTATTCTTACTACTGAAATACTTTATTACGATAGAGTTGCTAATTTAGCATACTATTTTACGGGTGGAAAAATAAATGATGGTAAAAATACTTTGACATCTATCTGGGGACAATATTCACCTGCTACCAAAATTGCTCTTTTTAAAGATAAGGTAAAAATGACCAATCCTGATGGTGTACTAAATTCGGATACCTTGAAATACTACACTAATACTTCAATAGCCGATATGGTGGGAAATTCACATCTTGTGTATAAAAATGAAACCGAAATATATAGCAAAAAAGGTTGGTACGATACGAAAAAAAAGAGAATGATGCTATTAAAACGTTCGTTAATAGAGCATAAAGATGGAAAAACATTAACAGGGGATACTATTTTTTATGATAAAGAAAATCAATATGGTGAAGCATTTTCAAAAGTTGAATTGAGTGATACAGAACAAAAAACAACACTTTATGGAGATTATATTTCATATGATGAGGTTTCAGAAACAGGATTAGCAACAGATTCTGCACTGTTTGTAGATTGGTCCGAAAAAGACAAGAAACTTTATATGAGTGCTGATACTCTCTATACACTAAAAGATTCGCTTCCTACTGATAGTTTAGGTTTTGATATGCTAAAAGGATATACTAATGTGCGTTTTTATCGTAAAGATATACAAGGTGTATGCGATACATTGAGTTATACTACTAGAGATTCTATATTGAAAATGAGGTCTTTACCAATTCTTTGGTCAAGCAATAATCAATTAAAAGGAAACGTAATTAATGCTTTTATCAAAAATAAAAGTATTCATAGAGTAGAGATAAAAAAAGAAGCAATTGCTATTCAAAGAGATACGTTAAATTATTACAACCAGTTGGCAGGAAAAGAGATAATAGCCTATTTAGACAGTTCTAAACTAAAAAAAGTAGAAATAAATGGTAATGTGGAAACTATCTATTTTCCAAAAGATGAGAAAACAAGAGAAATTATTGGAGTTAATAAGACATTAAGTAGTTTTGCTAAGATATATTTAAAAGAGAAAAAAATAGATAAAATAATACTTACGGAAGCCACAAATGCGATAATGTATCCTTTGAAAGATATGATAGAAGCAGATTTACGATTGTCTGATTTTCATTGGTTTACAAAAGAAAGACCGATAAGGAAAGAAGATGTTTTTGTAAAATACAAACGAATAAAACCTCCACGTTTACCACAAAGTAATAAACGTCCAGAACTACCTAGTATAAAAGAAAGTAAGGAAAAGGATAAAGATAGATAGTAGTTAAAAATTATCGTGTTTTTTTATCATATTCAATAAATTAATGTATCTTTGTTGCGTTTTTATAATAATGAGATAATGAAGCAAATAAAAATAGTCGTTTTAATATTATTGGTTGTTTTCTCAGCAACCATGGTTGCACAAGAGAAAAAAGTTGAATTTTCTATTGGTGCAGGTTATTTAGGTCATACTTCTAAAATGAAGCAACAGGGTGATAAAAGTCTTGATGGTTTTCACGTGGGAGGTCTTTTGACTTATAATATAAATGATAGGTTTGGAGTGCAAACAGGATTATTATATAGTAGTGCATCAGGTGTTAGAGTTCCACAAGATCAGGTGCATATAAAAAAGTTGGGGACTTGGCATCAGACTAAAACAGAATTTGATGCTCTTGATATTCCTTTAAGAGTGATTTATTCTTATATGTTAGCAGAAGAATTTTATATTCAACTTTTTTTAGGTCCTAATTTTAATTGGGGATTAAATAGAAAAGAAAATACTGAGTATTTTACAAATGATAAAAAGTATAAAACTAATATAGGAAAAAATATTTATAAAACTGATAATTATTCCCAATTAGATATGCAAATAGGGGGTGGTATTGGTTTGCAGTGGAAAGGAATAGGATTAAGTTTCACGTATGATTGGGGATTGTTAAATAGAACTTCATTGCCTAATATGACTTATAAGGCGAATGATTTGAAACTAACAATATCTTACAAATTTTAAGAACAAAATAATAAAAAAGTTGTTATAATAACGAAAATATAAACATAAAAACATAAGAATATGGCACAAGTATTTACAGATAGTAATTTAAAAGAAGTTATAGAATCAGGAAAACCTGTAGTTGTTGATTTTTGGGCTGAATGGTGTGGTCCTTGTAGAATGATTACTCCTATCATCGAAGAATTAGCAAAAGAGTATGAAGGAAAAGTGGAAATCGGTAAACTAAATGTAGATGAGAATACGGACACACCAGCCGAGTATGGTATCCGTAATATTCCTACAATTTTATTTTTCAAAGATGGTCAAGTGGTAGATAAACAAGTTGGAGCAGGAAATAAAAGTATGATTGAAGATAAAATTAAAGGATTGATTTAATTCTATTTAGATATGAATTTTTAAGAAGAGGCTACCTAATTAGGATAGCCTTTTTTTATATCTTTTAACTAAATTTTTTATCCCATTCTAAAAAGGTTTCAACTGCTTCTATTCCAAATTTACTCAACTTTTCAACAATTCTCTTTTTTGTGGTTCTTCTCTCTGGTTTTGATTTAGAGTAGAATTTGTCAGCATAACATATAATTTGTTCTTCGATGGAAACAGGTCGCATATCTCTATGAGGAATGGGTAGTTTCTTTTTGATTATACGTTCAAGTGTTATACCTACTCCAGTATGTCTTTCGCAAACAAGAGCATGTCTTGGATAACCCTCTTCTCGTAAAATTTCTGCTCCAAGATATCCGTGTTCTATATATCTATGTTTACCTTTACAATGAATATCAGGGGCTTTGGTTTTAAAAATACCAATATCATGTAACATTGCTGCTTCTTTTACAAATTGTCTATCAGCACCAAGTTCTGGGTGTTTATCTACTATTTTAAGTGCTTTTTTTCTAACTTGTTTACTATGTTTAATTAGTAATTTATATAAATCACTATTTTCATCATAGTATTTTTTTATTATTGACTTTGGTTTCATCTAAAAGATAACTTTGTAATAAAGAAGACACAAAGGTAAAACATTTAACGATACTAATAAAAAAAACTGTCCGATTTTTCGGACAGTTTTTAGTAAAAATAAAGGTACTTAAAAAATTATAATTTCGACTTTATTAAAGTAATATTTTTTATAATAAAAAGTATATTTATAAATCCTAATCAATCAATATTTCATCTACAAAGATGTAAGGTTTACCTTGTGCTCCGTGCCATTTAGGGAACTTATCAAAGGCTTTTACTTTCACTTTTACATAACGTGCTTTGATAGGGCTAAACGATATTTTATGCGTTGAAAGTCCTCTCCAATGTTTCTGTTTGTCGTTTGGATTGGTTGATGTTCCTGCAACAAAACGAAAATCCTTACCATTGTCAGATACCGAAATAGAAAAATTCTCTGCATCAAGTACCCAATCTCCTGTAACAACGCAAGTTTGGATTGTCGCATTTGATATTTCTGTTGGTTTTTGTAAATCAATAATCGCTTCTAAGTTCTCATTTTGAAAACCAATCCAGTCTCCTGATTTATAGACCGTAATTTCTCCTCTAATACCATCATTTAACATTTTTGCACCTTTATATTCATACCCATTTGCAGGTTTTGTTAATAAGACGATAGGCTTAAATGAGGATTTGCTAACGGTAAACTTTTTAGTAAATGTTCTACTCGCTTGACCATTAGAACGAATTGATTTGGCCTTCAAAATAGATGTTTTATCAATACTCAAAGGTTTTGTATAACGCATTGATTTGGCTGTTGGCTCTGTTCCGTCCAATGTGTAATAAATTGGAGAATTATCAATATTGGTTAGTACAATGTCCAATTGATTGGTTTTTGTGTTAGGAGTCAGTTTGGCTTGAACATCAAAAATATGCGTTGCGTAGTTGTAATTTTTCAAATCATAAATAGCAATCATATTAGAAATACGTTGTGTAAAACGCTCGTAATTACGCTTTGCTGGGTCTGTCCAAAGCACTTCACTTAAAGCCGTTAGACGTGGTAAAACCATATATTCTACCTGTTTGAAAGTTGGAATGTACTCTGTCCAAACATTTGCTTGCGCACCGAGAATATATTTTTTCTGCTTAGCAGTTAAATC
>PDWI01003258.1_pt1 | contig 25697 bp, 16 predicted proteins | sample 1430891 | NCBI WGS metagenome assembly PDWI01 (sample SAMN01162508, study PRJNA174530) | Oral metagenome, whole genome shotgun sequencing project. | biome: Marine environment; feature: Marine mammal; material: Swab sample of the gingival sulcus; isolation source: swab sample of gingival sulcus...
CAAAATATCTTCCGTATCTAAAAAGACATTTTGGTTTCCTGCCAACCCCAACTCACGACCAAATGTGCGTACTATTTGCAAGAAAAATTTGTCAATAGTACTAATCGAAAACGAGGCGTAATCAAACAGTAGATTAATAAGAATCATTCTGGCTCTATCTACAATCTGCGTATTGGAAAGTTGCGTTTCCTTTTGTAAGACATCAATATACGCCGACTTTTTCTCATCGGAAAGCAGAAACAGTTCTTCCAATATTCGCTGTTTCATTTCATCGGTTGCTTTGTTGGTAAAGGTTACCGCAAGAATTCTGCGATGTGGCATTTTTTCCTCTTTGTAAAGATGAAAAAGTTGTAAAATATACTCTTGCGTCAATTGATACGTCTTTCCCGACCCCGCCGAAGCACTATAAATGGTAAGCATAATCTTTCTCTTTTTAACGGTACAAATATAGTGGAAAGTTTACGGAATAGAAAGAATTGTTAATTTTACTCCTTAAAAAAGCAATTGATGATTCAATATTTCATTCACAAGATAGAATCGTTCGTTCATTCTTAATCCTTATTCAATTATTTTATCTGACATTTTGATTACTTTTAATTCCTTTTCCTTTCAAATAGCACCTTCTTTTATCTTACACATATCAAGGGTAAAGAAAGAAGGACTCCGTTTATTTGCCATAAACTTATTTTAATTAAAAGAAGAACTCCGTTTATTTGTTATAAACTTATTTTAGATAAAAGAAGGACTCCGTTTATTTGCTACAAACTTATTTTAGATAAAAGAAGAGCTCCGTTTATTTACTATAAACTTATTTTAGATAAAAGAAGAGCTCCGTTTATTTACTATAAACTTATTTTAATTAAAAGAATGACTCCATTTATTCACCACAAACTTATTTTAATCAAACCGAAAATTTAATTGATTTGACATTTTATTACCGTGAACCTTGTCACTTTTAACTTTATCACTTTCAACTTTCATCTGCATTATCATTTTCTTTTGCAGAATAGTATGAATCGTTTTACCTTTGTAACGTTTCTAAAAAAGTAAAAAAACAAGAATCAAATCACAAACCACCTAAACAGAGAAAGGAGAAATATGATTTTAATAGACAAAGAAAGTTCAAAAATAGAGGCAGTGGCTAATATTTTTAAGAAAAAAGAGTATGAGTTAGGTTTAGCTTTGAGCGGTGGTGGTGTTCGAGGTATTGCACACGCCGGTATATTAAAATATTTTGATGAATCAAATATTCAACCTGATATTATTTCAGGTGTGAGTGCCGGTGGAATTGTGGGTGCATTGTATTCAGATGGCTATCAACCGGAAGAGATTAAAGATATATTCAAACAGATAGGGTTTCGTAATTTCACCACCATACAACGACCAAAAACCGGACTGTTTAGCCTTAAAAAGTTTGAGAATTTTCTAAAAGGTATTTTACGGGCAAAATATTTTGAGGACTTAAAGATTCCTTTGCGTATTGTTGCCACCGATTTTGATAGAGGTAAAGTGAAAGTTTTTGAAAGTGGTAAATTATTAGAAACTCTTATTGCTTCTGCAAGTGTTCCGGTTCTTTTTTCTCCTAAAAAGATAAATGGAACCAATTATGTAGATGGAGGTGTCCTCAAAAATATTCCTGCAAGTGTATTAAGAGATGATTGTGAAAAGTTGATTAGTGTCAATGTTAGTCCTCGTTCTCCTAAATCCAATATTGATTCGATATTAGAAACAGGAATACGAGCCTATCACTATATGCATATTGGTAATAATATGTACGACAAGGAAATTAGTGATTTGTTGATTGAACCGAGTGGATTGGAAGGATTTGAAATGCTTAAGACAGATAAGATTGATGAAATCTTTACTATTGGATATGATGAAGCAAAAGAGATAATCTCTAACCTACAGAAAAAGAACTAATGTTTTTTCTTTGTTGTAATTCTATGATAAAAGTTGTATATTTGTATTTTAAAACAAACATTTTTATATATAATTTATGACTTCACTATCAAAAAGACTACAAAGTCTTTCACCATCAGCCACACTTGCAATGGCTCAAAAAAGCAATGAACTCAAAGCAAAAGGCATTGACGTAATTAGTTTAAGCGTTGGAGAACCTGATTTTTTCACTCCTGACCATATAAAAGAAGCGGCAAAACAAGCGATAGACGATAATTTCTCATTCTATTCACCTGTTCCCGGTTTTTTATCACTCAGAAAAGCCATTTCAGAGAAACTTAAAAGAGAAAATAATCTTGCCTTTTCTCCCGAACAGATTGTTTGCTCTAATGGTGCAAAACACTCCATTTCTAATGTGTTAATGTCTATTATTGGTAAAGGAGATGAAGTTATCATTCCTACGCCTTTTTGGGTCAGTTATCCTGAAATGGTTAAAATAGCGGAAGGTACACCTGTTTTTGTCGAATCAACCATTGATGCTGGGTTCAAAATAACACCGGAAGCATTGGAAGAGGCAATTACCGACAATACCAAAGCCATTATCTTATGCTCACCTTCTAACCCTACAGGAAGTGTTTATACAAAAGAAGAGTTAGAAAGATTAGCCAATGTTCTTGCTGATTATTCTAATGTTACTATTATTTCCGATGAAATATATGAACACATTAATTACATTGGTAAGCACGAAAGTATTGCACAGTTTGAAAATGTAAGAGAAAGAGTCGTGATTATTAACGGTGTTTCTAAAGGATATGCGATGACAGGTTGGAGATTGGGTTGGATAGCGGCACCACTTTGGATTGCCAAAGCTTGTACCAAATTACAAGGGCAATATACCTCTAATCCAAGCAACCAAGCCCAAAAAGCGGCTGAAGCGGCTTATACCGGTAGTCAAGAGTGTGTGGAAGATATGAGAAAGGCATTCGAAAGACGTAGAGATTTGGTGGTTAAATTGGCAAGTGATATTCCCGGATTAAAAGTGAATGTACCACAAGGAGCATTTTACATTTTCCCTGATTGTAGTGCTTATTTTGGAAAATCTGTAGAAGGTAGAGAAATTAATAGTCCCGAAGACTTGGCTCTTTATCTTCTTGAAGAAGTGTATGTAGCGTGTGTAGGTGGAACAGCATTTGGTGCACCGAACTGTATTAGAATGTCTTATGCAACTTCTGACGAGAAATTAATAGATGCATTTGGAAGAATAAAAACAGCATTGGAGAAATTAAAGTAATGTTTATTTAGGAAAAAAGAAAGATTTAATTGTATTTACACAAATAAAAAGACCACTCGAAGAGTGGTCTTTTTGGGTATATTGTCTTTTTGAATTTTATAGAATTACTTTTGAAACTTTATTTCCAACTTTTATTATTAAGACACCTTTGGCATTTGTGTTGATTGAATTAATACCTTCTTTGGCTAATGTATGTATTAATTTTTGACCTGTGATGGTATAAACTTCTATCAATTCACGGCTTTTTGCTTTGAAGTTAATTTGATTGTTTGTTATCCAGATATGAATAGAAGAATCTCTTGTGTGTGGAAACAGATAATTTGTTTGAGTATTGCTGTCTTCTTTTTTGTACAAAGAAAGTGTTTGAGAAGTAGTATAGGCTCTGAAGTCGCTTGAGCCTGAGATACCTATTTCTCGATTGTTTGCCTCGGCGTATTTTGTTTTGATGTGAACTTTTCCCGATGTAGGCATCGTTATCTCATAAGTATGTGTTGAATTAGTATTCAGGCTAAAACCTTTGGATTTATTTTCTTTTAATTCACAATATTGACCAATTTCTTCGCTGTATAGTGTGTATCCAGTTGATGTATTACCTGTTATTGTCCAAATAATAGAATGTGGAGGATTTTCGATTTTTTCGTTGTTGAATATTACTTTTGTAAGCCCCATAGTTCCATTGGTTAGCGTATTATTTAAGGCACCACTATTCTCTTCGTTACCTGCTTTAACATCATATATAATATATTTTTCACCGGATATCAATTCCTCTAAATTGGTATTTGTTATTTTAACAAATGTACCTGTTGACTGTTTTGTTTCTCCTGTTAAATGAACAACAACATCTGTCGCACCTTGACTTGATAGAGTTAATAAAGCAGTGTGATTTGCAACATTTGAAGTCGGAGTATAAGTTATTGTAATAATGTCATTAGCTGTTCCTCCTGTTTGTGAGATTGAAGTGGGAGAAATGTTAAACTGTGTGGAATTAGTTCCTGAAAGTGTTGCTTTGATATCTTCCGTTAGATTTATACCTTTAATGTTGATACTTTTTGTTGTTGGAGGTTCTCCTATGGTAGTAGAGAATAAAGCAGAATTAGGAGTTGCTGTAATGAATGGGTCTGTTCCGGAATAAGAATTCCAACTAATGTCATCAATAATAATTTGCTTGTTTTTTGTATTTACAACTTCTATGATAATATCTCCCGGTATATTTATATCTTCTACTGTAAATATGTGTTCTGTGTTGTCATCAAATGGTGTCGAAACTCCTTTTGATATCCCATTGATAAATAGTTCTACTTGTCGTTTTCCAACTCCGGTAAAACCTTTATAAAGTTTAATACTAAAACTTCCTATTCCACCTGAAATTGTTTGGGAAGTAATTTTACTGTTATACTCACTACTTCTTAACATTAGAGCAGGTAATGATATTCCTGAATTGTTAGCATCATTATTGCCATTTCTAGATGCGATAAAACTCCAAGTTATATTACCGGTTCCAATAAATGAATTGTTGGTGTAACTTGCTGTTGCTGTTGAGTTTGAGAAGCTCTCTGTGTGCTGTTGTGCTGTTGTAAAAGACACAAACGATACAAGTAATGCCCATAATAGCATTAGCTTGAAAAAAGTAATGTTTTTCATGACTTTCGGTTTTAAAGGGTTAAAAATTATTGATTCATAAATACACACCCTATTTCTTTTCCGAAAGGTAAAGTTAAATAAGATTAGTATTTATCGAATGCGTATTCTTTGTCCTATTTTTATTCTAGAGTTTCTCATTCCGTTGAGATGTTTTATCCTTTTAACTGTAGTTCTGTGTTTTCTTGCTATTTTACCTAAACAGTCTCCTCTTCTGACTCTGTAATATTTAGCAAATTTTCGAGCTTTTGCTCTTGCACTTCTGCTATAAAAATCTTTTCCTTTTTTTAGGGTATAATATTGTGCGTGTACTTCTCGTTTTTTGAAATTGATTAGTTTTGAAGGGTTGAAAGAATTTCCAACAAATCTAGTCTCAAAGTGTAAGTGAGGACCTGTTGAACGTCCTGTGTTACCACTTAATCCTATTACATCTCCTGCTTTTACCCGTTGGTTGACTACGCATAATGGCTCCTGAAGATGCCCGTAAACAGTTTCTAATCCGTTGTTGTGTCGTATTACGACATAATGTCCATACCCTCTACGGTTGTATTTGACGATACGAACTTCTCCATCAAAAGCGGCATAGATATCGTTTCCTGTTGGAATAGCAATATCAATTCCGTGATGGAATCTACTCCACCGAGCCCCATATTTGGAACTAATTCTCCCTTTGGACATATCTAACGGCATTTTGAAATTAGAACAATCTACAATAAATGTTTCCGGTAATTTGCTTGAAGGAATATTGTATTTAATCGAAGCAGAACTCCATTTCTCATTATAGATGTCATCTGCCGGATGATTTTCCATTAAATCATCAGATTCATCGTTAAAAAAAGAATTATAGATGTTGGTACTGTCTGTAGTAGGTATGTTTGTTGGCGTGGAAAGTGATTTTTTAGCTACTGTTTTTATTTTTACAGGAGCTGCCATCACTTTGATTTGTCCTTGACTATTAGTTGCAAAAAATAGTCCTATTGCTGAAACAATAAGAGACAGTTGTATTCTTTTTCTATATTTCATCGTTAGCATATAAAAAAGGTGTTTGTAGATGGCTATACTCAAAAATTTCATTTTTGGAAAAGAAACGATTTAATTCTTCTTTCGCATTTTCTAAAGAGTCAGAAGTGTGAATAATATTTTCTTGAACACTCATACTAAAATCTCCACGTATTGTACCGGGTTGTGCATCTCTTCCATTGGTACTTCCCGTTATTGTTCTAACTACTTTTACTGCATCAATTCCTTCCAAGCATAAAGCAATGATAGGAGTTATCATCATTCCGTCTTTTACACGTTGAAAGAAAGGCTTTTCTTTCAAATGTGCATAATGTTCACTTAAAATTTCGTCTGTTAATTGCATCATCTTGATACCCCTTAACAGTAATCCTTTTTGCTCAAAACGTTTGATAACTTCTCCTACTAATCCCCTTTGTAATGCTGAGGGCTTTAATAAAATAAGTGTCTTTTCCATAGAATTTGTGTTTTACGGGTTCAAATATAGAAGTTATTTTTTGATTGAACAAATCTTTTTTGTTTTTTAACTAATTGCACTCCAATTTATTGCGTTTTTTTTCATTTTTTGGAGTTGTTCTTTTAAAATTTTATGATTTTTTTGTTGCATTTCGGGGTCTTCTTGGATAATGCGCTTTGCTTCATCTCTTGCGAGAGTTAGTAATTGTCCGTCTTTGGCTAAATCTGCAATGCGAAGTTGAAAAGGAAGTCCACTTTGCTGTGTTCCTTCAAAGTCGCCCGGACCTCTTAATTTGAGGTCAGCCTCTGCTATTTCAAAACCGTTGTTGGTGCGTGTCATAATCTCCATACGCTGTCTTGATTCTTTGGATAATTGATAGGAAGTGAGCAATATACAATAGGATTGGTTGGCTCCTCGTCCTACTCGTCCTCTGAGTTGGTGAAGTTGAGATAGTCCGAATCGTTCGGCACTTTCTATGACCATTACCGAGGCATTGGGAACGTTTACTCCCACCTCTATAACGGTGGTTGCTACGAGGATTTTTGTTTCTCCCGAAACGAACTTCTGCATATTTTTTTCTTTCTCATCGGCTTTCATTTTTCCGTGAACAATTCCTATCTCAATGTCGGTGAAAAATTCTTTTAGATAAGCGTATCCCGATTCTAAATTTTGATAATCCAATTTTTCGGATTCTTGGATTAAAGGATATACAACGTATATTTGTCGTCCTTGACGTATCTGTTTTGCCATAAATCCAAGTAACGCATTTTTTCTATTGTCGAAATAATGAAAAGTTTCTATAGGCTTTCTACCGGGAGGTAATTCGTCAATCACCGAAACGTCTAAATCTCCATACAATGTCATAGCCAGTGTGCGTGGAATGGGTGTGGCAGTCATTACCATAATATGTGGAACTTGGCTGTTTTTGCCCCACAATTTTGAACGTTGTGCCACTCCAAAACGATGTTGTTCATCTATTACTACAAAACCTAAATTGTGAAATTTCACTTTGTCCTCAAGTAGTGCGTGTGTCCCGATAATGATGTTGAGTGTCCCGTTTTCGAGTTGTTCGTGTATGTTATTTCTATCTTTCTGCTTGGTAGAGCCTGTAAGTAAAGAGACCGAAATATCCATATCTTTGAGTAGGGTAGATGTCGTTTCAAAATGCTGTGTTGCCAAAATTTCGGTTGGTGCCATTAAACACGCTTGATAGTTGTTGTCGATAGCGATTAACATAGAAAGTAATGCTACAACTGTTTTTCCACTTCCTACATCTCCTTGCAGAAGTCTATTCATCTGTTTACCTGATTTTACATCGGCTCTAATCTCTTTGATAACTCTTTTCTGAGCATTTGTTAGTTCAAAAGGTAGATATTCTTGGTAAAAGGTGTTGAAGTTATTTCCTATTTTGTTAAAAATAAATCCTTTGAATCGTTTTTCACGCCAATCTATCTGTCTGAAAATATTGAGTTGTATATAAAATAGCTCCTCAAACTTGAGTCTTGTTCTTGCTTGGTTTAATTTCTCTAAATTTTGTGGGAAATGAATGTTTGCAAGTGATTCTGTGAGGTTGATGAGGTGGTAGCGGTCTAATATTTCTTTGGGCAACGTTTCTTGTAAGGGGTTGTTGCGTAGTATTTTAACTATGTTAAAGGTTATCTTTTGAATAGTTTTTGTGTTGAGATATCCTTTTTTCATCCGTTCTGTGGTGTTGTAAAAAGGTTGTAATCCCAATGGTTGAGTTTTTGAAAAGGTACTTGTTGTTTCTATTTCGGGATGTACGATGTTGAATGCTCTGTTAAATAGTGTTGGTTTGCCAAAAACAACGTATTCAACTCCTCTCTTGTATTTATTAATAATAAATTTTATCCCTTGGAACCAAACGAGTTCTATCGAATGCTCTCCATCTGAAAAAACAGCAGTAAGACGTTGTTTTCTGCCTGTTCCTGTCTTCTCGAAATGTAGAATTTTTCCTTTGATTTGGACGTAGGCATTGTCGTTCTTGATGTCTGCTATTTTATAGAATTTAGACCTGTCAATATATCGGTAAGGGTAATGCTTTAGCATATCTCCTACTGTCTCCACCTCTAACTCTTTTGAAAGCATTTCGGCTCGTTTGGTGCCAACTCCGATGGAAAATTGTATGTCTTGGTCTAAAAAAGTCATCTTGTTTCTTTTAACCAAACAGTTGCAATGGCTAAATCTTCTTCTGTGGTTATTTTAATATTCTTTTTATTCCCTTCTGTCAATGTAACTTCGTATCCTAAGTTTTCTACTACGGAGGCATCGTCAGTGAAATGAGTTTGATATTTTTGCTGGTAACTTTTGAGTATGATTCCCGAATGAAAAACTTGTGGCGTTTGTACTAATCGGAAGTCGTCTCGATTGACGATTTTGCTCTTTTCCCCCTCTATTTTGCGTATACTGTCCGTTATATTTACGGTGGGAATTGCTGTGCCTGTTTCTTCTGCTGTCTCAAAACACGTTGAAATGTTTTTTTTGTCAATCAGTGGTCGCACTCCGTCGTGTATCGCAATCAGTGATTGCTCTTTTTGTGGGAGCATCTTAAGTCCATTTTTTACCGATTCAAATCTTGTTTTACCTCCTGATGTAATCGTGTGCATAATGGAAAATTGGTACTCTTGACACAAATCTTTCCAATATTCTATTTGATTTTGTGGTAATACAAGTACAATCTCTATATTATTATTGTATTGTTTGAATTTTTCGATTGTGTGCATTAATATCGGTTTTTGAAGAAGTGGAATGAATTGTTTGGGGATTTCACTATTCATTCGCTCTCCTTTACCACCTGCTACTATAATAACATATTCTTTTCTCATATTTTCTTTTTTAGGAAAGCAAAATTAGTTCTTAAATGGTAAAAAAGCAAGAAAAAGCGAGAAACAGTTTGATACTGCTTCTCGCTCACAAATGAAAAGAACTTTTTTATGTTTTGTTTATTGTCTCTGTTTCTTTCTTATGCTGTTTGGTCATCAACTTTAGCATCAGGGGCATTTTTTGCAACAGAAGCAATACCGTTGTTTCTTGCTGCTTCACTTTCGTACATTTCACTATTACCGATTATTTGACCATTGGTTGCCATTAAATTGAAATAAGGCTTTCCATTTGATGACACTTTTTTGTCAAAGCGATTTTCATTTTGACTGTTTTTTCTTACTGACTCAATGCCGTTTTCACAACTTTTTTTGCTTTTGTAGCCTTGACTTGCTAAAATAACTTGTCCGTTACCAGCTTTTAATACGAATTGGTAATCACCGTTTTTTCTTTCTGTTATCACAAATTTTCCCATGATATTTTTCTTTAAATTTTGATTTATAATTAATGATGTTATTTGTTTATTATTTTTTTTTATAAGTAAAATGTCTGGTTTTTGTTTCTTATTAGTAGTCCTAACTTTTTGATTTTTATCCTATATTTAATAACGTTGTTTAGTCCTATTTTGTTTTATATGTTCTGTTTTTTTTATAGAAAAAACTTTTTTTTGTTAAATATTATGCAATTATTCAAATGTTTTTTTACCTTTGCCTTTCAATTAACTTAGAATAATACTTTTTTATATATGAAAAAATACATTTCTACTTCCAAAGCTCCTGCTGCTATAGGGGCGTACAATCAAGCTGTTGAGGCTAACGGTACTCTTTATGTTTCCGGGCAAGTTCCTATTGACCCAAAATCAGGAAAGATTGTAGCTCAAGATATTGTGTTGCAAACCGAGCAAGTGATGAAGAACATTGGTGCTATTCTTGAGGAAGCAGGGTATCATTATTCTGATGTTGTTAAATCCACTATCTTTTTATCAGACATAAAATATTTTGCAGAAGTAAATCAGGTTTATGGAAAGTATTATTCTGTTAATCCACCTGCACGCTCTGCATTCGCTGTCAAAGATTTACCTTTGGGGGCATTAGTGGAGATAGAAACCATTGCTGTTAAATAGCATTTAAAATAGACTAAAATATAAAAACAACAATTAAATTAAAATTAAAGTAAAAACTATGGAAACCAATTACAGAAAAAACGAGTTTGAGAGTTTATCTACTCACAAACAGCAGTTGGAATCAACTGTAACGGTAAACACAGGTAGTAGTAGAAGAAAAAATGTTCGATTTTTGACTTCTGTAGCTCTTGCTCTTGTGTTTGTTTTGTTTACCGGATGTAACTTGTTCGATAAGGGGGGGGATAGCCCAATTCCTGTTGAATTAGCGAAGTCGGGGGAGCCTACTAAAATTACTTCTTTTACACCGGATTCGGGAGGTATTGCTACTTCAATGATTATTCGTGGAGAGAATTTTGGAACAGATACGGCTCATTTAGAAGTTTTGTTTATTAGTGAACTGTTAGATGATGCCGGAAATGGTACAGGAAAATTTGATACGGTACCCGGTTCTATTGTTTCTTCTAATGGAACGAGAATTTATTTAATGGTTCCAAAATTAACTTATAAAAAGAGTCTGAAGATTTTAGTTAGAACAAAAGATGATAAAGATAACATAAGGCAAATTGTGGCAGATAAAGACTTCCGCTACAAAACAGAAACAACAGTAACTACTGTTGCCGGTCGTTTCTTTGAGCATACAGAATCGGCTGTTACACAAGGAGGAACGTTGAGTACTTGTAGTTTTTCAGGACCGATGTTTATCTGTGTGGATTCAAATAAAAATGTATTAATTGTGGAACGTGCATTTGCTAAAAAACAGTTTGGGTATGTTGATGAAAATTTACATCCTAAAAAGGCGTCCAATAATAAAGGTATGGGAGGTTGTTTCTTGTTGTTAAACGAAGAGGATGACCGTGTTGATTTTATGCAGGAGTCTGCTGTTATTAATGCACCAACGATTAACCCAACGGGAAGTACCATTTATATTCCTACTGATGCAGGGGTTAGTTATTACGTTTTAAATTCTAATGAAAACTATTCACCAAGGCTAAAAAGTTTGCGTCCTGATGGAGAAGTAGGGCAGGTGATTAAAAATAACTGGAAATTTAGTTTTGTTACTCGTAAATCAGATGGAAATATCTTTACAATAATGTATAAAGGTCAGTTATTGATGATTAATCCACGTACAAGTCAAGTTACTATGCTTTGTTCCAAATATAATTTTGGACAAGGTGCTGAGAATGATGGTGGAACAGACCTTTATTTGATGTTTGACCCTAATAACGAGAAAGTTTTGTATGCTGCAGGAGCAGGTTCAAGTACTATCTTTAAAATTAAAATGGTGAAAAAACCGACTTATGATGATGATGGAAATCAAACAGGAGAGAAAGATACAGTAGATATTAAACCTTGGGCAGGTGGTATGGCAAAAGGATTAACTGGTAATAAAGCTCGTGGTTGGGCTGATGCCGGATTGAAAGAATCTTTATTCAAGTATCCACGTCAGATAACATTTGATAATAATGGGGTAATGTACATTGCTGATTCGGGTAACCACTGTATTAGAACTATTGATACGAGATTGGCTGATGATGTAGCTACTGTAAAAACATTGATTGGAATTCCCGGAGACCCCGGAAATGTAGATGGTGGACCTGAAATAGCGAAATTTAAATTCCCTATGGGGATTGCAGTAGCACGAGATGGTACGATATATATAGCCGATACACGAAATCATACAATTCGTAAATTAGCAGTACAATAAAGAATTAACCAAATTATAAAAATAAGTCAGATATGAAAAAAACATTTATTGCGATATTGTTATTCTGTTTTGCCTTTAGTGCGGTTGCACAAAACAGATTGACGGTTGCAGGTACAGTTATTGATGAAAACCAAGAGCCATTGATTGGAGTAAGTGTTGTCATCAAAAATAAACCGGGGGTTGGTGTAAAAACCGATTTTGACGGTAAATTTAAGATAAAATTAGAGCCGGGTGCTTATTTGATGTTCTCTTATGTCGGTTATCAAACACAAGAAAAACAGTTCTTGAAATCAGCTAAGGATATAACTATTCAATTAAAACCTGATGATAAAATGCTTGAAACTGTAACCGTTTTTGGTGAGAAAAAGCAGACTAAAGTCAGTATTGCGGGAGCTATTTCAAGTGTTGATGTAAAAGAACTACAGGCACCTGCAACTTCTATCAATAATATGATTGGTGGACGTATTCCGGGTATTGTAACAATGCAGACAAGTGGTGAACCGGGTAAAAACGTTTCTCAGTTTTGGGTACGTGGTATCGGAACATTTGGTGGTGGAGCAAGTCCATTGGTATTGATTGATGGTTTAGAAGGTGATTTGAATACAATAGACCCTGCCGATGTGGAGAGTTTCTCTGTGTTAAAAGATGCCTCTGCCACTGCGGTATATGGTGTTCGTGGTGCGAATGGTGTTATCCTTATTACAACTAAAAGAGGTAAAGAGGGTAAGTTGTCCATTACAGCTCGTGCTAATTATACCATATCACAATTAAAACGTATGCCTAACTATTTAGGAGCAAGTGAGTATGCCAAATTAGCCAATGAGGCTAGAGTGCTTTCAGGTGGTGTTCCAATTTATGATGATTTGGAAATGGAACTTATCCAATATGGATTGGACAAAGACCTTTATCCTGATGTGAATTGGCAAAAAGAGATACTAAATCCGATATCACTTCAACAAACCTATTACCTAAATGCAAAAGGTGGAGGTAGTATTGCGAAATACTTTATTAGTTTGGGTTATTCCAATGAAAGTGCAGCATATAAGCAAGATAAAAATTCTAAATATGTGAATGATGTAGCTTATCAAAAAATAACGTATCGTTCTAATATTGATGTGAATTTGACAAAATCAACAAAACTTTATTTTGGTACAGATGGTTTTGTTACAATAAGTCAGAAACCCGGATTTACTAATACAAATCAATTGTGGTTTTTGACACGTTCATTAACGCCACTTCTATTTCCGAAACGTTATTCTACCGGTGAACTGCCTACTTATGGAGCCGGAGATATATATTCTCCTTATACAATGTTAAATGAAACAGGGTATGCTACTGAAACGAATTATAGAAATATGATGACATTGGCAGTAACCCAAGATTTGGGAATGCTTTTAGAAGGATTAAGTGCGAAGTTGCAGATTGCTTCTGATTATAAAACTTGGATACTTGAATCTCGTAGCTTAGCACCTGCTATGTATAAAGCAAGTGGACGCTTTTCTGATGGAACATTACAGTTGGCAAAAACTAGAAAAAAACGTGATGTATTGTATGGAAGAGATTTGTATCAGTGGAGAAAATATCACTTAGAGGCTCGTTTGAATTGGGATAGAACATTTGGAGAACATAATTTTGGTGCATTATTGTATTATCATATGCAAGATATTCAAGATAGCCATTGGAGAATAACAACTAATGGTATGTCAAATATTCCTGAACGTTATCAAGCTTTATCGGGTCGTTTTACTTATGGATACAATAATATGTATTTTGTGGATGCTAACTTTGGTTATACCGGTTCAGCGAATTTCCCATCAGGGCATCAATTTGGTTTCTTCCCATCGCTTGCGTTAGGTTGGGTAGTTTCAGAATACGATGTTATTAAAGATAACCTTTCTTGGTTATCATTCTTGAAATTCCGTGCATCTTACGGATTAGCCGGTAATGATAGAATTGCCGGTGGAGCTCGTTTCCCATATTTAACATTGGTAAATAACCATGCTGGCTCTACTTGGGGTTACAATGGATATGGTGTTACAAAAAGTCAAATTGGGGCAAGAAATCTTGTTTGGGAGAAATCTATAAAACAAGATATTGGTATTGACGGAAAATTATTCAAGGACAAAATCTCATTTACAGTCGATGTTTATAAAGATATTCGAGATGATATTTATCAACAAAGAACAACAATACCTGGTTGGGCAGGTTTGGTGACCAATCCTTATGGTAACGTAGGTAGTATGTACTCTTATGGTTCCGATGGTAATATTGCATTCAAATATGATATTAGCAAGGATATGAATTTTACACTTCGTGCCAATTACACTTATTCAGCTAACTTTGTTAATTATTTTGAAGAAGCAAAACAGTTGTATTCTTATTTGGGACAAACAGGTTACCCACTTTATGTACAAAGAGGGTATATTGCAGAAGGATTATTTAAAGACCAACAGGATATCGAAACAAGTCCTTTGCAAACATTTGGTAAATATCGTCCGGGAGATATTAAATATAAAGATGTCAATGGTGATGGTATAATTAACCCTTATGATATGGTGCCATTATCTTATACTAACAATGCACCACGTTTAATGTATGGTGCCGGTGGGCAGTTCCAATATAAAAACTTTGTTGCCGGTATTTTGTTCAAGGGTTCAGGAGCTGTGGAATACTTCCGTACAGGTACTGTTGATCAATACGGTGTGCTTTATAATAATGGTTGGATACCATTTTATGATGAAGAGTTAGGTAACGTACTTACAATAGTAAATAACCAAGAGAATCGTTGGGTACCTGCTTGGTATTCGGGAGACCCTTCTACTGAGAATCCTAATGCTATGTTCCCAAGATTGTCTTACGGTAACAATGAAAATAACTCTCAACGTTCTACTTTCTGGAAAGAGAATGGTTCATATTTAAGATTGCAGGAAGTAACTTTAGGATATACTTGGTCAGGATATGATATTTTCAAATCAATGGGAATAAGCTCTATCAATACTCAGTTGGTAATGAATAATTTATTTACTATTGATAATGTTAAATATTTTGACCCTGAACAAGCACAGTACAATGGTGGAAAATATCCAATACCTGCAAGATACTCACTACAATTTTATGTTAACTTCTAAAAAATAGAATAAAGATGAAAAAACAAAATAAATTAATTATTGCTCTTTTCATTGTGCTTACAAGTGGAATGTTTTCTTCTTGTAACTTCCTAAACGTAGATAATTACTTTTTGGACACATTGAAAGAAGACAGTATTTTCCATACTCGTAGAAATGCTGAAGGATATTTATGGAATACAGCAACATTGTTTCCTAGTGCAGATAGGATTTGGGGAGGTTCTTATGCCCCCGGTGAATTGGCTACGGATGAATTAATTGCCCGTTATAATACTTCGCAGTTTCCCGGTATTAAATTTACAATAGGTGAAATTAATGCTTATAATGTATCAGGAACGTCAATGTATATTTGGAACAATATGTATAAAGTTGTCAATCGATGTAACGAGATGTTGAAAAAAGTGAATGAGATACCTGGTATGTCTAATAGTCAAAAAGCAGAATATGTCGGTTATGTTCACTTTATGCGTGGATACGCATATTACTTTTTACTTCAAAACTGGGGACCTCTTTTGATAGTTGGAGATGATGTAATAGACTCAACTAAAGATGCTGAATACTTTAATAAAAGTCGTTCTACTTATGATGAATCAGTTGATTACATTGTTAATGAGTTCGAATTAGCAGCAAAAACGATTCCAAGGCAAGAAAGAATGGCACTTTCAGTATATGGTCGTCCTAGTAAAGGTGCTGCTTTTGCTTTAATCGCAAGATTACGTTTGCAACAGGCGAGTCCACTATTTAATGGTGGAACTGTAGCCAGAAAGTATTTTGGTAATTGGATACACCGTGATAGAAAAGATAAAGATGGTAAACCTCTTTATTATGTGTCTCAAGAACTAGATGAGAAAAAATGGGCTATGGCTGCTCATGCTGCTAAGCGTGTAATTGATATGGGTGCTTATGAGTTACATACCGTTCCGAAAGATGAAAGAACTCCTGAATTACCTGCTAATGTGGACCCTAATGGTTATGTTAACGACAGAGCAACAGCTAGTTCTATCGACCCTTATCATTCTTATAAAGATATGTTTAGTGGAGAGTCTTTGCCTAAATTCAATAAAGAGATAATTTGGGGGATTCCTTATCCTAGAGCTTATAATGTGCGTATGTATATTGAGCATTCTTTTCCACGTAATTTAGGAGGTTGGGGTGGATTCTCGGTTCCACAAAAAGTTGTGGATAAATTCTATATGGTAGACGGTAAAACAATTGATAATGCTAGTGCCGAATATCCTTATGACCCGGATCCTACTCACTACCGACTTAAAAAGAATCACTATTTTTCGGGGTATAAATTATTGAAACAGTATAAAACTCCTCGTATGTATGAAAATAGAGAAATGCGTTTTTATGCAAATATTGGTTTTTCCGGTAGGTATTGGCCATTGAACAGTGCAACACATAAGGATTTCCAAGGTCGTTCTTTCACTTATGAAGCACAAGAAGCAACAGGAAAAGCTGGTGCCGGTAATAATGAAAATGACTATACTTGTACGGGATATGTACCTGTTAAATACATTCATGATGATGATGCATTAAAAGATACAGATGGTAATAATAACGTGATTGGAAAATCATTCCCTATTATTCGTTATGCTGAAATCTTATTAATATATGCAGAAGCATTAAATGAATTAAGTAGTGCTGTTCAAATTAAAGATAAGGATGCTTATGGTGAAGAGATAACTAAAACTTACTCAAGGGATGAAGATAAGATTTTAAAACATTTTAATATGATTAGATATCGTGTCGGACTTCCCGGTGTAAAAACTCTTCCTTCTAAAGAGGAAATGAGAGATATCATTAAACGTGAACGTGATATCGAATTCTTTAATGAAAATCAACGTTTCTACGATGTTCGTCGTTGGGGAGATTATTTAACAGAAGACTTGGGAAGTACATTTACCGGATTAAATGTAGAAGGTGAGAAAAAAGAATTTTATCAAATTGTTTCTGTGAATACCCAAGTAATTCGTGATAGAGTAACAGATAAAAAAATGATTTGGCTACCATTATCTCACAATGAATTATTGAAGGTGCCAAAAATGGACCAAAATCCGGGATATAACAGATAATAAGAATAATTTTATAAAAATAGATAAATGAAAATTAGAAATATAATATTAGCATTTACCCTACTATTGGGATTAGTAATGGTTAGCTGTGAAGGCTCATTTGATTTCAATAAAGAGCAATACAAAAAGGTTGTTTATATTATGGGTGGAAATGAAGGATTTAATATCTTTAATAGAACGGTGTTGAATCTCGACCAACAGACAGATACAATGTATATAACTGTGGGTGTGGGTGGTACTAATGCACCCGATAAAGATATCAAAGTTACTATAGAAGAAGCAGATAGTTTGTTTAATGCTTATAATAAATCAAATTTTGATATAGATACAGCACAGTTTGCGAAAATTTTAAGTCCTGATTTTTATACTATTGCAAGTAAAACAGCTGTGATTAAAGCGGGAACATCTACTGCGAAGATTCCGGTTATTCTTAAAGATTTGGACAAATTGTCGCCTGATACAACCTATTTCCTAAACTATAAAATAGGTTCAGTTGATACTTCATTAGATAAATATGAAATATCAAAAGAGTATAACCAAGCAATGTATCGTATTTATTATAAAAATAAATGGGCTACAACTAAAAAGACAAAACCTTATAGTGCTATCGCTTTCTCTTTAGGATTGAATAATAATCCTGGAAATGATACAATCTTGATGTCTGTTAGTCCGAAAGTTTTTCCTCTGACTAAAAATTCAGTAAGGGTAACTGTGGGTAAATTCCCATTTGAGAAATTGGAAGACATAAATGCGTATAGTTTTGTTATAGAAGTTGATGAAAATCCTATTTATACTACGGATAAAACTAAAACCTATAAAATACAAATTAAGAAATACAAAGATATGAGTGTGGAACAACTTGATCCGGTGGATTCTAAAAATCTATATAACAATACGTTTGTAGATTTGAAAAAACAAGTTTCACCAGGTGTCTTTATTTACTTTAAAGTGTTTAAAGTGAGGTTTAAGTATAGATATCAAGAGAAAGATGATGATGGAAACTTCAAAAATGAATATACTACACGTATTATAGAAGAAAGATTGAAACTTCAATACAATCCGAAGGCTGAACTTTAGAAGATTATAATCAATTAGATAATAGAAAGAGGGTGACATTAAAATGTTATCCTCTTTTCTTTTATAGGAAATAGAGAGTTGCAATATTTTTCTAATTTTTGAAATTTGTTCTGATTTAATAAAAAATGCTTTTTCTTTTAATTTTATATTATTAACAGTAAATATTTTGTTTTTTCAAAAAAAAAATGTTTATTTGCATATAATTTTATTTTAATTTTTAATTAATACTTTTGAAACTATGAAAAAGAAATTACTTTTTATGAGTCTTGCAGTTTTATTCTGTGGGATTTTTGCATTTGCTGAGAAACCGGTAAATGTCGTGCAACATTATATGGATAATTATACAGATCCATATTATTACAAAAACAAAATTGATGAAGACGGGGATACTGTTGGCTTTTTTGATGCTGAAGATGTCTTAATGAATGATCCAAAAGTAACCATTGTTGTTGGTGCTGGTGCTGAACAATCAAATATCGAAGTGCCACGTTACCACGTTATTGGCACCCCTTGGGTAACAGAAGGACTTATTGGAGAGTTGGGTAAAGAAAATTTTGCTGATGGTGCTGCTACTTGTTGGCATGTTGACCTTGCAAAAGGAAAATCAGGTAGAATTAGAGGTACATTAACAATAACTTCCGGTTGGGGTGATTTTGCTGCATCTTTTGATAATATGAAAGTCTTTCAGAAAACAAAGTCAGAAGTTCCTGCGGGAAAATATGATTTAAATGTGAATTGGGGACAAGATAAGAGTGGAGCTAAATATACATTCTTAGTTGTAACCAAAGGTACTTCTCTACCGGATACAACAGATTTGGTTAATGGAACTGACCCTAATGTTTTAGGCTATGTACGTTTATCTGTAACAGAGGGCTCTTCTTTAGCTGGAAAAGTTCCTTTTGAGTTGGCTGAAGCTGCTTCATTAACTGTTGGTTTGGTAGCATCATTTCCTGCACATGAGAATTCAGATGAGGGATATTGTTCAGCAATAGGTGACTTCGAATTGATTAAATGGGTGGAAGGAACTAACTATGATGATTTGGTAAGTAAGTATAATCAAGTTAAAAGATATGACGAGAAACAATATCCGATAGGTGAGATACCCGGAAAATATTCACAAGAAGCTTGGGATGCTTTTAAAACTGCACGTGATGCGGCGAAAGCTATTGTAGAGAATATTCCAGAAGGAAATCCTATTGAAGATCCTAATTATCAAGATACTGCTACACAAGCAGAAGTTGACGCTGCTTTAGAGGCTTTGAATACAGCATTAGATAACTTAAATGCTTCATTGATTCTTCCTGTTAAATTCTCGACTGACACTAAAACTTACTATTATAAAGTTTCAGATATGAGAGACCCTGCTGATTTTTGGGTAATGGAAGAGGCGGCATTGGCTGATGGTATAACAATGGTGCCAAGGCTTGTTGTGGTAGATGAGTTTGTAAAAGAAGATAAAATGTTATTTAAGTTTGTGAAGAAGGCAGATAGTGATGAATTCTTTATTTACAGTAAATTAGATGAAGCGAATCCATTGACAGTACATGCTAATATGGCTAATATGATTCTAATTGATGCCGCATCAACTCCTGTTACATGGAATTTTAGAGCTTCTACAGCTGAAGGTGCACAAGCACGATTTGTTGTTTTCACTAAAAAATCAGGTCACAACCAGTTGAATGGAAAATGGGGTGGAAATACATTCGTTGGCTTGTGGAATGATACAAAAGATGTTGGTAATGCTTGGAAATTTGAACGTGTTTATTTGGATGGAGAAGTTGATTATGCTGCATTGAATGATGCCGTAATTACTGCCAAAACAATGAAAGAAGAGAATTATCCAACAGGAACAGGTTTAGCTGAATTTAGTCAAGAAAAATGGGATGCATTTGTAGCAGCTCGTACTACTGCTTTAGCTGTGTTAGATAAAGAACAAGATAATTCCGGAACACAAGAAGAGGTGGATGCTGCTGCTACTGCGTTGCAAACAGCTATTGATGAATTGGAAAAATCTTTGAGTAATCCATTCTTATTTAGTAATGATGCAGAAGAACATTATTATTTAATTCATGATAAACGTACTAAATTAGAAGAAGGAGAAAGAAAACCAAATTATTGTTTCTGGAGAATGCAAGAAGTGCAAGTACAGGGAGAAGCTACTTTGAGAGCACGTTATTCAAAACAAGTTGCTAATGACAACGATTCTCTTAAATTTAAGTTTGTGAAAGCAGAAGATGGTGTTCATTTTAACATTTTCTCTAAATTAAAACCAAATCAAGCATTAAGTATTCATCCTGATGATAAAAATGTTGTCTTTGTTGACCCTGCAGCAGCTTTAGACCCTGCTTCTTTCAAATTAGGAAGAACTCCAGCGAGAGATGTTAAATACTTTACAATAGGCTATTTGGCTCAAGATGATGACGGTAATACTATTTATAATCAATTAAATAGTTTTGGTGGTAATGATGCTGGTGATATTGGTGTTTGGAATCCTTCAGGTGATGATGACGGTAATGACTGGGCATTTGTAGAAAAATACGATACTGGTGTTAAAAATGTTTCTGTTGTTGACCTCGGTGTTTATGTAAAAGAGAGAAGAATTCTTTCTACTGACCAAGATGCTGTGTTGAATGTATATAGCATTAGTGGACAAAAAGTAAATGTGAAACGCCAATTAAATCCGGGAGTTTACATCGTCACAGTTGCTGGTAAACAAGGTGCTGCTAAAGTTATTGTGAAATGAAAATAGATTAAAAAATCTAATAAATTCTAAAAAAGAGACTACCCTTTTAGAGTAGTCTCTTTTTTATTTGTAAAAAGATGATATCTCTTTTTTTTATATCTTTGTACCTTATATTGATTGAAAACTATTAACTGAAAAATTAAATTTTATCACTATGAAAAAAATAAACATTTTATTTCTGTTTTTGTCACTGACATTTTTTATGTCGGCAGAAACAATTCGTTTAGACCAACTTGATGTTGTAAATAAAGGTACAAATGGTTGGCAGACTATGCAAAAAAATCGTTCTATTGATGGCAGAACTTTAACCCTAAAAGGACAAGAATATCAGTACGGTATTGGTACTCACGCACCAGGAAGAATTGATATTAAGTTGAATAAAAACGCAACACGATTTACCTGTGTTGTAGGTATTGATGATGAAACTGACCCTACTAAAGCTAATGAAGGAATTGCTGGTTATAAAGTAATTAACTATTCTAATCAGACAGAAACTGTTGTTAAAGAAGGTGTCGTCAAGAGGGTTGACCCAAATGCTGTGCAGATAGACATAGATGTTACAGGTTGGGAGTATATTTCTTTGGTATGTACAGAGTATAATGGTCAAAATTGGAGTGACCACGTGGATTGGTGTGATGCTAAAATCACATACGATAAAAATGGAAAAGTTCCTTTTGCTGTAACTTATGAAGAAATGATATCGTCTAAATTGGAATTGTTGTGTGCTTTGAAATATTATTCTCTTCCAAATACAAGAATGATGCATCGTTTTGCTTGTAATAATCAGGAGGCAGTAATCACTGTTTCTAATCTACCAGAAGGTCTGAAATACAATGCAGAAAGAAAATTAGTAGAAGGGAAAATCTCAACAAAAGGAACTTATAAATATAATGTAACTTTAACCAGTGATGATAATGCTGTAAAACAGGAGATTACAGTGGTTGTAAGTCCTGATTTAATTTCTCCAACTCCGTTAATGGGTTGGACATCTTGGAATGCGTTTCAAGATAATATTGACGAAAGTGTTTTAACTCAAACTGCCGATTTGCTTGTTTCAACAGGATTGAAAGATGTTGGTTTTAAATATCTTTTGGTAGATGATGTGTGGCACAGTGAAAATCGTCTTTCCGATGGTAAACCGGATTATAATAGACAGAAATTTCCTAACGGAATGAAATATTTAACGGATTATGCTCATAATAAAGGGCTTAAGATTGGTACGTATTCTGATGCTGCCGAAAAAACGTGTGCAGGAGAATATGGAAGTTTTGGATACGAACAGGTTGATGCTCAGCAATATGCCGATTGGGGTTTTGATTTGTTGAAATATGATTACTGTTTTGCTCCAAGTGATATGGAAGTTGCAAAAGTACGTTACAAAACGATGAGCGATGCGTTAAAAGCAACAGGACGTGAATTTTATTTTTATGTGTGTGAGTGGGGTGGTCTAAAACCTTGGTTATGGGCATCTAATTCGGGTGGTAATGCTTGGAGAGTAAGTTGGGATAGTCGTGATACTTGGGACCACGTACAGTATGATACCGAACATTGTGGTGCTATACAGATTATTGATGTGATGAAACCACTGTTCCGTTATTCAGGTCCTAATCGATTCAATGATGCTGATATGATGTGTGTTGGGCTCTATGGAAAAGGTGGAGAAGCCTCTCGTCATAATGGAGCGAATGGAATGACAAATACCGAATACCAATCTCAATTCTCAATGTGGTCTATTTTTGCTTCACCGTTGGTTCTTTCTTTTGATTTATCAAAAATGACAGAAGAAACTAAACGTATTTTAACCAACAAAGAGGTTATCGCTGTTAACCAAGACCCTATGGGACAACAGGCAGAATGTGTTTATAGTGAAAATGGAAAAGAAGTTTACGTGAAAGATTTGGAAAATGGAGATATGGCTGTTGCCTTTTTGAATAGAGGGAGTAATGTAACAACAATAGAAATTGGTTTGGATAAATTGTATTTGAAAGAAAAAGAATACTTGGTACGTGATTTGTGGTTACATAAAGATATGGCAACGGTTACGGATAAAATTTCTGCTACTAAAGATAAATTAACAGTTAAAACAACAGGCTTTACTACTAAAAAAGAACTCCAAATAGTAGATATGGGAGGTAAGACTGTTTTGAAAAAAAAAGTTAAAACAGATGTTTTCTTTATTGATGTAGCTAAATTAGTAGCAGGGATTTATCTTTTGGAGATATCTGATAAGAATAAAAGTGAAAATAAAAAAATAATAATAAAATAAAATCAACCTTTAAAATTTAATGATATGAGAAAGAATTTGTTAAAAAAAGTAGTCTTATTGTTGGTTGCCTTTATCGGTACAACAATATTATCGGCTCAAACGATGCCTACCATAAGTACGGTAGGGAATGAAGTGTGGTATTACATTCAGTTTACCACAGGAAAGGCGGTTATCCAAGATATGGGTAATGGCCAAAAAGTTATAACCAAAGATGCTGCTAAAAATAAAGATGCTCAACTTTGGAAAATTACAGGAACACAAAATAATTATGTTCTTACCAATAAATTAGGACACTCTTTGAAGTTCAATGGTAGTCGTTTTGTTGCTACTTCGGGTACAGGTGATAAATTTAAGATTATCCATACGACCTATGAAGCGTATAAAAATAAATCGTGGATGTTACAACGAATTGGCGGTTCTGGACAAGTGAATCAATTCGGTGGACAAGGACCTAACAAAGAATTGGGTGAATGGAATAATTTAGGAGACCACGGAAGTTGTTTAGAATTTACTCCTCCTACTGATTTGAGTTTTAAACCAGAAAAACCTGATAGTGAAGTAACTTTCTCGGGTGAGGGTAGTAATCCTCTACCTAAATATTCATTGTGGTATCGCCGTCCTGCAAAAGAGTGGATGACACACGCTCTTCCTATCGGAAATGGAGAGTTTGGAGGAATGATTTTTGGTGGTGTTAAGCAAGAAGAAATTCAGTTTAACGATAAATCGTTGTGGACAGGTAGTCCATCTAAATACGGTGCATACCAAAATTTCGGTAGTCTGTTTATCAATCACGTCGGAGTAACCAAAGCAAAAGATTATGTGCGTGGTTTAGATATTGAAAATGCTATCGCAACGGTTCAGTATGAGACTGATAATGTAAAATATACCAGAGAGTTTTTCAGCTCACGTCCTGATAATTCAATTGTCGTTCATTATGAAAGTACAGGAACTGACAACTTAAATCTTGAAGTGATGTTGTGGGGTGCTCATAGCGAAAAACTTAACTATGAAAATGGAACTATTTGGTTTGAAGGAAAATTGGATATTCTTAATTATTACGCAAAAGCCGTTGTAAAACACGAAGGTGGAACGCTTGTAACAGAGAATGATAAAATAAAAATTTCAGGTGCTAATACAGTAACGGTTATTTTACGTGGAAAAACGAATTATGACCCAGCATCACCAACTTATATGCAAGCACCTTCAACTGCTAAAACAGAAACAGAGGCAATTTTAACTTCTGCAAAAGCAAAAGATTATGCAAGTTTGAAATCTGCACATACAGTTGATTATAAGAGTTTGTTTGATAGAGTAGAGTTTGAGTTAGAAGGAACAAAAAATACTATTCCTACTGATGATTTGATAAATGAGTACAATAGTAAAGGGTATAAAAACCTATTTTTAGAAGAATTATATTTCCATTATGGACGTTATTTGTTAATTTCGTCTTCTCGTGGAATGGATTCTCCTGCTAACTTACAAGGTATTTGGAATCATAAAAACGACCCACCTTGGCACTCAGATATTCACAGTAATATCAATGTTCAAATGAACTATTGGCCGTCAGAAATTACGAATTTATCAGAACTTCATATGCCATTTTTGAACCATATTTATTATGAGTCTATGTTGCACGATAATTGGAAAAATAATGCAAAAGAGTCAGGGCAAACAAAAGGTTGGACACTTTATACAGAGAACAATATTTTCGGCTCTAATGGTGGATTTATGAAAAATTATGTAATTGCAAATGCGTGGTATTCTACTCATTTGTGGCAACATTATCGTTTTACATTAGATGAAGACTATCTTTTGAATAAAGCATATCCTTCAATGAAATCTTGTGCAGAATATTGGATGGAGCGTTTGATTGAAGCACAAGACGGAACGTTAGAATGTCCAAATGAATATTCACCAGAGCACGGACCAGCCAGAGAAAATGGTACTGCTCACGCTCAACAATTAGTTTGGGATTTATTTAATAATACGCTAAAAGCAATTGAAGTATTAGGAAATAAAATTAGTGATGATGCTTTCAAAACGGAGTTAAAGGCTAAATTTGCTAAATTGGATAACGGTTTACGCATTGAAAAAAGTACAGGTTTATTGAGAGAATGGAAATATTCTCCAAGTTCAGTAGGAGCACGTGGACACCGTCATATGTCACACCTAATGGCTCTATATCCGGGAAATCAAATTTCTCCATTGATTAATCAAGAGATGTTTGATGCTGCCGTAAAATCATTAGAAGACCGTGGAGATGTAAGTACAGGTTGGTCAATGGGTTGGAAAATCAACCTTTGGGCAAGAGCCTTGGACGGAACACACGCAAGAGTGATTTTAAATAAAGCGTTAAGATTATCTCATAGTATAGGAAATAATGCTGGTGATGGTGGTATTTATCAAAACTTATTTGATTCACACGCTCCATTCCAAATTG
>PDWI01002804.1_pt1 | contig 25696 bp, 19 predicted proteins | sample 1430891 | NCBI WGS metagenome assembly PDWI01 (sample SAMN01162508, study PRJNA174530) | Oral metagenome, whole genome shotgun sequencing project. | biome: Marine environment; feature: Marine mammal; material: Swab sample of the gingival sulcus; isolation source: swab sample of gingival sulcus...
TCAGGAAGTAATGGATTTAGCACCGATTGCTCACTTGGCATCGCTTAAAGCTAGAATCCCATTTGTACATTTCTTTGACGGATTTAGAACCTCTCACGAAATACAAAAAATAGAATATTTTGATAAAGAAGACTTGGTAGATTTATTAGACCAAGAGGCGCTTCAAAGGTTTAGAGATAAAGCTCTTAATCCTGAGAATCCTGTAACCAGAGGTACTGCTCAGAATCCTGATGTGTATTTCCAAGCACGAGAGGCTCAAAATAAATACTACGATGCTATTCCTGACATTGTAGAAGATTATATGAAGGAAATCTCTAAGAGAACAGGCAGAGAATATCATCCATTTACTTATCATGGTGCTGAGGATGCTGAAAATATCATTGTAGCCATGGGTTCTATTACCGATGTGGTTAAAGAAGTGATTGATTACAGAAATGCCAATGGAGAAAAATTAGGATTAATTAATGTTCATTTATACCGACCATTTTCTTCTAAATACTTCTTTAATGTATTGCCTAAAACCGTTAAGAAAATTGCTGTTTTAGACCGTACAAAAGAGCCGGGTGCTAACGGAGAACCTTTATACTTAGATGTAGTAGAAATGTTCTACAACCAAGAAGAAAAGCCTGTAATTGTTGGCGGTCGTTATGGTTTGTCGTCTAAAGACACCACTCCTGCCCATATTTTATCGGTATTTGAAAACTTAAAACAAGATACTCCTAAGCACGATTTTACCATTTCTATAGAAGATGATGTTACTTTTAAATCGTTACCTGCTTTACCGGAAATCAGTTTGTGTCCGGAAGGTACTTTTGAAGGTAAATTCTACGGATTAGGTTCTGACGGAACAGTAGGTGCCAACAAAAACTCTATTAAGATTATTGGTGATTCTACCGATTTATATGCTCAAGCTTATTTTGCTTACGATTCTAAGAAATCGGGAGGATTTACTGCATCTCACTTGCGTTTCGGTAAAGAAATTATCCGTTCGCCTTACTTAGTAGGTACGCCTAATTTTGTGGCTTGTCACGTACCTGCTTACTTGCGTCAGTATGATATGCTAAAAGGTATTAAAAAAGGTGGTACTTTCTTAATGAACAGTCCTTGGGACGAAGAAACAACCAAAGCCAATTTACCTGACTTTGTAAAAGAAGTTTTAGCTAAACAAGAGATTAATTTCTATACCATAGACGCTAGTAAAATTGCTAAAGAAATTGGTTTAGGAAACAGAACCAACACCATATTACAATCAGCATTCTTTAAGATTGCCAATATTATTCCTTACGACCAAGCGGTGGAACAAATGAAGAAATTCATTGTTAAATCTTACGGTAGAAAAGGAGAACATATTATTAATATGAACTACGCTGCTGTAGATAGAGGTGGCGAAATTACTAAAATAGAAATCCCAAGCGATTGGAAAGACATCAAAACCAATGGTTTCTTTAAGTCCAGAGAAGGGGAAGCGCCTGCTTTAATTACCGACTTCTGCGACCCTGTAAACGCTCAAACCGGAGACGATTTACCGGTAAGTATTTTTAACGGAATTGAAGACGGTACTTTACCTCCGGGAACTTCAGCTTACGAAAAACGAGGTGTGGCTACACATATTCCTGAATGGTTAGACCAAAACTGTATTCAGTGTAACCAATGTTCTTACGTTTGTCCTCACGCTGCTATCCGTCCTTTCTTATTGACAGAGGAAGAAACAGAAACTGCTCCCGAAGGTATGCCAACTATTAAAGGTGTAGCTAAAACTAAGGAGTATCAATTTAGAATTCAAGTTTCTCCATTAGACTGTACCGGTTGTGGTGTTTGTGCTGATGTTTGTCCATCTAAAGAGAAATCTTTGGTAATGGAGCCTCTTTTAGAAAGAAAAGAAAAAGAAATTCCTCGTTGGAATTACTTACACGAAGAAGTGGGTTATAAAGACAATGTTCTTCCAAAAGATAAAGCTGTTAAAAATACGCAGTTTGCACAGCCATTATTCGAGTTCTCTGGAGCTTGTGCAGGTTGTGGAGAAACACCATATATTAAAACTGTAACTCAGCTATTTGGTGAGCAAATGACGATTGCTAACGCAACAGGATGTTCTTCTATTTATGGAGGTTCTAACCCTGCAACACCTTATACTACTAACCAAAAGAGCGGATTTGGTCCTGCTTGGGCTAACTCTCTATTCGAGGACAACGCCGAGTTTGGTTATGGTATGAACCTTGGTATTAACAAACTAAGAGAGCGTATTGCTAACAGAATGGAGCGTGCTTTAGAGGAAAATATTTCTGAAGACTTAAAAGCCGGCTTCCGTACTTGGTTAGAGAACATTAACAGCACCATAGAAACAGCTAGAATCAGCGAAGAGATTTTACCTTTAATGGAGAAAGAAAACCATCCTTTAATTACAGAAATTATTAACTTAAAGCAATTTATGGTTAAGAAATCCAACTGGATTTTCGGAGGAGACGGTTGGGCTTACGATATAGGTTACGGTGGTTTAGACCACGTATTAGCTTCTGATGCTGATGTTAATATTTTAGTATTGGATACTGAGGTATATTCTAACACAGGAGGTCAGTCTTCTAAATCTTCACAGATTGCTTCTGTAGCAAAATTTGCTGCTGCCGGTAAACGTGTAGGTAAAAAAGATTTAGGTATGATAGCCACTGCTTACGGACACGTGTATGTAGCTTCTGTATCTATGGGAGCTAACCAAGCACAGTTCTTAAAAGCTATTAAGGAAGCTGAGGCATATAATGGACCATCATTAATTATTGCTTATGCTCCTTGTATCGCTCACGGTATTAAAGGCGGAATGAGCCAGACTATGGTAACAGAGAAATCAGCTGTAGAGTGTGGTTACTGGACAATGTACCGCTTCAATCCTCTTTTAGAAGAGCAAGGCAAGAATCCATTTACCATAGATTCTAAAGCCCCTGACTTTGATAAGTATTTAGACTTTGTTAAAACAGAAACTCGATTCGCAGCATTGGCGAAGACCGTAGGCGAAGAAAAAGCCCACGAATTATTCGAAAAATCTCGCGAAGATGCCGAGTGGCGTTACAAACAATACTTGCGCAAAGCAGCTCAAGATTACTCTATCTAAAAATGTAATTATTACAAGATAAACCCCAAGGAGGTTGTTTGATTAATTCAGACAGCCTCTTTTTTTTGAGTTATGAATTATGAATTTGTTGGAAAGTTTTAAGCATATTCTAAGTGGTTTTGGGTATTTGGTTTTTCAATGTGATAATTTGACAATGTGTTGATGTGATAATGCGATAATGTGTTAAAAGTTTGGAAAGTTAAAAGTTGAAAGTTAAAGGTTAAAAATTTTTTAGACGTAAGTTACTAGACATCAAAGGTTTCTAAAACCTTTGATGTCTCCAAACAATTTAAAATCTCCAATTAATTTAAGAATATAACCATTTAAAAAGTATTTCCGCCCTGAACTTTCAACCTGCAACCTTTAACCTGCAACCGCCCAACAAATCCCCTTTAGCTGGTGCGAGCTTGTAGCTCGTATCCTACCTTAATAATTTGTTAAAAGTTTGGAAAGTTTGGAAAGTTTGGAAAGTTAAAGGTTAAAAGTTTTTTAAACATAAATCCCTAGACCTCAAAGGTTTTAGAAACCTTTAAGGTCTCCAAACAATTTAAAATCTCCAATTAATTTAAGAATATAACTATTTAAAAAGTATTTCCGTCCTGAACCTTCAACCTGCAACCGCCCAACAAATCCCCAACATTACAACATTAAAACCTTACAACATTAAAACCTTACAACATTAAAACCTTACAACTTTCCAACCTAAGAAAAACCTGCAACCACCAAAAAATCATTTAAACATCTTTATCGGATAGTAATATCATTAAATATAGTATCTTTGCAATTTTGAAAATAATAGGAAATAGATAAATAATCGATTCAATGTCAAAAAAGAACAAACAAGAACCGGTATGGCAGCGATATAAAAACAAATACCGATTAAGTATTTCGAGAGACAACACATTAGAAGAGGTATTTTGGATGCGATTGTCTCGTATTAACATTATTAGTATTTTATTTGTTTTCACGCTGGTTCTAACTGCTATTATTTTTCTTGTTATTGCCTACACTCCCGTTAAAGAATTTATACCCGGATTTCCTACCGGAGAAACACGCCGAAATATTATTTTAAATGCTCACAGAATAGATTCTACAGAAAAGCAATTGGACTATAATCAACGGTATTTAGATAATATAAAAACAATTATGCAAGGCAATACGCCTATTAATTACGGCACTTTAAACCAAAAGAACACTAAAAAAATAGATACAGACACCATTGATTTAAGCATCACTAAGGAAGATTCTCTGTTTCGTTCGGAAATAGAATCACAAACGGAATTCGACTTAATGTCGCCCAATGTGAATGTGAAAGGTGAAATTGCTTTCTTCCCTCCTATACAGGGTGTCGTAACTCAAAAATTCAATTTAAAAGAAAAACATTTGGGGGCTGATATTGCTCCTAAAAAATCCACTGATGTTTTTGCTACCTTTAGAGGAACTGTTTTAAGTGCTTATTGGACTAAAGAAACCGGTTTTGTTGTTTATATACAGCATCCTCAGAACTTGGTGAGTGTTTACAAACACTTAGAAAAAACAAGAGTGAAAGAAGGTGATATGATAGGCACCGGAAAAAAAATAGGAGAATGTGGCAATGTAGGAACCCTTTCCACCGGTTCGCATCTTCATTTTGAAATTTGGAAAGAAGGACGTGCCTTGAATCCACAATTATACATTCATTTTAACTAAAAACAACCTAATAGATTTTGAAACGAATAGCTATTTTAGGCTCAACAGGTTCTATCGGAACACAAGCTCTTGATATAATAGAAGCCTTTCCTAAATTATTTTGTGCAGAAGTACTTACTGCTAACAGCAATGTCGATTTGTTAATTGAACAAGCCAAAAAGTTTGTTCCTAATATTGTTATCATTGCTGACGAAAATCAATACGAAAAATTAAGCCAAGCCTTAGAGCATCTGCCTATAAAAGTATTTGCAGGCAAAAACGAATTAACAGAAGTCGTTAGTTTGCCGTCTATAGATATGGTGCTGACAGCTACGGTTGGTTTTTCAGGATTATTACCGACTTTAAACGCCATAAAACATCATAAAACAATTGCTTTAGCCAATAAAGAAACCTTGGTGGTGGCAGGCGAATTAATTCAAAAAGAATTACAAAAGAGCAAAAGCGCTATTATTCCTGTTGATTCAGAGCACTCGGCTATTTTTCAATGTCTTGTGGGAGAAATGAATAATCCTATTGACAAAATTTACCTTACAGCATCAGGAGGCCCTTTTAGGACAACTCCTATGTCTGAATTTAAACATATCAGCTTGCAACAAGCTCTGAAACATCCTAACTGGTCTATGGGTAAGAAAATAACCATAGATTCTGCAACTATGATGAACAAAGGACTTGAAGCCATAGAGGCGCGCTGGCTGTTCGACCTAAAAGAAGAACAAATAGAGATATTGGTACACCCCGAATCCTTAGTACATTCTATGGTAGAATTTAGCGACGGCTCTATCAAAGCTCAGTTGGGTTTACCGGATATGAAAACGCCTATACAGTATGCTTTCAGCTATCCGGATAGAGTAACAAGTCCGTTTAAGAAATTGAGTTTCTCTGATTATTCTCAATTGCATTTTGAAGCTGCCGACTTTAACAAATTCCCTTGTTTAAACTTGGCTTTTGAAGCAATGAAACAAGGCGGAAATATGCCTTGTATAATGAATGCCGCCAACGAAGTAGCTGTTGATGCATTCCTAAAAGAACAAATTCAATTTATTGATATTCCTAATATCATAGAAAAAAGTATGTCAGAAGTAAGTTTCACCAACACAGTCAATATGAATACCTTGTTGGAAACCGACTCCGAATGTAGAGATTATACTTCTTCTTTAATTTCAAATCACTATAAAAAATAAGATATGGGTACTCTCATAATGAGCTTGCAATTAATACTAAGCCTTTCTATTTTAGTTACCTTACACGAATTAGGACATTATTTGGCGGCACGTGCTTTTGGCATAAGAGTCGATAAGTTCTTTGTTTTTTTCGATGCTTTCGGTATTAAATTATTCAAAATAAAAAAAGGAGATACCGAATACGGGATTGGCTGGTTGCCTTTGGGCGGTTACTGTAAAATAGCAGGAATGATAGATGAATCTATGGACAGGGAGCAATTGAAAAAAGCCCCTGAGCCTTGGGAATTTCGTTCTAAACCGGCTTGGCAACGCTTTATTGTAATGATAGCAGGTGTAGTGATGAATTTAATTCTGGGTGTTTTTATTTTTTCTTTCAATATGTGGTATTTCGAACAATCCTATATTCCTATTGAAGAAGTGAATAAAGAAGGCATTTACGCCACCCATATCGCTCAAGAAGTGGGCTTCAAAAATGGAGATAAAATATTAAAAATAAATGAGCAAAACATTAAACGTTGGAACGATGCTGTTGGTATCAATGTATTTATGGGTTGCGATATTACCATAGAAAGAAATGGGCAACAGCAAATCATTAAGGTTCCCGATACTTTATACAAAACCATACAAAAAAGTCGAGAGGGTTTGTTTGAAATAAGCCAAAGCCCTATCACTATCGATACTTTAGTGCCTAACGGAAATGCTCTAAAAGGCGGTTTGCAAAAAGGCGACCAAATTGTATCTATCAATCATATTCCTACTAAAAGTTTTAATGCTATTATACGGATTTTACCCCAATTTAAAGGGCAAACTGTACAAGTTGGCTTCATCAGAAATCAACAACAACAGCAACTTGACATCGATGTTGATAGTACAGGAAGAATAGGCTTTACTACCTATATGAAACGCTATAAAAGGCATTCGTACAGCATAGGAGAAGCTTTCAATTTCGGGACTAAAGATGCTTTTAAATTCCTATTTACCAACATTAAAGGCTTTGGTAATATTATTAATGGAAGAGATAATGCTTCCGAAGCTATTCAAGGTCCTATTGGTATGGCGAAGATGTTTGGCAGTATGTGGAATTGGAGACGTTTCTGGACTTTAACCGGATTTATTTCTATGATTCTTGCTTTTATGAATATCTTACCAATTCCTGCCTTAGACGGAGGACACGCTATGTTTACCATTTACGAAATGATAAGCGGTAGAAAACCCTCTGATAAATTTCTGGAATATGCTCAAGTTTTCGGTATGCTAATTTTATTCAGTTTAATGATTTTTGTCTTCGGAAACGATATCTTCAAACTGCTTTCTATGATAGCCTTAACGTAAATTATACATAAAAAACAATGATTAAGTTCGGGCGTTTAACAGGGCTGATACTGGCTGGTTTGCTACTCAATTTTTCTGCTAAAAGTCAGAAAATAAAAATAGAACAGCAAGCTCTTTTACCGGAGGAACTGAATGAAAGTTCAGGCTTATTCATTGGGGAAAATGGGCATTTATGGACGATTAACGACAGTGGCAATGCGCCTGTTTTATACCGAATTGATGAACAAGGCAACATCAAGCAATGCCTAAGAGTCAGCAATGCTCAGAATATCGATTGGGAAGATTTAGCTAACGATTATAAAGGTTATATGTATATTGCTGATATTGGCAATAACAAAAACAAACGTAAGGAATTGACCATCTATAAGGTAAAACAAACCAAAACGCTTCAAGACAGTCTAATTTCTGCTGAAAAAATTACGTTCTATTATGAGAATCAAAAACAATTCCCTCCTCCTAAACACAGAAGAATATTTGATGCAGAATCTTTGATTGCCTATTCTGACAGCTTATTTATATTCACTAAAAACCGAAGCAAACCTTACAATCAATACACTTATGTTTACGCTATCCCCAATCAAAAAGGGCATTTCAAAGCGGAACTAAAAGATAGTATTCTGTTAAAAAACACACAGAAAGGCATTTCGTGGATTACCTCTGCAGAACGCTATCCCAACAGCAATCAGGTTATTTTGTTATCTCATAAAAAAGCGTGGTTACTCCCCCATTTCAGGCAGTACAAACATCAATCCTCATTAATTCCTTTGAAAATAAGCGGTGTTTTCAGCCAAAAAGAAGCCATTGCAATAGACCCACAAAACCAGATTTGGATTACCAACGAGAAATATAAATGCCTAAGAGCGAAATTGAAGAGAGGGCAACTAATTGGTATTAAGTTTTAAAGCTTTAACTTTCCTAATCTGGCAGTTACTTTTACCTTCGTTTTTTTCCAAAGAAATCCAAAGCCTAAAGGACGCTTAACGATTGTTTTATATTGAGGGTAAAAAATAACATCGTAACCTTTATTTTCTTCCATTAAATTATAAATGGCATAATTAGGTGTTTTGCCTTTTAGCATTTGTCCTATAACAGGTATAGCAACAATTCCAATCGGTTTAACCTGTTTTCCGCTTAATTTTCCTCTTTGCTTTCCTCGACCTATTCTTTTAAAATCAATCCCCAATACAGTGGTTGTCTGTGCTTCTGCACTTTTACGTTCTGATAATTCAAAGTCGTTTTTGGTAAATTGAACTTGAGAATTGGCTTGAAGAGCGGCTTTATCAATAGATGAACAACTTGACAAAAAAGCAAGGATTAGACTTACAATAACAACTGTGTTTAAATACTTTTTAATATTCATTTTTTATTTTTTTACGTGAAATGGTACTTTTATAAAGTTAAACCTTAGTTGTTTTTTAAAGCCTTAACTTCATTAATTAATTCACCCACAAAAATAAATAAAATCTTTGAAGTCGGATATATTTATTGTTGAATAAAACGAATGTTTAAAGGAAAGTAATACACTTCTCCCTTTGAGGCTGCCACTGCTCCCAAAATAATAACTACAATATTAAAAATACCAATAGCTATTAACAACGGTAAACCTATCAACAGAAGAATTAATGCTGTAGCTATTATAGCATAAAGAGATATTGATATTTGAAAATTCACAATTTCCTTACCCACTTCATCTATAAAAGAAGATTGTTCTTTTTTAACCAACCATAAAACCAAAGGCAATATTATATTTCCTAAAGGAATTAAATAACCAGCAAAAGGTGATATATGACAAAAAATACCCCAGTTTCTTTCGTCTTCACTAATTATTTTTAAATCGTTTTCCATTATTTTTTCTTTTTTTCACAAACCTAATAAACAACTGATATATTACAATCAATCCATTATTATTTATCTAGGGACAAAGATAATATTATTTTTTACCTTAAGCCTAATATAACGTTCCATATTTTGAGCATACCCACTAATAGCACTATTAAAAAAATGTTCTGCAGATTTGCGACAAGGTTTCAGAATATGCTGAAAGCGTCCTGCAAATTTACAGCAAGGTTTCTAACTATGCTGAAAACGTCCTGCAGATTTGCGACAAGGTTTCAGTATATACTGAAAACGTCCTGCAAGTTGCAGCAAGGTTTCAGTATATGCTGAAAGCTTCCTGCAAGTTGCAGGATAGCCTATATCAGATAGTTAGCTATTTTGGTCATTTTCAGGTTTTTCTTGATTTGCTTCTTTTAAAAGCGATATTCCCTAATTTGAGGATAAAATTCTAGGTTTAAAGAAGCAATTTTTACGATAACTTTTCTTAAGTGATTTTTTCTTAATGGCTTGATAGGTTATTTTTTCGGCACCAAAGCCTCTGTAAAAGCGCGCCACCCCTTCAATATTAGAGCCTTCAAAATCCAATATAATGGGCGTACCTGAATAATCTTGTATAAAACGATTAACCAGTAAAAAACTAGCCTTACTTTGTTTCCCTAAATCATTTTGTGCCGATAATAAGTACACCGCTCTTTTTGAATTTACAATATAAACATTTATAGAAACAATTTCTTTGTTTAACACTGATTTATAAATCTTTAAAGCCTTATTTTTTTCGGCATTGCAAAGCAGTTTTTTGATTTTATCTCTTTGACTTTCATTATAATCTACAACACTATTATTGAAGATGAAATCTAAATCTTCCCTACCCGATGTTTCAGAAATAATTATCTTACTTTCAAATGTCTCTGCCTTTTTTATGTTACGTTTGGTGTTGGTTTTGAATTTCAATTTTAAATTATCATAGGTGTCTTTTAAACTCATCTGATAATTATTCCTTACTTCTACATCAACTTGATGAGTGACATTGAAAAAAAACAATTGATAATAATAGTAAAACACCTGCTGTTCTATTTCTTTCAAAATAATATCAAAAGCTTCGTTGTTTTTACCCAAAAAACCAACCTGTTGAGTCATAAACGGTTGCAAGGAATAAGTCAAGCCCCATTTACAGTTAATTTGCAAAGGAAAGCCTTCTTTATAATCATCAATAATATAAGCATACCATTCTGAACAAACGGCATCTAAATACCAAGAATACGCATAGGGCAAACCCTCAGAATACCGCTCTACTAAACGGTTCCATTTATTATAATCAATTTCTTTATTATGCAAAAGTTGTAAATCCATACATCTAAAAATGGGGCTACCAAAAGTAAGTAAATATTATCTGTTAAAAAAAAATAATGAGTATTTTCTCATTTTATTCTTTTACATAAAGATATTTTATACTTTTGCTCAGTCCGAATGAATAGCAATATTGATTCTTTAATTTGAAAAAAAACTAAAAAACATAATAAAAAATGATAGATATTTCTACAAAATTTGCAGGCTTAGATTTACAAAGCCCTGTAATAGTTGGAAGTTCAGGTTTAACAGCTTCTACTAAAAATTTAAAAGAATATGAGGAAAATGGCGCCGGTGCCATTGTTTTAAAATCAATATTTGAAGAAGAAATTACTTTTGAACATAACCAATGGCTAAAACAAGCTCAAGCAATGGGTTATGATGACGAAAATGCAGATTATTTCGATTTAAAAATAAAAGACGATAATATTCAAAACTATATTTCTTTAATAAAAGAGACTAAATCTTCTGTTAATATTCCTGTAATAGCAAGTATTAACTGTGTTTCTTCTTACGAGTGGGTAGATTTCACTAAGAAAATTGAACAAGCCGGAGCCGATGCTTTGGAGTTAAATATTTTCTACTTCCCTAACAATCTAAAAGAAAACAGTTTAGAAATAGAGGAAAAATATTTGAATATCATTAAAAAAGTAAAGGAAAACATTTCTATTCCTTTGATTATTAAAATGTCTCATTACTTCACTAACTTAGGGGTAATGATACAAAAAATAGACGATTTAGGCGTAGATGGTATTGTTTTATTTAACAAATTCACACAGCCTGATATCAATATAGAAACTCAAGAATTGGTGATGAGCAATGTGTTTAGTGCGCCTTCTGATTTTTCTATGCCTCTTAGATGGATAGGAATGGCTTCAGGCAAGCTAAAATGCTCATTAGCTTCTTCAACAGGTGTTTATACCGGAGCAGAATTAGTTAAAGCGGTTTTGGCAGGTGCTGATGCTACTCAAGTGGTTTCTACTATCTATAAAAATGGCGCAAGTCAAATCAAAGAAATCAACGATTTCCTAAAAACCTATTTGGAGCAAAGAAATATGGATAGCTTATCAGAAATAAAAGGCTTACTAAATCAAAGTAATAACAAGGAGCAAAACTTGTATGAAAGATTACAATTTATGAAATATTTTTCTGATAAAAAATAAATGACATTTAGGCTAAAAAGCTTATAAATAATTAGACCTCAAAAGTTTTTAATACTCTTTTGAGGTCTTTTTTCTTAATAAAGATACTCTAAGAAAACAAGCAATCATTTTTTATTTCATTACCAAATAACTTTAAAAAGTTAGCCCTATTTTATTCGGATTTAATCCCCAAATAATATACTTTTGGCTTTTCAAAAAAACAAAATAAAAACACCATTATGCTGATAGCAGTCAATACACAGTCGCTTGTGAAAGACCACCTTGAAGGTTTAGGTTGGTTTACTTACGAAACCTTAAAACGTATTGTAAAGCAACACCCTGAGCATCAGTTTTTATTTATTTTTGGAAAAGGCGTTGATGATTCTTTTATTTTCGCTGACAATGTAAAAGGTATCAATGTGGGCTTGCCTATTTTTCGCCCTATTATATGGAAGCTTAAATTTGAATATCTTTTGCCTCGCGTACTTAAAAAACATAAGGTCGATTTGTTTATTTCTACAGATGGGCTTTTTTGTAAACACCTGCCTTGCAAAAGTTTAAATGTGATTCACGATTTGAATTTTGAAGCGAATCCTCAATGGCTCCCTTCATCTTTTGCTAATTATTATCGTAAGAATTTCCCTATTTGGGCAAAAAAAGCGAATAGAATAGCCACTGTTTCCGAATATTCCAAACAGGATATACATCAACGTTACCAAGTTCCTTTAGAGCAAATAGATGTGGTTTACAATGGCTCTAATCATTTGTATCAAGCCATTGATAATGAAACACAAAAATCGACAAAACAACGTTATTCCGAAGGCAAAGATTATTTCTTATTTGTAGGAAGCATTCACCCTCGAAAAAACATAGACGGATTGCTGTTGGCTTTCGACACTTTTAAAGCTAACGACCAAAAAGATATGAAGTTAGTCATTGTTGGTAGTAAGTTTTTTTGGGATAAAAAATTAGAGAATATCTACAATAATATGGTATATACCAAAGATGTTATTTTTACAGGACATTTATCTTCTGAAGAACTTAAATTGGTAATGGGCTCTGCTTTAGCGCTAAGTTACGTATCCCTTTTTGAAGGCTTTGGCATTCCTTTGGTGGAAGCTATGAATGCTGAAACAGCTATTCTCACTTCCAAAACAACCTGCTTACCTGAAATTGCTCAAGATGCGGCTTTGTACGTTAATCCTTTAGACACGCAAAAAATAGCTGATGCTATGTTACAACTTTCTACTGATGAGGATTTAAGGCAACAGTTAATACAAAACGGAAGAGAAAGAAGAAAGGCTTTTTCTTGGGATAAAACAGCAGAGAAACTGTGGAATAGTATTACCCAAATAATGTAAATATAATGAAATATTTACTCATCATCAATCGTATTTTCATAGGACTTATTATAATAAGTTTTCTATCCTCTTGCGAAACATCACAGCAGGTAGATGATTCCTTAATTTTCAGATATAACGAATCGAAAGGGATTAGTACTTTAGACCCTGCTTTTGCCAAAAGTCAAACATTAATATGGCCTATCAGTCAATTGTTTAACGGCTTAGTGCAAATGACACCCGATAACCAAATAGCCCCTTGTATAGCCCACTCTTGGGAGATAAAGGAGCAAGGCTTAGAATATCGTTTTTTTCTAAGACAAGATGTTCTGTTTCATCAATCAGCCTTGTTTAAAGACAGCCTGCGCAAGGTTAAGGCTTCCGATTTTGTTTATAGTTTACAACGGCTTTTCGACCCCAAAACGGCATCGCCCGGAGCTTGGGTTATGAACTATTTGCAAAAAGACACCCTCAATAAAGGTTTGTTAGCTTTAAACGATAGTACTCTTATTATTCGGCTAAAACAACCTTTCCCCGGATTTTTGGGCATACTAAGTATGGCTTATTGTTCGGTTGTTCCCCAAGAGGTAGTCGAGCATTATGGCAAATCATTTAGAAATCATCCTATAGGTACCGGCGCTTTTTATATGAAACGTTGGCGAGAAGGTGAGAAGCTGGTGTTACGAAGAAATCCTAATTATTTTGAAACAGATAAACAAGGTCAACCTCTGCCCTATTTAGAAGCTGTTTCTATTCGCTTTATAGCTGATAAACAATCTGAATTTCTTGAATTTCTAAACGGAAAAATTGATTTTATATCGGGGGTTCACAATAGTTATAAAGACGAATTGCTGAATGCTCAAGGAGAATTAACTCCCAAATATAAAGGCAAAATAAAAATACTAAAAAGCCCCTACCTCAACACAGAATATCTTGGTTTTCTATATCATTCAAAAACGATAGATAAAAATTTAAGGAAAGCCATTAATTTTGGTTTTGACCGCGGAGCTATGTTACGTTATTTACGCAACAATATAGGGGTTCCCGCTTATTCCGGTTTTGTTCCCCCTTCTATTTGTAAATATGAAAAAAGAGCCGGTTTATATCAATATAATAAGGATTCGGCTTGGCATTACTTAAAACAGTCCGATTATTACAAAAACAAGAGTAAAATAACGCTTGCAACAACAGGAGATTATGTTGATTTGTGCGAATATATTCAACATCAATTACAAGAAATAGGCATTGATTTACAAGTGGAAATTAGTTCCGGAGCCACCTTTAGAGACCAAGTAGCAACAGGTAAACTACCTTTCTTTAGAGGCTCTTGGATAGCTGATTATCCTGACCCCGAAAATTATCTGTCCTTATTTTACAGTCCGAATTTTACGCCTATGGGACCTAATTACACACATTTCAAAAACATAACATACGACCAAAAATACGAAAAAGCTCTGTTAAGTGATAATGATGAAGAACGACATCAATTATATGCCGAAATGGAAGAAATATTAATGGAAGAATGCCCTATCGTTCCCCTATTTTATGATGAAATTATTCGTTTCTACAATCCCCAAATTCAGAATTTTGAAACCAATGCTATGAATTTACTTTTCCTTAAACAACTTAAAAAGAAGAAAGTAAATTAACTCAAGAATTTTAATTTTTTTTATTGTGGGAAGTGGGAAGTCGGAAGACCGAAGACGGAAGACAGAAGACCAAAGACCGAAGATGGAAGTTTTCTGTAAAGGTATCAAATTCACCCTACACTAACATTTTCAGGCTTTTTTCTTCTATATGAATGCGAATATGTTTTTTATAGCCGGAAGCTTCTCCGTCTATATGAAACGGGAAAATATCTTTAGAACTTATTTCTAAACTTTTACAAGAAAAGGTCTCCACTTTTTTAGATTTATTCATATTATTGGTGTACAAACGCATTCCCAACAAAGGAGCGGTCAGCATTGATAATTGATCTACAATAATGACCTCAAAAAAACCGTCATCTATTTGTGAATTAGGAGAAATAACAGCATTATTACCATATTGAGTAGAATTGGCTATTGCAATTACAAAAGCCTCTCGTTCTATACTTTTACCGTCTATTTTTAAATGATATTTTTGAGCTCTATATTTATAAAACTCTTTCATTGTAATTTTTACATAAGAAGAAAGACCTCGCTTTCCATAAACCGCAAAACGGTCTGCTACATAAGCATCAAATCCCAAACCCGATACATTCAACGAATAAGTACCATTTATATTTAATGTATCTATATGCTTAAATTTCTGCTGATTAATCAGTTCTATTGCTTTAGGAATTTGCATAGGTATCTTCAAATGACGAGCTAAACCATTACCCGAACCCAAGGGTAAAATTCCCATAATAGTATCTGTCCCAACAAGGGACTGAGCCACTTCATTAACAGAGCCATCTCCCCCAACAGCCACAACTATATCTGATTTATCCGCACAAAGCCGACTTAACCTAATGGCATCTTTTGGGGCTTGTGTATAATTAATATCAATATTAAATTCCGGATTCAAATATTGCTCTATTTTCTTGACAACATCCGATTTTTTTACACTACCGGCTATAGGATTGATTATAAAACTAATTTGTTTCATATTATGGCTTCTGTTTTTCTATCTTAAAGTTTGAATAATAACTTCTGTTGTAAATCAAATTATTGTTATAAGTCTGTTTCATTGCCTTAAACACTAATTTTTTTTGTTCTAAAAAATCACGAAGACTATCTGTTTTTTGCTCTTGTTTATCTTTTAACAAATTATTTGTCAATAAACTATCTGTTTTATATCTATAAACAGTCATTACACTGTCTTCTAATATTTCTGCATAAAACGAATCATCAGAAAAAAGGTATTTATTAGAGCGGTAATTTAAGAAATACGAGGGCTGTAAGCTATCAAAAACACTTTTCCCCATAGCATAAAATGAATCGGGATAATGCAAATAATCCAATATTCCCGGCATAATATCAGTATGACAAACCAACTTATCCGAACTGCCCTTCAAAAGACTGTCTTGTGGAGAATAAAAGATAATAGGTACGGCATAAGCTCCCATTCCATGCTGATAATAAGAAGTTTCACTAATAGAGGTATGGTCTGCCGTAATAACGAACAAGGTATTATTAAACCAATCTTGTTTTTGAGCTTCTTTAAAAAACTGTTTCAAAGCAAAATCAGCATATAAAACACTTTTATGAATTTTTAAACTTCCTTCTTTAAAAACACCTTTATAACATTCCGGAATAGTATAAGGATGATGTGACGAAAGCGTAAATATAGTAGTAAAGAAAGGGCGCTTAAAGGTATTCATTTCTCGAATAGAGTATTGCAAAAAAGGCTCATCAAAAATGCCCCAATTACCGTCATAATCCTTCAAATTACCATATTCATTTTTACCATAATAGTCTTTAAAACCGGACATAAAGGCAAACTTGTCAAAATCCATAGAGCCATTATTTCCTCCGTGCATAAAAGCGGTATAATAACCTTCTTTCGATAATAAATTGGCCAAACCGTCCACCCTATTGGAGGCATAAGGCGATATTAGATAAGGAGTGGACATCAAGGAGGGCGATGAATTTAGAATGGAAGACACTGATTCCATAGATATTTGCCCATTCGCAAAACTATAATTAAAATATAAAGCTTGACGACTCAAAGAATCCAAAAAAGGAGTATAAGTTATTGATTTTAAAGAATTATAATCAGAATATTCCTTTCCAAAGCTTTCTAAAATTAAGACAACAACATTTTTTCTTCGGAACGCTCCGTTTGAATAATTACGAATAGGATTAAAAATTGTTTTTAACTGATTATCATCAAAATAATGTAATTCGTTTAACCCTTTTTTGTAAATCGTTTTAATGATAGTAAAAGGAGTATTTAAGGTTAAAGCAATGGTTTTGGGATGCGTCCATTGTGCCGCTGAAGTAATGGCAATAGGTCGGTATCCCACTCCTCTTGCCGCCACAAGAAAAAGCCCTATAAACATCATTACCACCAAAAAGCGTTTAAAAAATAAGAAAGGCGTATTAACCTGCCATTCTTTTTGTTTGGCTTTAGGATAAAAACGAAATAAAATAACAGTCAATACAAGCGAAAATACCAAAGCAAACCAATAATCTCTACTATACTCATACAATAAGCTAAAGAAATCGCTATCCAAAATGGTATGTGACAGGTCGAAAGTAGAACGTTTTTGAGTAAAAGGAAAGTAATGAGAATCTATCACATTAGCCGAAAGGAGAAAGAAATTAACGATTACAAACAAGTACTTCAAAAACCATTGATAATACTTGTTGAGTAAAACCCTAAAAGGCAATAAACTAAAAATAATAAACACCGAATTAAACATCGTTATTGCTGCCAAATCAAAGCGAATCCCAACCACAAACGATTGTAAAATATCTCCTAATGGCAAATCCGAATAACGAGAATAATTAACGGTAAAGAAATATATTCGCCCTACTTGAAACAATACAAGCAAGAACAAAATTCTCTTGAATAATAATTTAATATGATATGAATAAGCGCCTCTCAAAATCTAAAGTATTAAACTTGCAAAGATAATTTTTATCAATGATAAATAAGCCCTTTACAAGTTTGCTTTCTAAAAAAACATTTATGAATAAACAATTCCCTTATCAACTACACTGTCAGTTTTTTAACAGCATTTCCAACTCCCTCGGCTATTTTATCGATTTCTTCAGCTCCAACACTTAAGACATCTAAGTAAATACGTCCCGATTTCAAAACGGACAATATGGGATAATCCTGCTTTAGCAATTCCAAATATACGCTTTTAGCATCATCTTTTGAAAAGGAATTGCCCCATTTTAGCATTACGCTATAGCTTTGAATTTCTTTATCGGGCATTGTTCCCCCTCCAAAAAAGCCCGTGCTTGGCTCTATTTCACTATCTATTGCTTTGTTTTTTAAAGCTTTTTGTAATTGTTCTGCCTTAGTTCTTAATTCGTGTTCTGTTTGATTAAGGATTCTGAAAAACAGATTATTTTTAAACAAACGCTCTTCGTTTAAATAGTTTTTAGTGGCAGATTCTAATAATGCTAAAGTTGTTTTTCCTACCCTTAAAGCCCTCATCATAGGGTGTTTTCGGAGCTGTTGAACCCATTTCTTTTTTCCTGCAATAATACCGGCTTGAGGACCTCCTAATAATTTATCGCCACTGAAACAAAGCAAATCGACTCCGGTAGCGATGCTTGTTTTAATCTCCGGTTCGTCTTTTAAAGCCGGATGTTTCGGTCTTTTCAACAAACCGGAACCAATATCATAAACCACCGGTAACTGGTGTTTTTTCCCCAAAGCGACTAATTCTTTTAAACTTACTTCTTCCGTAAATCCCTTAATACTATAATTAGATTGATGGGTTTTTAACAGAACACCTGTTTGCTCATTACAAGCAGATTCATAATCACTTAACTTAGTTTTATTGGTCGTTCCTACTTCTCGCATTATACAATCGGAACTACTAATAATATCAGGAATTCTAAAAGAACCGCCTATTTCCACCAATTCACCACGAGAAACAATCACCTCTTTGTGCTTTGAAAAAGCTTGTAAAATAAACATCAAAGCCGCAGCATTATTATTTACCACCAAAACATCTTCTGCCTGAGTCAAAAATCGAAAAATAGCCTTTAAATGCTCATCTCTATGCCCTCGCTTACCTTTTTCTAAATCGAATTCCAAATTGGAATACCCTTTTAATATCGCCTCGCTATCCTTTATAAGCGACTCGCCCAAAGGTGCTCTGCCCAAATTAGTATGAATAATCACCCCCGAAGCATTAATAACCGGCTTTAAATGCTGTTGGCTTGTTTGTTTGATTTGCTTAATAATATCTTGACATAAATTATCAACGGCTACACAAGGCTGTCCTTTTTGTATCTTTTCTCGTGCTATTTGAATTTGCTCGTGAATACAAAACAACAACAATTCACGGCTATACTCTTCTGAAAAAGGGACTAATAAGTGATGATGTAATAATTCATCTACCGAGGGTAGTTTTCTAAATTCTTCTTGTTGGTTTAATTGTTTTTGACTCATATTTTTGAAAATGGTAAATGAATAAATTTAATTCCACCTTGGGTTATTAGGCACATTCAACCAATGTTTATACTTAGGGTCTAAAGCTGATGTTACAGTAAACCAAAAATCCATAGAGCTGTTTAAAATTTCCGCCTCAAAAGGCTCTGAATAAACAGCCCAATAGCCATATTTCAATTCTTCTTCCAATTGATTGGGCGACCAAGCCGAATAACCTAAGAAAAACTGTATCTGACTTTTATGGTCGGTTATTTCCGTAATTCTTTTTTTAATAGCATCAAAATCGCCACCCCAAAACAGCGTTTCGTTAATTTTTAAAGCCCCTTCTATATCCTTAAAAGTATGAACATAATGCAGGCTATTCGTCTCTACAGGCCCTCCAACATATACGGGAAGTTTAAGAGAAATATCCGTTATTAAATCAGACAAAACATATTCCGAATGTTTGTTAATCACAAAACCTAAAGCCCCTTCTTGCTCTGTTTCCGTCAGCAAGACCAAAGATTTTTTAAAATAAAAATCCTCACTAAAAGGCTCTGCAATAAGCAAATCACCCACCTTTATTGGTGTAGAAACAGGTATATCTTTAAACATAGGAGCGTAATTCTTTAATAATATTCTCAGAGGCTTTTCCTCCTCCATATAAATTTTTACTAAAATCAGTAGAAAAATACTGCTTTGCCTTTCTATAAGCATCGTCTATTTTGGCTTTATCAGCTCCTACTAAAATATTAAATTTATGCTCTATTAGTTCCACCCATTCGGTTTCATCTCGCAAGGTTATACAAGGTTTTTCAAAGAAAAAAGCTTCTTTTTGTAGTCCACCACTATCGGTCATTACCATATCGCAATGGTCTATTAACCAAACCATTTCAAGATAGCCTACAGGTTCTATTATAGTTATATTTTCAGGCACAGACCAATCTTGTTCTGCTATTATTTTGTTGGTACGAGGATGCAAAGGCAAAACGATTTCTTGCTCTTGAGCAATATTTCCTAAAGCCTCAAATATCTGTTTAAGTCGCTCTGCATCATCTGTATTTTCGGCTCGATGAATGGTACACAGCAAAAATTTATCGCTAATATTATGCAATGGCTTCTTAGCATACAGTCGATAAAATAAAGCTCCGTCTTGCATCACATCTCCTGATTGTATGATTTTACAATCTAAATTTTGATAGCCCTCTTGTTTCAGATTATGAATAGCCGTATCTGTTGGGCAAAATAATATCTGACTTACCCTATCAGTTAAAATACGATTAACTTCTTCAGGCATTTTCATATTAAAAGAACGTAAACCGGCTTCAATATGTGCCAGTTTAATATGTAATTTAGAAGCCACAATAGCCCCTGCCAAAGTAGAATTGGTATCGCCATAGACCAACATCCAATCCGGTTGCTCTTTAACAGCTACTTCTTCTATTTTTTCTATCATTTGCCCTGTCATTGCTCCATGCGACTTGCCTCCTATTCCTAAAAAATAATGTGGCTTAGGAATTTTCATTTCTTCAAAGAAAATATCGCTCATATTAGCATCATAATGCTGTCCGGTATGCACTATTATTTCCTCTAAATCATTGTGTTTAGCTATCTCACGGCTAACACTACCTGCCTTTATAAATTGAGGTCTTGCCCCTAATATGGTTAATATCTTCATTTTAAAATATTTTTATATATTTCTATCATTTGTTGTACATTATCATTCCAATTATATAATTTTTTCACGCGTTCTCGTCCGGCTTTACCCATCTGTTTTCGCAAGTTTTCATCTAAAATTAATCTTTCAATAGCCTCGAAAGTTTTTTGAGGATTTCTTCGTGGAACTACAATACCTGTAACCCCATTTTCGACTACTTCCGGCAAACCGCCAACATCACTAACTACCACAGGTTTTTCACAAGCAGATGCCTCTATTATTGCAACACCAAAACTTTCACTATCAAATACAGATACAGATACAGATACAGATAACATATTATGATATTTAGGAATTTCTTTGAAAGGAACATTTCCTGTAAATAATACTTTATCCTCTATTTTGAAATTTTTTACTTTTTGTTTTAGCATTTGTTCTTGACTTCCTCCTCCAACCAAAAGCAATTTCAATGGTTTTTCAGGGTACTTATCTACCAACATTTTAAAAGCATTTATCAAGTATTTTATACCATATTTTTCTTCCAAAGTTTTTACTGTACCAATGACAATATCTTTGTCATCAAATAATGAGTATTCTTCTGAAGAGGTAAATACTTCCATATCAATACCAAAAGGAGTTACTTCAATATTTTTATCAGTATAAAGTTTTGTTTCTTTCGCCATTACAATAGAAGTTGAAAGGATTTTATCTGCCTTTCTAAGGTTATATTTCAATATATGTTTATGCAAAAAAGACTTTTTAGGAAAATCAAACACATCACTTCCCCAAACAGATAAAACAAAAGGGGTAAATTTTGATAAAGCTCCTAACAAGCCGTAACTTGTAGCATAATGAGAATGTACAATATTAGGTTTTTCGTGTTTAATTGTTTTTTTTAGTAATGGTAAAACTTTTAAATATTGTATTTTAGTTAATCCTCCCTTACGTTTAACAATATTACCAACAGCAACTACCTTAACTTTTGTATCATCGTAATCATTTACTTGTAGTTTTCCTAAACTAAATATGACAATATCTAAGCCTTGTTTAGATAAAGATGTTGCCCATTTTATAGTATGAACAGAATTACAATCTGATAATAATAATATTTTCATTACACTAAGTCTTCTTTAACCTGTTTAGCTCTTGCCTCCCAAGTATTTTCAGGTATTATTTTTTCTATATTTTTAATTTTTTCTTGAATAATCTCCGGCGTACTTTGTAACTTATTTAATATTTTTTGCAAAGCTTCTTCTGTATATTCTATTGTCCAACCAATATTATTTTTTTGTACAAAATTACCCACTGCTGTTCCCTTTACTGCTATAATAGGTTTTCTAAATGCAATATATTCAAATAATTTAACCCCCATGGCAAATCCCCAGATTATATCTGGCTTTACAAAATAAATAGCTATAGAAGATTTATTATAAATACTATCTAATTCCTTACCTTTTATATGAAAAACATCTATACAATTTTTAAAATCTGCATATTTTACTTTATTTTTTTCCCATTCTCTTTGTCTTGTACATAAATTCAACTTTGTATTTGAAGTTGTATTCAATACTCTAACAAACAATGTCAAATCATATAAGTCACCTAATCCTCCAACATAAATAAAACTCAATTTAGTATCTTCTATAATTGGTTTATAATTTCTTTTTTCAACAGCAGGAGGCAACTCATCAACTGTATTTACTTCTATAGGAACAAAATCATACATTTGAATGGAAGGTAAATAAAATCTATCTAATATTTTAGTGTATTTTCTTAAGTCATACTTATAAAAAAACTTTGCCAATGAACGCTTAAAAAAAGAAATACTTTTTTTATATTCATCAAAAGCCCAATACACATCTCTATAAAAAAGCCCTATTTTTATATTATTTTTTTTACAAAAATTAAAAAAATTAAAATCTAAAAAAGGGGCAATAGGCAAATGATGTTTTTCTGTTAATGCAGTTGGCATTGTAGAACTTTCACTATACAGAAAGTCATACTTCACACCTTGCTTTATGTTTTTTTTTATATTTTTTATTTGTTCTTTTCTTTCTTTTACATACCCCATTACTACATCAACTTCATAACCTATATTTTTAAAGGCTTGAAGCATTCGCTTCGGTCTTATTTGAGAACCGGATGCTAGATTATCATCTATTTTATTCGGTATGTGAAATATTATTCTTTTCATAAGGCAAATGATCTTATTGTTATTAAAGCTAATTGATATATTCCCTCAAATATAACTATTAACACTATCCAAGCTGAATGATATATAGAATCATAAAAGCCTACAAAAGACATTTCTTTAGGAAAACGTTCAAAAGAAAAATATATTCCTGCAACACTCCTAAAGAATAAGAAAGAAATTAATAAACATAATATAGATACACTTAAATACACAAATATTTATTTTAAAATGATTTTTAAAAATTTATTAGCATAACCACTTAACAAATGATTACCTTTAACTACAATTTCCTTAAAATATTCTTTTTTTGAATAAATTGCTTCGAAAAGTAAAGGATGTTCTTTTGTTTTAATATAAATTAATAACCTTGTAATAAAGTCCCTAATGAAAGTATGCTTTAAAATATATTCCTTTGGATACTCTTTTAAAGGATAAAATTCTAAATTTTCTTCTTTACCTATTAACCTATTATATGTATTTTCTATATACCATTCAAACCAGCGTCTATCACCTGCTATTTTAAAGGACATATCCCTCCAAAAAATAGCGTGTTCCATATCCCATAAAGGCATCCAATAATCAAATCCAAAAAAAGTGTAATTTCGTATAGAATTAACTATATATTTAGGCTCTCTTTCATGCCATTGCCAAAGCTCTATTATATCAGCAAATAAAACTTGATGACTATTAAAATTATTGCACTCACAAAATTGCGACACGTACTTTCGAAATATTTTCTTATTTTTATTGATAATATTTCTATCATTTACAAAATGATAATCTAATATAAAATCTACAAGCTCTTTTTTTGTAGAAGCTTCTTGATAAAAAATAAATTTAGGAAATCTAACTCCTGTCGGGCAATGCCCTGGTGCAAAAATAGCATCTTTTTCCAAAACACCTCGCTCTTTCATTTCCTTAACAGCAATATAATCCTGAATATGAGGAAGACAGTGTAAATTCATTGTATATGATATAAAATCTTTTATACTTTCTTCTTTCCACTCTCTTAACCATTTTTCTTTGGTATATTCTACAAATTCCCATTTTAACCCTAAACTCTGTGCAACTTTCTTACTAATTAGGGCTTCTTCATTTCCTTTTTTACCATAAGTAAAGGTCAATACATTATCATAACCTTTTCTCTTTAATACTGCAACAATTAATAGAGAATCGTACCCTGCACTCAAAGGAACTACAATTTGCCTACCATCTGCATATTCTATAAATCTATCAAATATATTATCAATTACTTCATCATACTTGTCTTTTAATTGTTCCCAAGAATAATTTTTTCTATTATGATTAAAAGAGAAAAAAGTTTCTGAATGTGTTTGTTTATTTTTTCTGTTAATATAAAAAAGTGTTCCTCCTTGTATATATTTAATCTCTTGAAATAAGGTTCTATTTCCCAAAATATATCCCGTTGCTTTAAATTCATTTAAAGCAGTTATATCAACGTTCTTTTTTTTGTTTTCTATCAATAAATTTTCTGCCGAATCACTAATAGAAATTGTATTTTCATCTAACTTATAAAAAATAACTTTAGTTCTTAAATGGTCTGTTCCAATAATAACATATTCGTCATCTACATAGCAAAAAGAAAAAAATCCATTAAGATTCTGCTTTGTTATATTCTTAGACTGAATGTTCTTTACTAAAAACTCAGCCAAAGTGTTTTTGGATAATTGAATATTATTATTAAATAATGTACCAAAAACCCATATTACACTATCAGAAAACTTATATTCCTTAAATTCTTTTGAAAAATTTATTTGTAAATTCATTATTAAATACTTTCTATTAAAAATCTAATTCCTCCAAAAAACACAATGCCTATAATAGCGTATTTAAAAGAAAAAATAAAACTTTCTTTATATTTAACGCCAACTATATTTAACATATAAAAACTCCATAAACACCAAAATATCAAACCAACTAAACCATATAATAATATTGTACTATCACTACTATTAAGGTAGTAATATCCCAATAAAATAGAACCAATTCTACTTAAAAATATGAATATATTAAAAAATAAAGCTTCCTTTTGTCTATTTAATGTAATAAAAATAGTAGATAATGGAGATGTTATAAATACAAAAAATATCCAAGGAGCCAACATTTGTGTATATTCCCCTGCAACAATCCATTTTTCTCCAAAAACAAAGCCAAAAATATAATCAGAATAAAATGTTAAGATTAAAAAAGGTACAATACCTATGTAAAAAAGCTTCTTATACATATCAAAGGTAAACTCTTTTAAGCTATTTCTATCTTCTTTTATTTCTGCTGATTTTTGATAAAAAACCTGACCAATAGAATTTCCTATTATGGACATTGGTGTAAATACTATTCTTTGTGAAAAAGCAAAAGAACCAACAACTGCATTTCCAAAAAAATTAGTAATTAACATTATAGGCAAATGTGATGATGCTGAGTTCAATGCTCCCGACCACATTAAATATTTAGGAAAATCTTGATACTCTACAGCTAATTGTTTTTGTCTCTTAAAAGATAATAATCTTAAATATTTTCGAATAGGTTTAAATAAAATTACATTATTTGTTATTTGAGAAAATATTTGACCTAAAACTAAACCAATATATCCTAAATGAAAAAATCCCAAAATTAATTGAAAGAACGTCAAAGAAGAAGCTCTATAAACAGATGATTTAGATATATTTTTATATTCCTTTTCTCTTATATTAAAATAGTTAAATAAGTTATATATAGACATTAAAAATAATGAAATAGGTATAAAATATAATACCTTACTAAACTGCTTATTATCATA
>PDWI01002805.1_pt1 | contig 25678 bp, 19 predicted proteins | sample 1430891 | NCBI WGS metagenome assembly PDWI01 (sample SAMN01162508, study PRJNA174530) | Oral metagenome, whole genome shotgun sequencing project. | biome: Marine environment; feature: Marine mammal; material: Swab sample of the gingival sulcus; isolation source: swab sample of gingival sulcus...
CCGCTGCAAATTTTCACGCCGGCCCTGGGCATTTTACGGGCCAGATCCGTCAGGAATTTTAAACCGGCATTACGGATGTCCGGATCAGGCGAGCTTATATCCTGAGCCGTTGACAAGCCCAGACTCAGGGCCGTCTGAACCCCTTCACCTTCCGCAATTTTCCGAAACTCGGCAATGCTGCCGTCACTCTGAGCCGCCAGCCATGGAGCACCGTACTCCAGCATGTCAAAACCCAGATTCTTCACCTTGACAATTAAATCCTGCTGATCCTCCAGCCAGTTTGAAACAAAGCTGCCGTAGTGAATTCCCAAAGCGTTTTTCATTATTGTTTTCTCCTTCTTATTATTTTGAACTGTCCTTCCATAACTCCAAATCACTGGAAATTTCTGAACCATTCCACCGGGACGGGGATACCCCGGTTTTTTTCTTAAAAAGCCGGGAAAAATAATACGGGCTGTCAAACGCCAGCCGAAAGGAAACTTCCTTTACACTCATATCACCCCTCTCCAGCAGTTCTTTGGCCCGGTTAATTTTCATCTGAAGAAAGTAATGATAGGGCGACATTCCTGTATACTGGTTAAAATGTTCTCTAAGAGTATAATAATTCACGGACAGCACATCTGTAATTTCCTCTATATCAAATTTGTCACAGATATGTTCTTCAAAAAGAACACGTGCCCGTTCAAACAGAGATTCTTCTCCATTATTCCTGTACTCAGCCTTTCTTCCGGCATACAGTTTTGCCTGTATGCGGGGAATGAGGGAACTGACAAGCTGCTGCATACAGGGCGGTTCGGATTTTACAAGCAGCAAAGCTTCTTCAAACAGTTCCTGTAAAAACTTGCTCACACCTGGTCTGTACACAGGATTCTCCCTGTCCAGGAATTTCCGTTCCAGCAGCTTGTCAGCCCATTCGCCGCGAAATCCTATCCAGTATTCAGACCACCCTGTACTCATATCCGGCTGATACCAGTGCCGTTCTCCGGGAACAAGCAGCAGAACCGTTCCGGGAGTAATGGTTGTTTCTCCAAGAAAAGTCCGAAACCGTCCGGAACCCTGAAGTACATACACAAACTGATATTCATTAAGAATACGGCCGCTGTTCCAGTTGCGCGTATAAGAAGGCGGGTGTTCGTCAGCCTTATACGGATAGGCTTCTCCCGGTTTTATGGTGGTATATCCTACTGTGGTGGTAAACAGCTGCCAGAGTTCATCTTTTTCGGCAATGGGCAGGTATTTAAAGTAGTTATCCTCTTTTGAACGATACTCCATCTACTCCTGTCTACCATACCCGGGGAGAAAAGTCTTCTCCCCGGGATAAAAAACTAGAACTCGTACGAAGCGTAATTATCTTTCAGGAAGTCGGCCGGCGGTCCCATAATGACAGTCCGTCCATCAGGCCAAACTGTAATTTTGCCGACATTTTCCACCATTTGTCCGTCAACAGGCTTCTTGCCGTTAAGCAGATCATTGGCCAGAACAACTGTCAGATAACCCAGTTTGGAGGGATCCCACAGAGTTCCCACCCGGAGAGAACCGTCTTCCAGATACGGACCGGAATCGGTCGGCAGGGAAGTTCCCACAACCGCAATTTTATCGCTGAGTCCTTTCTCCTGAACAGCCTGAGCTGCCCCAAGGGGAGCCGGAGTACTTACACCCACAACACCTTTAAGATTAGGATAAGCCTTGATAAGATCCAGGGTTTTCTGATAAGCCAGCTGCTGTTTCTCGTCCGAAGGCACTCTTTCGGTAACAAGATTCAGACCGGGATAAGCCTTTTTGGCATAGGCCAGGCCGGCATCGATCCAGGAGTTCAGGTTGGCAGCGGAAAGTCCTCCGGTTACAATGGCGTAGTCTCCGGTATCGCCCATTTCTTCAACAAGAAGATCCCACACATGCTCTCCGTACTGCTGGTCATCAATCTGGTGAACAGAAAGATCCACAACGGAAGGATCGGCGGGAGTATCCCAGTCCAGAACTGTAATACCCGCATTCTTGGCCTTCATAAGAACCGGGGTCATGGCCGCGGCGTCATTCGGCGCAACACAGATAGCATCCACACCCTTGCTGATCAAATCTTCAAGCATCCGCACCTGTTCGGCGGCATCGGCGGTGGTGGGGCCGGTATAAATAACCTTGACACCCAAATCCCTGCCGGCCTGAAGAGCACCCACCTCTGAAGCATTGAAATAAGGAATGCCCACAAGTTTCGGCATGACAACAATTGTTACTTCGTCACTTTCACCGCCCTTTTCCGAAGACCCGTTTGCCCAGAGTGCTCCGGTACAAAGAGTCAAAACCAAAAGAACATAAAGAACTTTTTTCATCACAGTTCTCCTCCTGTTTATTTTCGGCCTCACGGCCGTTACTTCCGTTTAATCCTGCCGCCCCTGAGCAGCAATAAAATTGATTGTCAAAACAACAATCAGAATCAACCCCATTACCACATTTGTCAAATACCGGTTCAATCCAATTATGTTCAAACCGCTGGAAATTACCTGAATAATCAGAACGGCAATAACCGTACCCACAACCCGGCCTTCACCTCCGGCAATACTGGTTCCGCCCAGAACAGCCGCGGATACAGCCTGAAGCAGATAAGAAGAACCGTAAGACTCCTTGGCCGAATTATACCGCGAAGCCATCAGAACTCCGGCAATTCCGGCCAGAACACTGGCCACAAGATACGTAATAAACAAATTTTTTCTGACATTAATACCCGAGTATCTGGTTACTCTGGGATTGCTCCCAATCATGTACAGTGTGTTTCCAAGCCTGCTGCGTTCCAGAAAAAGGTAAACAAAGGCCAGAATCAGCAGAAAAACAAGCATGGGAATTGGAACGCCCAGGACAGTCCCGTTGCCAATTTTAATAAACTCCAGAGGAAACCCGGAAATGGCCCCGCCCTTGGTTATTTGAAGACTGATCCCCTCAAAAAGCGTCATGGCGCCGAGCGTGGCCAGCATGGGAGTAACACCTATATAGGCAACAACAAACCCGTTAAAAACTCCGCAGACAAGGGAAGTTAAGAGCATCAGCAGGATACCGGCCAGAACAGCCGCCCCGCCCATTCCGCTTCCCGCAAAAATCTGCGACATCACCAGGCCCCCCACTATCATTGACAGCGTAGCCGTATAAGTAACCGAAAGATTAATGCCGCCCGTTACAATGATAATCATCATGGACAAAGCCAGAATTCCGAACTCGGGCAGCTGATAAGCCATTGACTGAAAATTATACAGGCTTAAAAACCGATCCGGTGAAAGAATGGACATAAACGAAAACACAACCAGAAAAATAATGAAAAGAATGGCTTCCTTGCTTTTAATTATTTTCTGCAAATTCTCTTTCATAGCGGCTTACTCCACATCAACCCGGGTTTTATTCCGATCGGCCCGGCGTTTCTGCACCATATCAATACTGATGGAACCGACAATAATAATGCCCACCACAATTTTCTGCCAGAATGTTGGAATGTGCATCAGAATAAGTCCGTTATTAATAACACAAAACAGGGATACACCGATAAGGGTTCCCAGAATTGTACCGTAACCCCCAAGAACACTGGCTCCGCCCAGAACCACCGCGGCAATAACCTGCATTTCAAACCCCAGAAAAGCGTTCGGGTCAACCTGCCTCATTATGGAGGTATGCACAACAGCCGCCAGACCGATCAGAAATCCCTCAAAGGCATAAACAAAAATCAGAATACGCTCCGGCTTAAAACCCATTCTCTCAGCTGAATCCCTGTTTCCGCCAATTGCATAAATACCCCGGCCGACAACGGTTCTGCGTAAAACAAACCATGTCAATAATACAGCCACCATAAAAAACAGTATCTGTACGGGAAGCCCGAGCACCTGACCGTCCTTACCGGAAAACCGCAGTAAATTCCGGCGTCCGAAATCAATAAAGGACTGGGGAATGCCCGTCATCCATGTACCGTTGGTTATGTAGAGCACCAGCCCCAGAATAACGCTCATGGTTCCAAGGGTTGCCACAATGGGAGGAATTTTCAGTTTGGCAATTAACAGGCCGTTACCAAGCCCCATTAATGTACCGCTGACTACCGCAACAAGAATGGTAAAGTAAAGGCTGGAACTCCAGTTCATCAGGGAATGACCCGTAATAACCGTTACCGCCGTAATAACCGACGATACCGAAACATCAATCCCGCCGGTCAGAAGCACCATAAGCATGCCCAGAGACATAATGCCCAGAACCAGATTGCTTTTCAGTATGTCCAGAAAGTTTTCCAGCGTCAGAAAGGCCGGATTAGCTGCTGAAATAATAACTGAAAGAACAACAAGTGTAACAAGAATGGGAAGTTCTTTCCTTTTCCTTATTTTTTTAAGTTCCATCTGTATACCTATAAAGCCTTACTCATTATGTCTTCCTGACTGATTCCCTCGCAGGGGAATTCGGCCGTAATACGTCCGTGCCGCATAACCACAACCCTGTCGGCAATGGCCAGTATTTCGGGAAGCTCTGAAGAAATAATGATAATACCCAGACCGCTTTCCGCAAGATCCCTGAGCAGTTTGTGAATTTCTGATTTAGCTCCAATGTCAATGCCGTTGGTGGGTTCATCCACTATCAGCACCTTGGGATCCGTGGCCAGCCATTTGGAAATAACCACACGCTGCTGATTACCGCCGGAAAGCTTGGACGTGAGCATCTTTGGAAGGAAGGGGCGTATTTCAAGTTTTTCCATCCACTTCAGCGTTAAATTGTTTTTTTCCTTCCGGTCCACCAGACTCCCCGGCCCGCTCAGGGCCTCCAGCATTGTCAGGGAAATATTGTCTTCAATGGACTTGCTCAGCACAAGTCCTTCCTGCAGCCGGTTTTCCGGAACAAAGGAAAAGCCCGCTTTTACCGCGTCACTGGGCGATTTATTGGCAATTTCCCGCCCTTCCAGAAAGAGCTTTCCCTCCTCGGGCGGATTCAGTCCGAATATGGACTGCACCACCTCTGTTCTTCCGGCACCGACCAGTCCGGTAATACCCAGAATTTCCCCTCTGTGCAGGGTAAAACTGATATCCCGGAAATTCCCCTTTTTGGAAAAGTTTTTAACCTCCAGAAGGGGATCATCCTTCTGATTTTTAGGATAAACCCTGTATTCAATCTTACGGCCCACCATAAGGGAAATAAGCTGCTCGTCATCCAGCTCATCTTCGCTGTAGGTGCCAATGTACTTTCCATCCCGCAAAATGGTGAACTTGTCTGAAATGGCAAAAAGCTCGTCCAGTTTATGGCTGATAAAAAGAAGTGCCATACCTTTTTTCTTGAGAGAACGCATAATCTCAAAAAGTTTTATTACTTCATTATTGGAAAGAGCGGACGTGGGTTCGTCCAGAATAAGCAGACGGGCATTATTGGCCAGAGACCGGGCAATGGCCACCAGCTGCTGTTTTGCAACAGACAATTCACCCAGTACCGCGTCTATGTCAATGTCCACATCAAGTTGATCCAGAGCATCCCGGGAAATTCTTTCCATGGCGCTCCAGTCGACAAAAGTGTCATTTTTCTTTACCGACTGTTCCAGGGCAATATTTTCCATAACAGTCAGATTGGGGAAAAGGGAAAAATCCTGATAAATAACCGCTATTTCGTTCTGCAGGGCCTCAAGGGGTGTCAAACTTTCTACCACACGGCCGCCAATCCGCATTTCCCCGCCGGCATCCGGTTGATAAACACCGGAAAGAATTTTAATAAGCGTTGATTTCCCGGCCCCGTTTTCACCTATTAAAGCGTGAATTTCACCCTCTTCAATGGAAAAGCCCACATTTTCCAGCGCTTTGACCCCGGGAAACGTTTTTGAAATATTTTTCAACTCTACAAGAGCGCGTGCCATATCTACCCCTCCAGCACCATTGTATTATCTCAGCAAAACTGTCCGTCTGGCAATTCACGTTTCTCCATAAAGACATGTGTTTTTTGTCGATGCATATCTGTTTTTTCAAAAAATAATGCACTTTTTTTACCAAACACTCCTTTGTTGACAAAAAAACGCAATCTGTTCCGCCGCAATCTGTCCAAATCCTCAGAATTTCTGTTAATCTGCTGTACTGTATAGATAAGGAGCTTCAAGTGGAACTGAATTTGTTTCTGGGTACCTACAGCTGGATAATTATTCCTCTCGGTTTATTTCTGGGATTACTGGGATACCGCCTGTTCCGGATTTCCCTGTTTATTATAGGCCTGTGTCTGGGCATGACTCTGGGACTCTGGATTGCGGAAACAACAGGCAACATGAATCTGGGTGTTATACTGGGTATTATCCTGGGGCTGGCTCTGGGCGTGGCTTCCAATTTTCTTATACGGTTCAGTTTGTTTCTTGCCGGAATGACAGCCGGCGTTGTAACAGCTGCCGCGGCTCTGGAGTATATTCCTTCCGTTTCCCCCGGCCTGGAAAGTACCCTGTGGATGCTGGGAGCCGGGCTGCTGGCCGGACTTATAACCCTGCCCCTCTATAAAGTTCTTGTTCTTGTAATGACTTCCCTTCTGGGAACTTTTCTTATCTACCAGGGTACGGTTGGGTACTTCCCTTCAAATACCTCAAACTGGATATGGATCCTCTATGTTGTACTCCTTGCTGTTTTCATTGTGGTTCAGGCCAGCGCCCGGAAAGGCCATCCCGATCCGGTAGAAAAAGCCCGCGAGCGCCGCAGCCGTTACTAGAAAACTATTCACCAACCTTGTCGGGATACAGTACCGCTTCTATGTAGCGGCTGTCGTCAAGATACTTCCGCGCCGTATTACTGAGCACTTTCGGAGAAAGTGTATTGTAGAGTGCCGTGCGGTTCAGAAGCTGATCAACCGGTGTTTCCGAAACCGCGGCAAAAACAATCTGTCCAAGCCACCAGTTGTTGCGTTCCAGTTTCTCTTTCAGCGCCTTTTTCTGTGACTCTGCTACATCCGCGGCATATTTCTTTTCCGGCTCCGACTGACGCCACTCATCCACTATTTCCTTAACTTTGGCGCTTAATTCCCCTACACGTTCCGGACTGCATGAATAGCGGATAATAAACCGGTAATCAGCATGCGGCTGCAGGGTCAGATGCGGATAAACACCAACTGTATAGGTGCCGCCGTATTCTTCGCGAATTGTTTTTGTCAAACGCATCTGCAGAGCGGAGGCCAGAGACTGAATGCGGTAGCGTTCAATAAAACTGCCGTCCCATTCGCCAAGCCATATCTGGCTGACCAGGCTCAGCGGTTCAAGGCCCGCCTTCAGGCTGACCCGGCGGGAATCCGTCCGGTTGCGCATTTCTCTGTCCGCCCAGGTTTCATCCGGATTTCCCGCCGGCAGAGCGCCCAGCCAGACCGAAACCAGATGTTCCATCTCCTGAAAATCAAAATCACCCACAAAAACGTAAGTAAAATTCCCGGCACTGGAAAACCGTTCGGTAAAAATTTCCGCGGCACGTTCAGAATCAGCTTCCTCCAGGCGTTCAAGTGTTACCGGAAGGCTGCGCAAATGGTTGTCGTACACGGTCTGCCAGACCAGATCTTCATACCGGGTGGAAGGAGAGGCATCTCTGTTGCGCAGCGCTTCGGTCATACGGTTCATCAGAACAGACCAGGCTTCACTGTCCTCCCGGGGCGCCCCCTGACGCAGATAAATCAGCTGAAAAAGAGTTTCCAGATGCTCCGGAGTTGCCGAGCCGCTCAAACCCTCGTATGTTTCCTGAATATAAGCGCTCAGAGACACATTCTTTCCCGTCAGCACCTTTTCCAGAGCGTCCGCCGAAAAAGTGCCCAGACCGCTCTCTTCGGCAGCCTGCACCGCCAGCCATCCGGAAATATAGTCGGCATCATCCACTAAAGACAAACCTCCGGGACTTACCGACTGAAAAAGAATTTCATCCCTGCGGAAATCTGTTTTTTTCAAAAGAACCCGGGCGCCGTTAGAAAGAGTCCAGTCCTGAATGTCTGTGCCCGGTATAACTTCGCGGGACACAATTTTTCCGGGTTGAGGCTCCTCGGAAACCAGCGGCCCCTGCGGAGTTTTATCTTCCCACTTTTTCAGCGAACGCTTTTCAAGAGCCTCTATCAGGGCGGGAAGCTTCTCTTCATCCAGCACGTTCAGAGTTTCTGACTCGGGTCCGTTCACAACAATAACCCGGTTAAGATCGCTTAAAAGAATTCCCGCCGAGCTGTTTACATCTTCCAGCGTAATACCGGGAAGAACCTGCTGCATGGTTTCCCACTGCCAGTCAATGGAAGGAAAGGCGTCGCCGTTAATAAACGCGTCAACATAGGCCGGAATTAAATCTCTGGATTCCAGATCGCCGCGCTGTTTCCAGTAATTTTCAAAATAACTCATAACATCGGTTTTGGCCCGATCCAGTTCCACCTTCAAAAAACCGTAACGCTGAACCCTTTCAGCCTCAGCCACTAATGCTTCAAGCCCCTCCTGTACGGCATTTTCAGGAACCGAAGCCGCAAGCCCGGCCAGGGAACAGGTTCGGCTGAACGGAGAAGTAAAACTGTAACCATATAAAAACGGAGGATTTTCGCGGCGGCTGATCTCGGTCAGGCGCCGGTTAAGCATAATGTAAAACAGCTGCTCCGACAGTTCCTCTCTTACGTCGCTTCGGTATTCAGCACGGAAAGGTTTATGCTTTACATAAAGCTGCACAGAGCTGTGTACCGCCTCCTTGTCCTGAACCTTTACAGCCAGAGTGTTTTCATGATCGGGAATAAGAAACTCGGGCCGCGGCCGGACATTAACAGGATTGGAATACCCGGAAAAACGCTCGCGTATAAGCTTTACTGTTTCGTCAGAATCAAAATCACCAACAGCCACAACCGCCATCAGATTGGGTCTGTACCAGTCACGGTAAAAACGCCGGAGCGCTTCCACCGGCGCGTTCTTAACCACTTCCATATCGCCGATAGGCAGACGCTTTGCGTACCGGGAACCCTGAAAGAGAACCGGATACATTTTATCCAGCATACGGGCATCGGCCCCGCGTCCAACCCTCCATTCTTCCTGAATAACACCGCGCTCCTTTTCAAACTCATCCTCATCAAGACGCGCGTGAAAGGCCCACTCTTCCAGAACATCAAGACCTGTCAGAAACTGCTCTTCATTGTCACTGCGTACATTCAGTTTGTAGACTGTTTCACTAAAAGAGGTGTAGGCATTAATATCCGGCCCGAATTCCATACCGAACGATTCCAGAACATCGATCAGTTCATTTTCCGGAAAGCGCCGGGTTCCGTTGAACAGCATGTGTTCAAGAAAATGAGCCAGACCCTTCTGATCCTCATCTTCCAGCAGGGAGCCGGCCTTAACGATCAGACGCAGCTCCGCCGTTCCCGAAGGGCGGCTGTTTGAACGGACATAATAGGTCAGACCGTTTTCCAGAACGCCGTAACGCACCTGCGGATCATCCGGTATGGGCTGATCAAGAATCAGCTCTTCCGTCCATTTTCCATCTTCAGCGGCTTTATCGCCCGCACCCCGGGCCGGAAGCAGCAGAACAACCGTCAGCAAAAGCAGTAAAATCAAACTCAGTTTCTTCATACCATTAATATACTGCGCTTTAGTTTTATACGGAAACCGAAAACCCGTGCTGAAACCCCGGACTTTCAAAATTGTCAGACTGATTTCAAAAAGACAAAGCGTTTTTAACGTGCTATAATACCCAGATATTTAGACAAAGGAGCGCATATGAACATTAACTTCCAGGATATCTGGACAACCACCCGGGGAATTGTTCTCAATTACGGGCTGAAAATTCTTCTGGCCCTGGTAATTCTGATTGTCGGGCGGTGGGTTATTAAACTTATCATCCGGTCACTCCGCAAATTTTTCAAAAAACGGAATGTCGAGCCCACGCTCACTTCGTTCGGGCTGAACATTATTTACGGCACGCTCATGGCCTTTGTTATTATTGCGGCTCTGGGCCAGGTGGGCATTCAGACCACATCCTTCGTGGCCATTCTGGGCGCCGCCGGTCTGGCTGTCGGTTTTGCCCTTCAGGGTTCTCTGGCCAGCTTTGCCGCAGGTGTGCTGATTATTCTTCTCCGGCCGTTCAAAATAGGCGATTTTATTGAAGCAGGCGGAGCCACCGGCACCGTTAAGGATATTGGCATTTTTTCCTCCACCCTTAAAACGCCTGACAACAAAATTGTAATTGTTCCCAACACCAATATTATGGGCGGCAATATTACCAATTACAACTTTGAAGACAAACGCCGCATCGACCTCGTTATCGGTGTTGGTTATGACGATGATATCCGTCAGGTGGAACAGCTTCTCAAGTCCATTCTGGAAAGCGAAGAACGCATTCTGCCCGAACCGGCCTCTACCATCGGCGTTCTGGAACTGGCCGACAGCAGTGTAAACTTCGCGGTACGCCCCTGGGTGAACACGTCAGACTACTGGCCGGTATATTTTGATCTGCTTAAAAATATCAAACTCACACTGGATGCCAACGGAATTACAATTCCCTATCCCCAGCAGGACGTATACCTTCATCAGATAACCGAAGACAAATAATTTAAACGCAGCCCCCTTCGGGGGGCTCTTTTAAAGACGAAAGCTGCCCGTAAAGGCTTTCCCCGCCCTTGCACTCCTGTCAGTTCAGAGATACATTTCACCTGGATTGTATGAAAGCAGCAGAAGACTATTCCCACCGAATTTATACTCAGACACTTACGGCTTTGGAAAGCCGTTCAACTCTGCCTGATTTTAATATAAACACCATTGAAGCCGAATACGAAGCACTTTGTGTTTATCAGGGACACGGCTTCCGGAACTTATTCAAAGACGCCGAAATTCAGGGTCAGCTGGACGCGTATCAGGTTTTCATTTACAGGTGGAAAAACGCCGGCCGGGAGTAATCCGCCGCGGCCGGCTGCCTGCTTACTATGCCGTTAGAACCGCCTGAATAATACTTTCTTCTCCGTTTAAGCGTTCTACCACAGAATCTGAAGGTTTTTCATCCAGCTTCAGAGTACAGACCGCTGCCCCGCCTCCGGAAAAAACAGCGTTCTCCATTTCTTCCACATTAACGCCTTCTTCTTTCAAAGACTGGAGAACCGAGGCCAGAACTCCCACACGGTTAAAATGCCGTACAACCATGGTATACTGCGCCGGGCTTTTCTGCTGGGCATTAACAGGATTGGCCGGTTTACCGGTTTTCATATAAGTTTCAACAACCCGCACCGTTTCAGCCGCAATGGCTTCGGAAGCCTGATCGGTGGATGCCCCAACATGGTGGGTTCCCGTAATTTTGGTGGCCAGGGCGGTATGCGGAAAACTTTTATCTCCTGCTGCCGGTTCACCCTGATAAACATCCAGCCCCACTTTCAACCCCTTAGAGTCAATGGCCTTTTCCAAAGCCTCCTGATCCACAATTTCTCCCCGGGAAGTGTTAACCAGAATGGCGCCGTCCTTCATGGCTTCAAGAAAAGCCTTATTAACCAAACCTTTTGTTTCCGGAGAAACCGCCAGATGCAGAGAAACCGCATCCGCTTTTTGAGCAACATCCAGAGGACTGGCGCAGAATCCAATACCGTCCCGTTCCGCGCGTTCCGGTGTCAGACTGCGCGACCAGGCTATCACCGGCATTCCAAAAGCCTTTGCCCGTAAAGCCACAGCTTTTCCAATGGAACCGTAACCAACAATTCCCAGAGTCCGGCCCTTGAGTCCGGAGGCCTTGCCGTAACCCTTTTTATTCCAGACGCCGGCCTGAAGGTCGGCCGCCTGAAAGGCAATGCGCCGGTCGCATGCCACAATCAGACCCATGGCCAGTTCTGCCACGGCATCGGCATTTTTTGCCGGACAGTTAGCCACATGAATTCCCTTGGACGAGGCATGAGCCAGATCTATTGTATTCACTCCCGCGCCCGCACGGATTATCAGCGACAAATCAGGCGCGGCATCAATAGCCGCCGCCGTTACCTTTGTGGAGCGGACAATCAGAATATCCGAATCTCCAAGCGCCGCGGGAAGATCGTCGGCCCCCAAAGAGGGCTCAACCCGAAGTTCAGCTCCCAGGGCTTTTAAATCCCTGACAGCCGCGTCTGAAAGCTTATCGGCAATGAGTATTTTCATAATAGTCATTTTACACCCTCAAAAACCGGTTGAGTAGTAAAATCGTCAAAATCTGCATAAAAAATTGATGAATTCATCGTTCAGGCCCGTATTAGCCAAAAACAGCCCCATCATGTACCATTCAAGCATGAGCCATTACCTGAACCGCATAAACAGCGTTCTTGATTATATTGACCGCAACCTGGAAAAGCGTTTAACGCTGGAAGAACTGGCCGGGGCCGCCTGTTTCTCAAAATATCATTTCAGCAGGGTTTTTGCCGCAGCCATGGGAGAGAACCTGTTTCATTACATACAAAGACGGCGTCTGGAAAAAGCCGCCTCCCGGCTTATCCGGGAACACAGTACAAGCATAATGGAAATAGCCATGGACGCCGGGTTTGAAAGCTCTTCATCCTTTTCCAAAAGCTTCAAAGCACGTTTCGGCAAAGCTCCCGGTCAATTCCGCAACACAGAACAACTCAAGAGCAATTTCAGACAAGACAACAGCACGGATGCGGGTAACACTTGCTACAACCCTGTTACCAATACATGGAGAAGCCTGATGAACAATCAGCACGTGCTTGTGGAAGTGCGGAAACTAAAGCCTTTTACCGCGGCCTGCATACGGAACATTGGACCCTACGCAGGCAACTCCGAGCTCTTTGAAGGGCTGTTCGGCCGGCTCTTTCAATGGGCCGGAGCCCGGAACCTGGTAAAAGACAAACCCCGCATTCTGACACTCTACCATGACAACCCGGAAATAACGGCCGACGAACATCTGCAGATAAGCGTCTGTCTGGAAGTTCCCCCGGACACCGAAATTGAAAACTCCAGCCCCGTCAGAATAACAAGCATTCCCGGAGGGCTCTACGCCGTGGGGAAGTTTGAAATTCATCCCTCAGAGTACACAGACGCGTGGAAGTTCATGTACGGCAAATGGCTGGCCGGCAGCATGTACGAACCGGACGACCGGGAATATTTTGAGTGTCATTTAATGAATCCGAAAGACCACCCGGAAGGAAAACATGCTGTGGAAATTCACGTTCCTGTAAGGAGAATAAAATGAAGCATGAATGGAAAAAACACGAGAAACATTTTTATCTGCCGAAGACCTGCCCGGAAACCGCAGACATACCCCTCTTCAATTTCTTCTCCCTCAGCGGCAAGGGAAACCCCAACAGCGCCTGTTTCGGCGAATATGTCGGCGTGCTCTACTCTCTGGCCTATGCTGTTAAAATGTCGCCCAAAGCCGGTATAGCTCCGGAAAACTACCGGGAGTACACCGTCTACCCGCTTGAAGGCGTATGGGATCTGAACCAAAGCGCCAAAGACGCGCAGGCCGCACTCGCAGGGGCAGCGGTCGCTGCAGATACCGCCGCGGCCGCCCCAAAGCCCGCCGAAACGCCCCTGAACAAAGACAGCCTTGTTTTCACACTCTTTATACGTCAGCCCCATTTTGTTACCCCGGCCTTTGCCGACTTAATTCTTCAGCGCACATGCAAAAAGAAACCCCACGCCCTTCTGGAAAAGGTGCAGTTTACCAGCCTCCGGGAAGGGCCGTGCGTACAAATGATGCACCTGGGAAGCTATGACAGCGAACCCGAAAGCTTTGCCTTAATGGAATCTTTCTGTGCCGCCGAAGGCCTGCGCCGGAAACACCGGCATCACCGGGAAATCTACATCAGCGATCCCCGCAGAACTGCGCCGGAAAAACTCAAAACCGTGCTGCGCTTTGAGGTGGAGCCGGCAGAGTAAAATCGGTACAGCACACACCCCCGGGCGCCGGCTCCCGGTTCATTCTTCAATCAGAAGACAGCAGGTTTCCAGGGTTTTCACCGTCTGCTTAATCCGTATCTCCGCCCAGCCGTTCTGCACCGCAATTTCCGGCGCGGCATCCTGCCGGCAGCCTTCAGAGTCAATAATCAGAAACCGTTTACCCTGTATTTCCTCTTCCCGGACATGCAGGGTAAATCCGAAAGCCGTGTCATAAATAACGTTTGTTACACCAATAAAAATTCCCCGGTCCGTATTGACCGAATGCAAATGCAGCGGATGCCCGCCCGCTGCCGTAATACCGCTCCCCCTGCGGCCCAGTTCTTTCAGTATGTACAGAAAAAACTCCTGGCGGACCCTGCTGAAAAAGGACATGTAGAACGACGGATAATCAAGTCTGTAGGGCAGGCAGAAGACACAGCCGCCGGCCGCGTTATTGTAAAGCAGCGCTCCCGGAAAAAGAGACGTTCCGTCCGCCCGGCAGACAGAAGAAAGAACACGCGCGTCTGAGGCCGGTTCAAAAACACCAAGCGGATCGGAACAGCGCTGGGCGTTCATCCGGGCTTTTAATATTTCAGGGCTTATTGCCGCCCAGATGTCCCTGTTAATCTCTTCATAGGAATAGGCCGTTTCGGACAGTGCCGCCTCAGAAAGCCCATTCACCCCTATCAGAGAGCCGTACCCTCTCTCTGAGAGAATTTGAACACTGGGAAAATCCAGAATAAGCGGGTGCTTCAGAAGTGCTTCAATCTGCTGCGCAGACAAGGCCCGCGCAGTCTGGTCGCTTACCGCGTAGACAACGGAAGTATCTTCGCTGACAGCCTGGGTAAAACCGTGGCTTATTCCAAGAACGTAGAACACCCGGCTCCACAGAATACTCTTGCAGTACAGACTGTTAAGCGTTCCTGTTTCCGCAGATTCCGTGTAACGTGCCGCGTCCGGCGAAAACAGAATCTGAACACCCCGGGCATTCCTGTCCCTTATTCCCAGTGAGGCCAGCGCGTTCAGTTTAGGCTTTGCCTCTCCCAAAGCGCGGGCCAGCCCCCTGTCGCAGTAGGTGTTCATTCCCATATTATCAAAATGATTTATGGTTATTCCGCCCGCTCCGCACATGGCGGCGTTAAACATTTCCCAGACTGAAAAGCTGTGAGAACCGCTGTACTGACCGCTCCGGGGGGAATTTTCCAGTTCCGGATAAATATCGCTTTCCCGGTCCAGGCTGGCCAGAGTATGGCGTGTAAATGCAGGCGGAGTACTGATGGGCGGTGTTTCTGTATACGGCGGCATGTGCGGACGGATAAGGTATCTGTTCTCTCCGCTTAAGGTCTGCATCAGGGAAGGCCAGTTCCGGCCCTCTATACTGTGCACATCCGGAATACTGCTCATCAATCCCAGCCTTACCCCGGGAGCACGCGCCCTCATTGCCGAGGCAAGTTTCTCCGCCGGCGCAAGAAGCGCTTCCCGGGCCAGATCCAGCCAGAGCCCTCTCCAGGGGTGCGGCCTGCCGGGCGCGGTAATTGCGGCAATGAGTTCTTCCCGGGAAACCGCCTTTCCGGCACGGCGCTTAAACCGCTCCATACAGTCACGGCAAAAACAGCCGCCGTAACCCATTAACTCTCCATGATTATGCAGACGCCAGTCGTCTTCCACCCATATAGCGGAAGGTTCCAGCTCTTCGGCCAGATACAGAAAATAATCAACAAGGTAATTCTGCCATTGTTCACAGCTGGGACAGACGGTTATTCCGTTGCTTTCGCCTGTTTCGCCCACCATCAGGCGGAAGTTCTGACCGGCATGAAGCTTCCGGCCCCGGCCCACATGATAGGTAGTTGTCCAGGGGTTCAGACTTATCTCCACCCCCTTCCTCTTCAGCTCCGCTTTGGCCTTCCCGATAAGCTCAACCCACGGCAGGGCTTCTTCTTTTGTTATATGCCCGCAGCTGCGTTCTTCCGGAGCAATAAGAAACATAACCTCTTCGGCTTCTGCCTCTTCCACAAATTCCAGAAGTTTCCGAATTCCTTCCTCCGGACAGTTTGAAGGGTCCAGGGCGTAGCGCAGAATATACCTGTATGAGTTCATTGCCTGTTTCCCGAAAAAACCGGCGGGGAACTCAAGCCCCGCCGGTGAAAATCAATTAAATGAGCCGTTTAGAGTTCTTCTTCCAGCCGTTTCTGCATATCTTTCACAGCCTGATCAACACTCTTCTCTCCGGTCAGAGCCAGAGACGACTCCTCTTTCAGCACACGGTTAATAATAGCCGATTTCGCGTGGAAGGCTTTTTCATCCACATGCCGGTGAGGCTGGCTTAAAATAGCTGAATTTTTCACAAACGGAGGCAGTCTCTTCTTGAAAATTTCGGCAGATTCTGCTGTCGGCACCGGGGGAAGATCTCCGTTTCCGGCTATCAGATTTGCACATTCCGGTGAACTTGCGAATAACTGAAGAACCCTGTATGCCGCGTCCTTCTCCTTATCCGAAGATTTACTGTTTATACCCATGTACCGTGAGGCACCCCAGGTAGTACCGGGCTCAACACCTTTGGGAACCGGCATTTCAACAATATCGTATTCAAACGGATACTCGTCATTCAGGTTTCTGGCTATTGTACCGAAGTTCCAGTCTCCGGCCGGCATCATGCCCACATTCCCCAGACAAAAAGCCTTTACATAATGAACATTGCTGGAAACCCTTTCCGCCCAGCTGGGACTGCTCTTGTCAACCATTGTCATGTCATAGCGCAGCTGAAGAGCCTCCCGGAAGTATTTATTGTCAATGGTGGGACGGCCTTCCGCGTCGTTAAAATGGCCCCCGGCCTGAGTGGCGTAACCGGTCCAGCAGATAGGCCAGGTCGGTTCAATATATCCCCAAACCTTGTCTGTGCCTTCACCGCTGACAAGCTTCTTTGACACTTCCCGGAAATCATCCCAGGTCCAGCCTTTTTTGGGATAAGGGATTCCCGCATTATCAAACACATTTTTGTTGTAGAAAACCATCCAGTACGATTTCTGAATAGGCAGCGCGTAGAGTTCTCCGCCCAGGCGGCTGGCATTAATCAAATCAGCGCCGATAACATCCGGGTCAAATCCGGCAGCGGCCATGTAGCTGTTTAAGGGTGTCAAAACGCCAAGATTCACAAAGTTGAAGTACTCCGCCTGGTTGCAGTCAAACAAATCAATGTCTTCATTGCTCATCAGCATCAAAGTAAGCTTGTCGTTTCTCTGCTGATTGTTACCCTGAAAGGTTGGAATATTAACCAGCTCAATATCGCTGTACTTTTCTTCCACAACCTGCTTTAACTCATCAAAGTAGTTTTCAACAGCGTGGCGGTAAAGGGTAACAACCGTTTTTCCACCGTCAGCAGCACTGTCATCGCCCTGTCCGTTTGCCCAGACAAAAGACGCCGGCAGCAATACAGCCAAAACAATCAATAACGTTTTTCGCATTATTTCACTCCTTTTTGTGTGCTTTACTGAAAAACAATAAAGCAGAAAATACCGGGCGGTATATAACAAAAATCCAGAGGGTCTTGTACTATCCATAGATTTCCCCGGGCTTTTTCCGGCCGTAAAACCCCGTAAAAATATTTCAGCTTCCTTTGCCATTGGAAAAAAAGAAAACTATAATTTACCCATGTTTTTTCAACGGCCGGGAAGCATACAGAACAATATTTTCTTTTCCTTCGCGCTTTTACTTATTCTTCTGGGAATAATACTGTTTATCAGCATCAATCTGCTGGCAGGTGCGTCCCTGGAAAAGCAGGTCCGGCATTCAGAACAGGCCGATCTTAAACAGGCCGCCGTTTTCACCCAGTCCCTGACAGATGAAATGGTTAATCTGGCCCAGTCAATTGCCGGCTCCAAAGCAATAGAATCGGCCCTCAAAAATTCAAACAGATATTACGCCGTCATTAATTTTCAAAAGTCTCTTGAAGATTTTCTTCTTATCTCCAGCGGCTTGAATGCTTCAATAACAATTATTGACGCAAAAGGACGGTTTTACTCAAACTGGCAGACTGACGGCCAGACCTACAAAAACATTGCTGTTTCATTAAAAAAATATACAGAGTACCGTCAGCTGGAACAGGGACTGATAAACTCGTGCTGGCTTCCGGTTTCACCGTCGTTTATTCCGTTTTCAGGCAGCGAAAACTGGATAACATATGCCCAGTCTTTAATAGACAGAAAGAACAATTACAAAAAAACCGGCATACTGATGGTCAGCATACCGGTTTCCCGGCTGCAGCCCATTATAGGAAAAATAAGTCAGTGGGAAGGAAGAACCTGCTGGATTGAACATTCTGACGGAAGTGTCATTGCCCATTCCGGAAGCCGCGGTACAGGGCCGGAAAAGAACAGATCCGGCAGACAGATTGTTCTGACCGAACAGATGCTCATTCCGGACTGGAAAATTATTTCACGCATTCCCTATAAATCGTTTATGGGCGAAGTTATTTTTATCCGCCGCATTATCTTCTTCTGTCTGGCTGTATCCCTGGGACTGGCTTTTCTTCTTTCCTATTATATCGCGCAGCAGCTCTCCTTACCGATACAGCGTCTTATTACCACAATGAACCAGATTAAGGAAAACGACTTTTCCGCACGGGTGGAAACAAACTCTCAGAATGAACTGGGCGATTTAAGCCGGACATTTAACCTTATGATAGACACCATACAGGTTCTCCAGAGTCAGAGAGAAGCCGAAGAAACCAGGCGGCACCAGGCGGAACTGGTACAGAAAGATCTTGAATTAAAAGTATTACGCTCACAAATAAACCCGCACTTTTTATTTAATTCCCTCAATTCCATAAAATGCCTGGCCATAATCAATAAAACGGATCATGTAGCCAATATGATCGCTTCTTTGGGCGTGCTGCTGGAAAACACTCTTAAAAGAGCCGATGAACCCAGTACTGTGGGAGAAGAACTTTCCATACTGGACCACTATTTCAGGCTTCAGAAAATTCGTTTCGGAAGCAGCCTGACTCTCCGTATTTTCCGTGAAGACATAGAAGACAACTACCCGCTGCCCAGGTTAATTCTAACAACCATCGTGGAAAATTCCATTATCCACGGAGGAAAGGAAGAAACGGAAAACTTATCCATCTCCATAGAAATGACACGGAACGGCAATGTTTTTCAGATAATATTTCAGGATAACGGAAAAGGCTTCGGCAGCAGCTTTAACCCCCGGGCCGTGCTGGATTATTCAGCAATGCCCAACACCCCTCATGGAACGGGTTTGAAAAACATCCAGTCCCGTATACACCATATTTACGGAAAAGACTGGGGAATAACAATGAGCAATGGCCGGCAGGGCGGCGCCTGCGTCATAATACAGCTGCCCTTTCAGGAAGGACCGTATGAAGACTGTATTAATAGTTGATGATGAATTTTTGGTGCGGGCATCCCTCAGAACACTTATTCCCTGGGAATCGCTGGGGCTGGCATTAATTGGAGAAGCAAAAAACGGAAAGGAAGCCCTCCGTTTCATTCAGAGCAGCCGGCCCGACCTTGTACTGACAGATATTGTTATGCCGGAAATGTCCGGACTGGATTTAATACGGGAAGTCCGGGAATGGGAGAACGCTCCCGAATTTATAATCCTGAGCTGCCACAACGAATTTGAATATGTCCGTCAGGGCCTGAAAATGGGCGCCAGAGACTACCTTCTTAAACTGTCCATGACCGAGTCTTCCTTAACAGAAGCCATTAAAGGCGTGCTGCCCCATATCCAGGGACAAACATCCGGAAAAGAGAAAGCCCCTGCGTCCCTGCGGAAAACACAAAACACACAGCGCATCATCAAGAAGCTCCTTAGCGGTAAGGCCGTGGACAAAAAAGAAATGGACGCCGTATTTTCAGGCCAGTTTTTTTTCATTACAGCCATTGTGCTCTGCGAGAAAGCGGAAGTTCTCTTAAACCCCCTCGAAGAAGCGGCAAGGGACTATCCGTTTTTCTTTTCAACAGTTACGGAAAACGGGGAATCCGTTCTGATTGCCGGATTTGCCAAAACAGAATCTTCCAATGAAGCCAGGAGTAAAGTCCGCAGAGTTCTTAAAAACGCAATGGATATGGGACTTATGATTTACGGTCATTCGTCCCTTGCCGGAATGAGCGGAATGACCCGAACAGCAGACGGCATTCATCAGGCATGCATCCAGGCCCGGGAAGCGGCTGAACAAGGCTTTTACAGCGGATGGATGAGTATTAACGGACCCTCTGACGCCGCAGCCGCAGGCCGTTCGCCGGGCCGCCCCGCTGAAGAAGAACCCTGCGCGAATCTGCTTCTGGCCATTGAAAATTTCGAAACAGGTGAAATACAAAACAGACTGAACGAAGCCGTTCTTCATATTAAACGTCTTCATAAATGGAGGCCGTCTGCTGTTTTAAAATATTTCAGCGAAGTTTTCTTTCAGCTGAACCGTATGGCCCATTCCGCCGCAATAAACATTGAAGAGCTCTCAGGAAAACACAGCGTGCTCTCCCAAATCAGCAGCGCCAAAACCCTTGACCAGCTCCATAAGGAATTTTCCTCTTTAACAGAACTGCTTATCAGCCGGCTGAACGCCGGAAAGACATCGGAAATTCATAAAAAAATTCTTAAAGCAAAAGCCTATCTGGAAAAACACTACAGCGAAGAAATAAGTCTTTCCACCATTGGAAATCTTGTACATATGAACTCTGATTATTTTGCTCATTTATTTCATATAAACGCCGGCTGTACCCTTATTGACTACCTGACGGATCTGCGGATAGAAAAAGCAAAAACACTGATGCAGGTATCCAGCTTGAAAATTGGTGAAATTGCAGCAAGCGTAGGATATCCGAACTACAGTTATTTCAGCCGGCTGTTTAAAAAGAAAACCGGAATAACCGCGTCCGACTACATCAAGACATTCCGCTGAATTCGGTTGTTATGCGAACCGGTTTTTCCCTGAAGCTTTTCCCCTTAACCAGAATCCGGTTTACAGAAACATGCTGAAAGTTGTGACAGAACTTAACACTGTCTGCGGCCAGTGATATTTGTGTGTTTCCCTGTATGTTCACAAGAAAATTCCGTTCTTTTGCGGATAAAACAACACAGTCCCTTTCCACTCCGGCCGTAATACCGGGGCGGCATATCCAGACAAACAGAAATTCACTTTCCTGAGACGTTTCCAGTAAATCGTTTACGCGGAAGACCGTTTCAGAGCCCGGACGCAAAGAGAACTCCCTCGTCCACAGAGCGTTCTCCCAGCCGCGGTTGTTGCTTGTCAGCCTCATCCGGATACCATTATCCAGTGTCCATCTTTCTATTTGCGCGTGGAGTTCGGTATTGTAAAGCCCCCGCACAGAACCGTCGCCGCGGCCGTTAAGCAGAAGGGAACTGTGGGCCTCCGCTTTTTTATACCATTCAGCAAACAGAACATCATCGTAGCTGCAGCACCCGCATTCACCAATCAACGCGGTACCGTCCATCCATAAATGAAGACCCATCTTTCCCGGATGATAATGACTGGGCGATTTCATCCATACCGATCCGTCAGCCAGAGCCCAGAGTTTCCCGGAACGGAACCGGAGCGCCGACAAGCCGGCGTCTTTCAAATGTGTCCACCCGTCTTGCGCTTCCGGTTTATCCGGAAAGGAAAGGGTCTGCAGAAAGGCCGCGGCGTTTAAAGGGGCGCCGTCGTTTATAACCGGAGTCTTCCCGTCAGGTTCCGCCGTTAAGGCCGCCGCCGAAGCCGCCTTTTTCAGCAGCCGTAAAAATTCCGGAGCTTCCGGCCGGCCCAGCTGTTCAGTCAGAAAACAGGCGTCTCTCAAATGCCAGCATTGAAAGAGGTGATATGAAGGACTTATTTCCTTCAGAAATCCGTCATCAAAAAAATCGTTTTGCCCATGAAACAGCGACAGGGAAGCCCCCTTTTCCAGCCACTGCCCGGCTTCCGGAACATGGGGAAAAGCCGCCGCCATGTAAAGAAGAGAAAGCGCGCGCACAGACTGGTGGTTATCTCCCTGACGGGGAAAGGCCGCCTTTTCAGCCCAGTACACAACACGTCCATGCTGTATTAACACATTGTTGATTTTCTGTATTTCACTGTCTGAAAAAACCTCTGAATTCCGCAGTAAATACAGGGTATAAAGTATATGAATAATCCGGGACGCCGGCTGAAAGTCGTACCAGATATATTCCAGATCTGTATTATCCTTCTGATTTTCCTGATGACTCCTCTGGTTGTACAGGGCCCTTTTTGCGTTAACCCGTTCTGTCATTTCCAGGGTTTCCTGTTCCGAAAGCGGCGGAGGGCACTGACGGATAAATTCAAAAAGAAGGTTTTTCAAAACCTTTCCAGCCTCTGAAGAACCGCGTACAAGAAAATATTTTGCCAGGGGAACAAGAACGTACAGGCGGTTCAGCCAGCAGGACATTTCCACCGAACGCCAGTACTCCAGCCGGCGGAACTGACAGTTTTCCACACCCCCGAAAGGCCCGAGTATGTCTTTTTCCAGAACGGCTTCGGCAATTATCAGATCGTCTGTTGAGCCGGCCAGCTGGTAAAAAAGATGACACCCTCCGCCGTCCGGCGGGTATAAGTCAAAAAAATTCCAGGCCAGAAGTTTTTCTCGCGGAACAGGCGGAATAAACATCTCAATCATCAAAACCCCGTTTGTCCGGAGTGTGGGGAACAACGTCAGCGGTTTCCATAAAAAAACGCAGCAGACGTTTTTCCATTTCAGAACGGAGCTGCCGGTATTCAGGCCGATCCGCAACGTTATTCAGCTCCATGGGATCCTTTTTCAGATCGTAGAGTTCATCCTGTTCATACAGCCTGTGAACATACTTATGCGTTTTTGTGCGAACCATCACCGCTTTTGTATGCTCCGGTCCTTCGCTTTTTTCCAGATTTACCCGGGGCCATAACAGTCCGCTTTTATTGCTGCTGCTGGTACTTTCAAGCTCCATGCAGTGCCGTTCGCCGTGGCAGCGGCCGCCTTCGCAGAAAACGGCATCACGGTGCTCGCTGTCCTGCGCAAGAAGAGGAAGAAGCGTGCGGCCGAAATGCGTGTAGGAAGGAACAAGGTTCAGCAGGTCTTCAACCGTTGCCGTAAAATCAACCAGTTCCACCAGAGCGCCGCGGCCGCCGGGATTCACATCATACCCCGCCGGAGGTTTTATAACCAAAGGCACCCGCGTTAATGAATCTTCAAAAGTATTCTGGGTCTTTTCAACAAGACCGTAATTCCCCGCAAAATCACCATGATCGCTGAAAAAGAAAACGGCCGTGTTGTCATACAGCCCCCTGTCTTTAAGAGCCTGTAAAACCATGCCAAACTGATAATCTATTCGGGAGCACATGCCCAGATAAACAGCTTTAAGCTCTTTCCACTGCTCAGCCGTCCAGTGGCTCAAATTCTGCCGGCGGTATATGCCCTGAAGCATGGAAGGTTTCCCGGACCAGTTTTCAGGGGCAGGATAACAGTTCTCCAGGCGGCCGCGGTCAACAAGAGAGAACCAGGGTTCCTCCACTCCGTAGGGAGAATGCGGATACTGAAGAGGCAGGTACAGACAGAACGGACTCTCCGAGTCAGCCTCGTTCTCTATCCAGGAAACACAGCTTCGAACATGTTCCCAGTCCCGGTCTTCATAAAAACAGCCCTCTGGAACATCTATTTTCCCGGCAAAATTGGAGTAGTAATCCCGGCTGCCGGGAGAGGCGCGCCAGGATTTCTGATCCGCGCAGAGTTCCGGCTTTTCCTTACCGCTGAGTTTATGTTTTTTATTAACGTAGTTTTTCCAGGAGTTCTGTCCCGGAAGAAGATCGTTTTTACCGCCCCACCACACATAATAACCGTTGTCCTTGAGCGTCTTCAGAAGCATCGGCTCATCCGGCTGCAGCATGTGATACATGGTTCTGTGCCCCCGGACATGCGGATACCAGCCTGTCATAAAACTGCACCGGCTGGGAGTACACACCGGATTCTGGCAAAAAGCATTTCTAAAGGAAACGCCTTCCCCTCGGATGAGCGCGCTGAGATTCGGCATAAGCTCTTCGGGCTGATCCAGCACATCTCCGCGCATCTGGTCCGGATTAAAAATAAGTATGTTTGGTCTGCGGTTTTCCGGAGCCGAACCCATCCGGTTAACCCTTAACGCCGTCAAGCGCTATACCGCTGATAAAATACCGCTGGCCCAAAATGAAAATTATCAGAACAGGCACAATAGCCAGAGACGAACCGGCCATAATTTTTCCATACTCTACATTATATTCCGAAACAAAAGTCTGAAGCCCCATTGTAATGGGCATTTTCTCAACACTGCGGATAAACAGCAGCGGCCGCAGAAAGTTGTTCCAGCTCCACAGGAACTGGAACAGGGCCAGCGAGGCCAAAGCCGCTTTTATCATGGGAAACACAATACGGAGAAAAATTATAAAATTGGACGCTCCGTCAATCCGGGCCGCCTCCATAAGAGACGAAGGCAGTGTCATAATAAACTGTCTCAGCATAAAAACCCCCAGAGCATCAAAAGAAAAAGGAACAATTAACGCCACCAGACGGTCACTCCAGCCAAGCCCCCTTACCAGCGTGTACACGGGAATCATAATGGAATGAAACGGAACCATTATTGTTGCCAGAAAAAGAATAAACAGCAGATTCTTCGCGGGAAACTCAAACTTCGCGAAAGAGAAACCGGCCATTGAACAAAGCGCGACATTAATAAGGGTAACAAAAGATGCCGTAATAAACGAATTCAGATAAAAGCGGGCAAAGTTATACTTCGGACTGAAAAAAATTGCGGCATAATTGGTAAGCGTCGGTTTTTCGGGAATCCAGGTGATGGGAATTTTAAAGATTTCCGGCTCAAACTTAAAAGACGACGAAAGCATCCACAGAAAAGGAACAACCATTAAAAACCCGAAAACAATCAGCACAACATGAATTATCAGCTTCCGTATCCACTCATTTTTTCCTGATGACAAACTATGCCCCATAATTTACCCACCTTTTTTCTGTAGACTTCTGTATGAAGGTCAGCGCGAGTGTTATAATAAAAAGCACCATGGCCGCGGCCGAAGCATACCCCAGCCGGAAGTCCGTAAAAGCCTTTTCATAAATAAACTGAACCAGTGTGGTTGTAGCGCGGCCGGGACCGCCCTCCGTCATAATGTAAACCTGATCAAACACCTTAAAAGATCCAATGGTAGCCACAATCAGCGAATAGAAAATGGACGGGGTTAAAAGCGGCAGTGTTATTTTTGTAAACTTCTGAAAAGAAGACGCGCCGTCAATAGTGGCCGCTTCATAAAGAAACTCCGGAATTCCCTGAAGCCCCGCAAGAAAGATCACCGAAAAATATCCAAAGCTTTTCCAGATACTCATTCCAATAATGGACGGAAGCGCCCACCTGGTATCAGAGAGCCAGGCCGGAGGATTCGAAAATCCAATATGCTTGAGAAACAGGTTAATGGGACCGAATGTCGGATGCAGCAGTACAGACCAGACAATAGCTACTGACACAAGCGCGGAAATATACGGCATAAAAAAGACAACCCGGTAAAATTTCTGTCCCCGGATTTTAGTGTTTAAGAGCTGAGCAACTATTAAGGCAAGAATAAGCTGTCCCGGAACAACCCCCAGAGCGAAAAACGCGGTGTTCTTCAGCGCAATGAGAAAAGTGTCGTAATGAAAAAGCTTCTGAAAGTTCTGCAGTCCTATAAAATTGATTTTTGTAAAACCGTTCCATTCCGTAAAGCTCAAAGCCAGCGATGAAATGTTCGGATACCATTTGAAAAGCAGTAAACCCAGGAAGCTGGGCAGCAGGAACAGATAGGCATCGATCTTGTCTCTCTTTCGGCTGAACACAGGTTTCCTCCCT
>PDWI01002806.1_pt1 | contig 25657 bp, 18 predicted proteins | sample 1430891 | NCBI WGS metagenome assembly PDWI01 (sample SAMN01162508, study PRJNA174530) | Oral metagenome, whole genome shotgun sequencing project. | biome: Marine environment; feature: Marine mammal; material: Swab sample of the gingival sulcus; isolation source: swab sample of gingival sulcus...
ATGAAGCCAGCAGGCTTTTAGTCTTAATCCTAAATAAATAAGCTACAGGCTCGGACTTTTGCTCCGAGCCTGTACTCATTTTTGTAATATGATAAAATAAAGCTATTTTTGTCTAAATACTATAGCTATATATAATACTTTAAGGAGATAGATGGAGTCAATAAGACAGATATTCCGTATCGGTTATGGACCAAGTAGTAGTCATACTATGGGACCAGTACGAGCTGCTGAGCAGTTTATAGAGCGTTGCCCAAATGCGGTTCGTTATGTGGTTCATCTATATGGAAGTCTTGCCACAACTGGTAAGGGACACATGACGGATGAAGCTCTTATTCGAACTTTGTCTCGTGTCGCTCCCTGTGAGATAGATTGGCACTACGACATAGAACTACCCTTTCACCCAAATGGAATGAAGTTCGAAGGCTTCGACAATGAAGGGCATCTACTTGATGAGTATACAGTATTTAGTATTGGTGGTGGCACATTAGCAAATGAAGACTTCAACGAGCAGAAGACCAAAACGGTATATCCTAAGAACCGTATCAAGGATATTATGATTGAGCTAAACCAAACAGGTAAGACTTTTTGGAGCTATGTCGATCAATATGAGGAATCTGATATTTGGGACTATCTTGATGAAGTATGGACGGTGATGCGTAACGCTGTAGAGGAAGGACTGGAAGCTGATGGCACTTTACCCGGTGGATTGGGGCTTCGCCGTAAGGCTGCTGCCTATTGGTCTAAGGCTATGGGCTATGGCTCACTAAGTATTAAGAATAGAGGCTTAGTCTATTCCTATGCGCTTGCTGTTAGTGAGCAGAATGCTTCGGGCGGAAAGGTCGTTACAGCTCCTACTTGTGGTAGTAGTGGTGTCATCCCTGCAATTCTTTATCACTTAGATAAGACCCGAGAATATGGGAGAAAACATATTCTACGTTCCTTGGCTACAGCAGGACTTTTTGGAAATGTTGTCAGAACCAATGCCTCTATATCTGGTGCTGAAGTTGGCTGTCAGGGAGAGGTAGGGGTTGCTTGTGCTATGGGTGCAGCAGCTGCATGTCAGCTCTTTGGGGGATCGCTCTCTCAGATTGAGTATTCTGCTGAAATGGGGCTTGAGCATCATCTTGGGCTAACCTGTGATCCAGTATGCGGCTTAGTACAGATCCCCTGTATTGAGCGTAATGCCTTTGCTGCGGCTCGTGCCTTAGATGCCAATACCTATGGTAGTTTTAGTGATGGTATACATAGGGTAAGTTTTGACCAAGTGGTCGAAGTGATGCGTAGGACTGGTAAGGACTTACCAAGTCTCTATCGTGAGACTTCGACAGGTGGGCTGGCTATAGAATATAAGATTGAGTAAGATATAGAATAGAATGAAAATAAAATCAGCAGAGTTTGTTATCAGCAATACGGACGTTAAGCTATGTCCTGCAGGTACTTTACCAGAATATGCCTTCATCGGACGCAGTAATGTTGGGAAGTCTTCACTGATCAATATGCTGACACAGCATAAAGGCTTAGCAATGACTTCACAAAAACCCGGTAAGACGCAATTGATTAACCACTTTCTAATCAATAGAGCTTGGCATTTGGTAGATTTGCCGGGTTATGGTTATGCCAGAATGAGTAAAGGCAGTCGGAATAAGCTAAAAAGTATTATTGAAGACTATATCCTCGAACGCCCACAGCTAACAAACCTATTCATTCTCTTGGACTGCCGTCATGAGGCTCAGAAAATAGATTTAGAGTTCATCGAATGGGCTGGCGAGAATGATATACCACTCGCTCTAATCTTTACAAAAGCCGATAAACTGACAAAAGCCAAGCTTAAAGCAAACATAGAAGCTTATCAAGAGAAACTATTAGAACAGTGGGCAGAGCTACCGCCAATCTTCATCACCTCAAGTGAAAAAGCTATCGGACGTGATGAAGTCCTCGACTACATCGACGCAATCAATCAAGGATTATAAACAGAAAATATAAAATAAAATGGCAACAAAAGGAACAATCCTAGTAACAGGAGGAACTGGATATATCGGTTCACATACTACAGTTGAGCTGATTAACGCAGGTTACAAGGTTGTATCAATGGACAACCTCTCAAACTCAAACATCAATGTCTTGGACGGCATCGAGGCAATTACAGGTGTACGCCCAAAGTTTTATGAGGCAGACTGTAACGATGAGGCAGCTGTAGAGAAGATCTTCTCAGAGAACCCAGACATCGTTGGGCTAATTCACTTTGCAGCGTCTAAGGCTGTTGGTGAGTCTGTTCAGCAACCACTGAAGTACTATCGCAATAACCTTCTTTCGCTAATAGTTATGCTTGAGGCTATGGAGCGTCATGGCACGAAGGGTATCGTATTCTCTTCTTCTTGTACTGTCTATGGACAGCCAGAGATTTTACCAGTAACAGAAGAGGCTCCTGTTCAAGAGGCTCTTTCTCCTTATGGTAATACAAAGCAGATTAACGAAGAGATTCTAAGAGATGTGATCTATGCAGGAGCGAAGTATAAGGTTATCCGCCTTCGTTACTTCAACCCTATCGGAGCACACCCATCTGCTCTTATTGGTGAATTGCCAATCGGTGTGCCACAGAACCTTATTCCTTACCTAACGCAGACTGCTGCAGGTATCCGCAAGGAATTGAGCGTCTTCGGAGATGACTACAATACGCCTGACGGCTCTTGTATTCGTGACTACATCAACGTAGTAGACTTGGCTAAGGCACACGTTATCTCTATTGATCGTATTTTGGATGAGAACTCTAAGGCAGACCCAATGGAAACCTTTAATATTGGTACAGGTCGTGGTGTGAGTGTCCTTGAACTAATCAACACATTTGAAGAGGTTACAGGCGTGAAAGTACCACATAAGATCGTAGAGCGTCGTGAAGGAGATATCGAGCAAGTATGGGCAGAGCCACAGCATGCCAATGAAGTACTTGGCTGGAAGGCTCAAGAAACTCTTGGCGATACGCTGAAGTCTGCTTGGGCTTGGCAAGAACGTCTGATGAAGAAGTAAGTCTTTGCTCTTAATCTATAAACACAAAAAAGAGAGGTTCATCGCCTCTCTTTTTTTGTGTTTTGACATAAGCCTTTGTTTGTTATAGTCGCTTGATATAAGCTCTTCGTGTCTTGTGATGCTCTTTTTCAAAGTAATCCCACTGCATCTGAACGGCAGCGTTTGTTTCAAGCTCGGGGTTACTTTCGGCATATTTGACACCATGCTCATTGAACACCTTACATAGATCTTCGAAGATCAAAGCATTAACCCCCTTATTCTGATATTCAGGAATGATACCAATTAGATAAAGGTCTACGACATCGTTCTTCTTCGACTTAAGAGCTTTTAGAAGATAAGCCCAGCCAAATGGGAAGAGTGACCCCTTAGCTTTCTTAAGTGCATGGCTAAGGTTTGGAATTGTGATAGCCACTCCTACGACTTTATCATCTGCTTCACGAATGACAAGGGTCAGGAAGTCAAGCCTTAGCATAGGGATATACTGCTTAACGTAGTAGTCAATCTGCTTCTCTGTTAGTTCAGAATAACCATAAAGAGGGGCGTAGGACTGATTAAGCGTTTCAAAGACACGATGAGCATAAGGCATAATCTCTTTTTGACTCTTGAACTTTAATATCTTAAGTCCATATTTATCTTTAATGATTCCTGCAATACGTCGATGTCTTTCGGGTATTTCTTTCGGTATTGTAATGCGGAACTCCTTCCAATCTTGATCCTTGACAAATCCTAATCTATCCATGTGCTTAGGATAGTAAGCATAATTGTAGATTGTATTCATTGTACTTAGCTGGTCAAAGCCTTCAACGAGCATGCCTTCATGGTCAAAGTCTGTGAAGCCCATTGGTCCTTGTAGCATTTCCATACCTTTTTCTCTTGCCCAGTCTTCTACGGCTTTGAAGAGGGCATCTACGACCTCCTTGTCATTGATAAAGTCCACAAATCCAAAGCGAGCATTTGTTTGATTCCATGTGTCATTAGCTCTATGGTTGATGATCCCTGCTATACGCCCAACAATCTTTTTGTCTCGATAGGCTAAGAAATAGGCTGCTTCACAAAACTCAAATGCAGGGTTTACATCTGGATTAAGCGTTGCAACTTCATCACTTATAAGCTCTGGTACATGATAACGATTGTCTTTGTATAGCTGTATGTTAAACTTCGAGAACTTCTTCAAGTCCGATAGCTCTGTGATACGTTTTATTGTTACTGCCATAATAGTCTCCTTTTTTATTATAATGGTCGGACTCCTTAGTATTTATAAGAATCTTACTATCTTTATCCTACAAATTTAGTAAAAATAAAAAGAAACATAGCATATTATGTCGGACTGGAAGCAGAGATTAGGTGTCGTTTATAGCACAAATCCAGATTTTACTTACGAAGAAGACTTCGTTGAAGAAGAGGAAACCTTAGCTCCTGAAAAGCAGAATCTTCGTTTATCTATTAGCAAAAAACATCGTGCAGGTAAGGAAGTAACACTTGTTACAAACTTCGTTGGCACGACAGAGGACTTGCAAGCCTTGGGCAAAACGCTCAAGCAGAAATGCGGTGTCGGTGGTAGTGTCAAGGACGGCGAGATTATTATTCAGGGGGATCAAAGAGAGAAGCTAAGAGCTATCTTGTCAAAGCTTGGCTATAAATTCAAAGGTTAAAGGCTGATTATTATGGAATGGCAAACTTTACTTTCAGACAAGCGATTTGGACAAGAAGACCACAAAAGAGAAAGAGCTAAACGTCGCAGTAGTTTTGAGCGAGACTTCGATAGACTTGTCTTCTCTTCTCCCTTTCGTCGCCTGCAGAATAAGACTCAGGTATTTCCTCTGCCAACAAATATCTTTGTTCATAACCGCCTAACTCATAGTCTTGAGGTTAGTTGTGTAGGTCGTTCATTGGGGTCAATGGTTGGTTATGTCTTAGCTGAGCGACACCCCAAGCTTGAAGGCTTAAGTTTTCCTACGGCTCTGAGCGAAATCGTCAGTGCCGCTTGTTTGGCTCATGATATGGGTAATCCACCATTTGGTCATAGTGGAGAACGTGCTATAGCTGCGTATTTTCGTGAAGGTAATGGTCGGCAGTGGCAAGAGGCGGTGCAGAATGAGGGCGGTCGCTGGGAAGACTTCTTGAATTTTGAAGGCAATGCCAATGCTTTTCGTCTGCTGACGCATCAGTTCAAGGGGCGAAGAGAGGGGGGCTTTGCTCTAACCTATGCCACGCTGGCAAGCATCATCAAATATCCTTTCAGCAGTGAGCTAAGCAGGACTAAGGCTAAGTTTGGCTTCTTTCAGACGGAAGAAAACTCGATGCGTAGGCTTGCAGATGAACTGGGACTGGTTCAAATATCTTCTGCCCCTCTGCATTACGCCCGTTATCCGCTTGTCTATCTTGTTGAGGCTGCCGATGATATTTGTTATCAGGTTATGGATATTGAAGATGCCTATAAGCTTAGGATACTTGCTTATGACGAAGCCTGTGAATTGCTCCTTGCCTTCTTTGATGATGAAGATAAGGCTTATATGCAGGCAACGATGAGTGACATCTCCGACCGTAATGAGCATATTGCCTACCTACGTAGCAAATTGATTAACTTACTTGTTGAAGAGGCGGTCGAAATCTTTTTGGCAAATGAAGAGGCTATTCTAAATGGAAAATATAATCAACCTTTATTAAAGGAGTTGAGTCCTCTAAGGGCAAAGGCTTTTGCTCAGTGCAGTGCTGTTGCTATGAGTAAGATCTATCGTGCTAAGGAGGTACTTAATGTTGAACTTGCTGGGCATCGTATCTTTACGGCTCTGCTTGACAAACTACTTGATGCCTTGCATAAGCCAGACTATGCTTATAGTAAGGTTTTGCTGGGGCGTGTCAGCTCGCAGTATAATACGGAAGAGCCTACGACCTATGGCAAGATACAATGTGCTTTGGACTTTGTATCTGGTATGACAGATGTTTATGCCTTGGATCTCTATCGTAGCATTACTGGCATGAACCTCCCTGCTATCTAAGAAAAAAGACTCTCCTTGTGTATATTAACTATAAATAAAGACAGAATGGACGAACTTCATCCACTGGGGCTTCAGTTAGAGATGGCAATTATGTTTTCTTCTTTGGAAAATAATTGTTCAAAAGTTAAGAAAACCTCTTTAGAGGAAATGAAGCTAAAGGGCAAGGTAAAATCCCTTAAAATAACAACCTACGATACCATTGTAGAAGATGGTAGAATTGTAGAGAAGAAATTATCGCCTTATGTTGAAACCTTTAGCTTCGACTCTAAGGGTAGTAAAATTGAATCCGCAACCTACTACAAAGATTCCTTGCACAATAAAAGTATTTATCTCTATGATGATCAGGGAAATAATCTTGAATCTTCTATGTATAACTTAGATGGTTTGTTAGAGAGTAAAATTATTCGCAAGTATGATGATAGAGGACGCAAAATGGAGTCTCTCCATTACAGGCGATATAGTTTAATAGAGAAAAAGACTTCGAAGTATGACGATAGAGGTAATAAAATTGTTTGGATTTATGAGGGTAGGGACGAATCATTTGAGATTCGATGGATTTATCAATATAATGACAATGTTGACTCTGCTGATTATTTTCATACTGTAGAGCATCTTGTGTATAAATCTGATAAGTCATTAGTATATAGAAGAATTTATAAATATGATGATAAGGGCAATAGAGTCGAGACGCTTAGATACAATCCAGATGGCTCTTTTGAAGGCACAACAACTTACAAGTATGGAAATCTTGGTAATATCCTTGAAATTGCATCATATAATCCCAATGGGACATTAGTCTCAAGAGACCTTGATAAATACGATGATAGAGGTAATATTATAGAGTCGGCTAAGTATTATTTCAATAATGCATTATATAGTACCTCTTTTTTTAAGTATGATGAGCATAATAATCAAATTGAGCAGATCAGGGTCTACCAAGATAAGCCATCAACAGATCAATGGCTTACAGAGTATACATATAATGATTGTGGAGATTGGATTCGTAGATTTGAATACTTCAACATGACGACCTGCAAGATTACAGAGCGAGTGATTGATTACTATGATGCCCCTCTTTAATCAATTTCTCTTGATAAAGAATAACTCTTTTATGAAACACAAAGCTAACAATCTGTATATAAGCAAGATAAAAACAACCTTGACCACTTCTAAAAATAACATATATTAAATTTCAAAATGATATATATTACTTTTTCGAATAACATATATAACTTTTTTGAATGATATGTGTTATTTTTTTACTGAAGTAGTCCCTTTTTATTAGTGTCCTAAATAAGCATTCAATCTACTATTTATCAATATTCTATACTCTACAGCTTGCAGGCAATCTTGGAAACAAGCAGAGCTTAATTAAGCCTGTAATTATTGAGACGGTCATTGAGATCGCCTGAGCCTATCAAGATGACGAAAGGTGTATGAGACTATTCAGAAAAGAAGCTTAGGACGTAGTCGGAGCTGTAAAAAGCATTGACGATAAAATCGTCTTCCTTGTAGGTAAGCGTTAGCTCTGCCTTAAGCTCTGGCTTGAGGCAGATTTTTTTTAGTTTGAAGGCTTGTAGGTAAGGTTCTTGAGGGTTTAAGGCTTTGTAGAGGCTTTCCTTTGCAGACCAAAGCAAATGAAGGGCTAAGCTCTTATTATTAGAAGAGACAAGTAGCTCCTCTTCATTATTATCTACAAACTTTCTCTGCACACGTTCTACTTGCTCTCCTATATCCTCAATGTCAATGCCAAGATAATTGTAGCTTTTGCTCAATAATAAGGCGATATATTTATCAGAATGACTAATACTGAGCTTAATATCAGGATAAGTATCTAAATAAGGTTTCCCATTAGGCTGATGAGCTATTTGTTCTACTTTGGGGAACTCTGTCTTTAATAATTTTAGGCTAAGTTCTTGTTCTTCTTTATGACGCTTTACCCCCTTTTCCTGACAGGTCTTTTCTGCTATTAAGAGTTTAAGGTCTGGGTTGGGGGATAAGTCTATAATCTCCATATTGTATCCTTACTTAACTTTTTAGCTCTTTGACAGCCTTATTTCGGAGGTGTTAGCTTAAGGCTTATGATACGAAACTTAACAAGCTCTTTGACGCATAGCTGCCATTTCCCTGCCATGACCTTGTCGTTTAGGCGAGGAAGATCTTGTTTTATCTCCAAGAATAGTCCCCCAAGTGTATCAACGTCCTCTACAGACTTTCCGAACTCATCGCTGTCAATATCTAATAGGCGACAAACATCTCCGATAGGCGTCTTGGCATCAAAGAGGAAAGAGCCATCAGGAAGACTTTCATAGGGTAGCTCTTCGGTGTCGTATTCATCGGATATATCGCCAACAATCTCTTCGAGTATATCCTCCATTGTTACGACGCCACTTGTTCCGCCATATTCGTCAACTACGATGGATATGTGTACTTTATTGCTACGAAGCTCTTCCAAAAGGTCATCAAGGGGTTTGTTCTCTGGTACAAAGAAAGCCTTACGCATAAGCCCCTGCCATGCGAAGTCTTTTGCTTGATGTTTATGAGGAAGTAAATCCTTGATATATAAGATGCCCTTGATATTATCTTGAGAATCTTTATAGACAGGGATTCGTGAATAGCCTGATTCTAACATATGTGCTAATACTTTCTCAAAATCCCATTGGCTATCTACCGCACACATATCTATACGTGGCACCATTATTTCCGATGCAGTGCGATTAGAAAAATTCACAATATCTTCAAACATAGCCTTATCCTCTGGTTTCTCGCCCTCAATCAAATCAACGGCATGGCTAAGATCATCGACAGATATGTCATAGCCTTTGCCCTGCATACGCTTGGTAATGAGCTTCGTTGAACTTACCAAAAAGGAAGATAGAGGGTTTAGTAATTTGCTGATAACACGCATTATAGGTACAGAGAAACGACTAAACTTAAGGGGCTGTGATTGTGTGTAGACCTTGGGAACTATCTCGCCAAAGAGCAAGAGCAAGAGGGTAAGGATAACTGTATTGAAGAGGAAGTTTAAGAGCGTATTTGCCCCAAAGTCGAAGATAAAGTTAAAGGCATATCCTGTTAGGATAACGATAGCTATATTTACGATATTATTACCTATAAGTATCGTTGCTAAAAGTTTTTCTGGATTCTTGAGCAATTCCATAAGTTCTGCATCGATTGCTGTCTCTTCGTCCTTGATGCTCTCTATGTCGCTTGGGCTAAGAGAAAAATAGGCTACCTCGGAGCTAGACATGAAGGCAGAGGCTAAAAGGAGTAAAAGCCCCATAGATAGGGCTATCCATGCAGATATGGGGATTGTTTCTGCAAAGATTTGAATTGCTCCAAGTAGATTAGTGTTGTTTATTGTTAGCAATGTTGCTGTTATGTTCATTTTTTATAGCTAATATCTTTATAACTAATAACAAAGATAGTAAATATCTATTTTATTACTTCTTAAGTATTAAAGGGAGAGCGTGTAGCAGCTCCTTCATGTCAGAGAAGATAAGGTCTGCTCCTTCTTGCCAAAGGATTTTATCTGCTAAAGGTCCTGTGTTGACTGCAATAGTAAAACAGCCTGCCGAGTGAGCAGAGCGAACGCCTTTGGGTGCATTCTCTATGACAATCGTTTCATAAGGGCTTAATTGCCCTTTTTTCATACCCATGAGGTAAGGCTCTGGATTGGGCTTGCCTATCTTAACGTCAAGACCTGTTACCATAAGTTCTTTTGAGAAGCAGTTTGGGTATGAACTGTTTAGCTTATTTAACAATGAGCCTTGCGAAGAACCTGTAACGATGACACGTTTAAGTATGGCAAGAGCCTCTACAAGTTTATCTGCATTTGGGATTATGTCGCCAGTGTTGTATTTAACAAATAGCTCCGTCTTACGACCATAGACTGCTTTTTGCTCCTCTGCTGTGGCATCTCTGCCATAAGACCGATTATATAATAGGTTGATTGAGTAAACACCTGTCTGTCCCTCAAACATATAGCAGTCTTCTTCGCTCATCAATAGCCCAAACTCCTTTGCTGTCTCCTGCCACGAGCGGCTATGGGCAGGCATGGAGTCAAAAAGAACACCGTCCATGTCAAAGCATACACCTCGGAAACTTAGCTTCTCCCTTTCGTGCCTCTTGGCAAAGCTCTCTAAAGCCTGTCTAATATCTACCTCTCTCATACTTCTTTCTCTATAAATAAAAAGGAAGAGCTACACCTTGGGGCATAACTCTTCCTGTTGATATATTGGGTTAGTACCCTTACTTCTTCTTTCCTTGGTTCGCAACAGCGTCCATGAGCTTCTTGATTTCTTCTGGGTCTCCTAAGAAGTAATCCTTAACGAGGTTAAGCTCGTTGTCAAACTCAAATACGTAAGGTACTGCTGTTGGTAGGTTTAGAGATACGATGTCCTCATCGCTGATGCCCTTAAGTACCTTGATGATACCACGAAGGCTGTTACCGTGTGCTGCTACCAAAACATCATCATGCTCCATAAGAGTTGGCAAGATATTGTTCTGCCAGTAAGGAAGTGTACGATCTACACAGTGGCATAGAGCTTCTGTTGATGGCACGTAAGCAGGTACTACGCCAGCATAACGAGGGTCAGCGAAGGCACTACGTTCGTCTCCCTTTTCGATTGGAGCAGGTGGTACATCATAGCTACGACGCCAAATAAGAACTTGCTCGTCGCCATACTTCTCTGCTGTCTCAGCCTTGTTTAGACCTTGAAGCATACCATAGTGCTTCTCATTCAGACGCCAGCTCTTCTCTACAGGAATCCAATCAAGATCCATGCAGTCAAGGATTTGGTTAAGCGTCTTGATAGCACGCTTAAGGTATGAAGTGTAAGCCTTGCTGAACTTGAAACCTTCTTTCTTAAGAAGTTCTCCAGCCTTCTTTGCTTCTTCTACACCCTTTTCTGAAAGGTCAACATTTGTCCAACCTGTGAAGCGGTTTTCTTTATTCCACACGCTTTCGCCGTGACGGATAAGTACGATTCTTTTCATTTTATTCTTATTTATTAAATAAACTCTTATTACAAAGATAGTTATTTTTCTTAAAAACAAAAGTTACTGCTCTTGCCTTAATAAGCTAAAGAGAGAAGCCGATACCAAACATAAAGAGGTCAATGCCAGTAACAGAAAAGGTCTTTTGGTAAGAGCTATTTAGCTTAAATCCTGAGAATTGACAGCCAAGCCCCATGGTTAAGCGAGAGCCTTCACGCTGAGCATATTGATAACCTAAACGAGCAGAAAGCATCTTCTTGAAGCAGTATTCCGTACCAGTATTAAGTTGTAGCATCTCAGCATCTTTTGGCATAAAGTAACGTGTAGACAAGGCATAAGTCAGCTCATGCTCCTTGCCCAAAGCAAAACAATAATCTCCGCCAAAGCCAAGAGAAACAGGCATAGGAAAGGAAAGCCCCTGAGCGTTATATCTGAAAGGCTTACCAAAGTCTTGAATACGTAAGCCAAGCGTTAATAGATTCTTGTTGATTTTCCTCTGATAGCCTAAGCCTACAGAGAAAGCCATACCCTTAGCCTTTTTCTCCCCAACAGAAGTCTCAAAATAAGTGCCAGTAGCATAAGCTACCAAGCTCTTAGTAATCTCGAAAGCGTAGCCAAAGTCTGCCGTCCACTCATTAGGTTTAATACCTGCGATGTCTAATCCTGATTTATATCTTGCTCCAAGGAATAGGGCTTGATGATAGCCCAGCTTGTAACCAGCAGAGAGGTTATACTGTTGCTCTCGTCCTGCAAGTTCTTTTGGATAAAGCTCGCCACTAAGATCTACACTCATCTCTTTATTTGAGAAGACCAAGGCAGAAGGATTAGCATAAAGATACATTTCATCTGTATTGCCAAGTAGTGTATTACCCATTGCTGCACTCCTTACTGAAGTATTAGCTTGCATAATCTCAGGAGTTCGCCCTACTTGAGCAAAGCTAACAAAAGAGAAAAGGCTTAGACTAAGGAGCGTTAAAAGTATTCTTTTCATATGCTTATTTAGTTCTTAATGAAGCTACGCTTGATTGTCGCACCTTCTGTTTTAACAATTAGGTTATAGGCTGCTGGGACTAAGCGATCTACACTTAAGGTAGCCTCTCTTCTCTCTTGGTTAACTTCAAGAGTTTTTTCGATAAGGACTTCTCCTCTTCGAGATGTAACAATAACCTTTACGTTTTTGATGCCAGTTGTAAATAAAAGCTTGAGGTAGCTGTGTGCTGGCTTAGGGTAGATGTTTCGAAGTACAGAGCTATCTTTTGCTAAGATAGACAGATCTATGACATACTTTATCGGTAATGTATCCTCGCCCCCTTTTAGTTCGACAAACACCTTTGTATTACCTTCCTTTCTTGCCTCTATAAGGATTTCATCTCCCTCTCGCTTAGCTGTTGCTAAGTCATCTTTAGATGAGACCGAAATCTCATAATTCTCAAGTTTATCATCATCTTTTAGCTTAAATAGACTTTGTATATTTAGCTTATGTACCTGTCCCTTGAGCAGAACAGCTTCCTTACTAATTAGATGGCTTGGAGATTCTGTACCCGTAGATGACGTAATCTCATACTTGATAACTTCTCTATTTACACCTCCTAAGTTATCCTTAAGCTCAAGCATAATCTGATATTCTCCTGCTACGAGGACATCTACAAGTAAGTTAAGCTTATTACCCTTACGCTCTATCGTAACACCTTTAGGTAGGTAGTCTGTTGCAAAGCTCCACGTCTGACCTTCATCCTCATCTCTTACCTCAAAAGCATAACGATAGAAAGGCTCTGTATCGGCAATCTTAATGACTTCTTCTTTTGGACGATTGATAATCTTTGGCAACTTATTCTCCTTAGTCTTAAACTTAAAGTGTGATGCTTCAGACTTATTCCCATAGCTATCACGAGCAATTATAGCAATGTGATATTCCGTATTAGACTCTAAGTTTTCAAAATCATAAATCAGACTTGAGTTAAGTTCTTTCGAACCATTATATATCGTGCCATAAGGATTTGAGAAATCACTAACTTTAGCACCTTTATTTAAGTAAATATCGTAAGCATAAGCATGCTTTGACTTGGCATCTTCGTCGCCTGCTACTTTCCACGAAATAATAGCATTGTAGTACATGATTTCATCTGCTTTTATTTCAGTAACAGAGTTTGGAGCAAGTAGCTCAATATCATCTGTCAATGCTCTATAAGCATCAACGTAACCAGCACCTATCTTCCCCCTATAACGAGGGTTAATCTTCTCATGATCCTCCGACTTTACAGCAGCAAGAAGGCGTTTACGTAGTTCTTCTGCCTTGAAGCCCTTGCCTTTCCCTCCAAAATGCGAGACCATAAGGGCTGCGATACCTGTTACGTGTGGCGTAGCCATCGAAGTCCCTTGGGCATAAGCATAGCGATTGTTATGCCCTGGATAAACGAATTGACTTGCAGCAAAGCCGCCATGCTCTGGCTTACCGAAACTCATAGAGTAGAATGCCTCTGGCACTGTACTTAGAATACCTCCATTCATATCCGAACCAAGAGGCGTAACACCCCCTGGGGCTAAGATGTCTACCCAGTCTCCAGTATTAGTATATTTTGCAACATGAAAAGTAGAGGTGAAAGAGCCAACAGCAATAACTTTGTCATAATACGAAGGCATAATATCAATATCCTTAGCTCCATTGTTACCAGAGGCTACGATAACGACTCCACCCTGCATAGGAGCATTAGGATCTGGAGTCTTGTCTGCTTTATGTCCTGCATACTTGATGAAGAAGTCAATACCTTTCTTCATCAACTCAAAGTTTGCCTTATTACTATTAACGTAGTTCTCGTTGTTGATGTCTGTTTCTTTATTGAAAGGGAAACCCCAAGAACAGTTTGCCACAACAGCTCCATGCTGAGCAGCCCATACAAAAGCTTGAGCAAAGCCAGAAGCCTTGGCAGACTTAGCCTCTCCATACTGATTATCCTTACCAAATACTTGACAAGACATCAAACGAACACCTGAATCAGAAGAACCGTCTCCACCAGCGACACCTCCGCCCCCTTCTCCATTGTTATTACGAGCAGCAACCGTTCCAGCAACGTGAGTTCCATGATAACCAGCGTCAATTGTATTGTCGTCATCAACAAAGTCATGACCATGCTCTCCATTATCTCCTTCCCACATTGACTCTTTAAGGTCTGGGTGTTCTGTATCAACCCCAGAGTCAATAATAGCAACGATAACATCTTTCGTTCCTGTTGTAATCTCCCAAGCCTTAAAGAGGTTTATATCTGCCCCCTTGGTAAACTCTTTCTCAATACCATAACCAGAATCATTCTGATAGTGCCACTGAACCTCAATCAAAGGGTCATTAACAATCCTACTGCCTCTATTAACAGGAGAGGCTATACTTGCTCGGAAATTATCTGATTGAGCAGGTGTATAGAAGGGTTTGATAGGACTAAGCTTCAGCACAGGCTCTGCAAGTTCGACCATGTTATTAGAACGAAGCTCCTCTGTTAGCTTGGTAACATCAATGCTTTCATCAAAGGATACCTCATACCACGAGTCTAATCCCTCACGCTTAATTGCTTCTGCCCACTCTCCCCACATCTCTTGTCCTTTAGGGCTTTCAATGTCAAAGATAGGCTTTAGTTTAATACCTGAGCTACGTAGATTATCTGAGGTACTTATGGCACGTAACTGCTCTTTTGGGCTTTGTCCTTTCTTAAACTTAAGGTAAGCCATACCCTTAAAGAAGGCATCTTCTTTTTTGGGCTTTATTATTTCTGCTTTTTGCTCCAGTCCTCTGTCAAGCTCATTCGTCAGTTCATCTTTACACGATGTAAAGAGCAATGCCGAAAAGCATAAGACAGCACTTACTTTATATAGAAAATTCATTTTATTCATTTCAGTAATATCTTAATTGGATAATATCATTCGTCCAAGTTACTCTAAAGAAATCTTAGTTCTGTAGTAGTCTAAGGTTGTCTTTTCCTTACTATCAACACGAGATATGGTAACGTCAATGAACTCCTTATCTTTTGTTGCATCAGCACGATCAACACCTCTCCAAAGAGTTGTCCAACCGAAGTCTTCACGAAGTAGATTGTAGCCCTTAGCTCGTGCTAATCTTTTAGCATTTGGCGTTAAGACATCAAAGCCTCCGCCATCTTTATCCAAGCTATAGCCTCGTCCGTGATAGACATCAAAGCGACGACCAAATGTACCAGCCAGTTCTAAATCGCCAGATAAGAACCTATTATCCCCATCTTCCTTGACACCTGGGTAGTTGAACGAATAAACAACAAGCATAAGCTTTCCGTCTTCCATAGTATCCTGTTCAGGCTTAAAGGCAAGTGTCTTGTACTTAACACTTGGGTATTCATCATTTAGAACAGTAAACTTACTATCCTTATCCACAATCATACCTTGTGATTTCTCGTAAGCGATAATCTGTTCTAACTTATACTTAGGATCGTCCATGCTTGAAGAGTTACGAACAGGGAAGTTTGTCATCTCTCCATTTTCAAGCTCTAAGTTATTACTTGCCAAAGTACAAGAGATGAAAGGACCTTTTTTCCAAGAGTGAATCATTGCATCGGATCCATTATAGAGCGTATAGATATAGGTATAGTCTGATCCTTCTTTATAATAAGTTGCCGTAGGTGTTCCGTTAAAGTTTGCAGGAGGATTATCCGTTGCCTTAAAGCCTTTATAAAGCATAGATTCCTTAAATAAGGTCTCATCAAAGCGTTCTCCCTGAGGAAGGAGATAAACAACCCCTCCATGTATCTGCTCATCATTAGGGAAGTCATAGACTGTCAAGCCCACTTGCTCTCCATCGTTAGTAACAGCCATAAACTGCTTGTCTCCAGCTTCTCCCTTTGGCCACCAAAGTTTGTCAAACTCAAGGTCTCGCTCATGTCTAAGCTTTGCTTCATTCTCTAAGATTTCCTTACGTGTCGTTCCCTTTGGATAGAACATTGGATCACCAAACTGTAGCCAACCACTTTGTGTTAGCTGAAGTTTGAGGTGCTGATTCGCATTTGAGATATAAATCGTTGCCTTACGACTTGTGCGATAGTCTGGGTCAGTCTTCTTGAAGTCGGCAATATTTAGAATAAGTTCATTATTCTGTGTATCTTTCTTATAGCTAAGCCAAGGCGTCTCGTCCAAGAGCTTTACTGTCCATTCTTTGCTATTTGTATTAAGCTTTATAGTCTTTGTGGTAGCTTCTCGCTTAAAGTAGAAATGCCTTGTCGTACCATCTAAGTCAAGCATTGCCTGAACGCCATATTGCTGAACGTAGAAAGTTTTCTTCGTTTCTCCTGAAGCGACAACAAACTCTCCCTTACGCATCGTCCCAATGTATAGATCAAGTGTTACGCCAAGGAAGTTGCCCTTCTTTTTGGTCTTAAGCCACTTTGGACAAGTTTCCTCAAGCACCTTCCATTCACTCCCATCTGTTGAAATAATCTCTATTTCTTTGGTCTCGTCATTAGCGTCGAAAGTTAAGAGGCTCTGTTCACATCTTAGAATGATTTTGTCTTCGTCCTCGACAAAGTCCTTCTTACAACTGCTAAGAAACAGTGAACTAAGCAGAAGAGTTGTCGCTAATAATATATGTCTTTTCTTCATAATCTTAAATTATCTAAGTTATAGAATAAACTGAACTACCAGCCTTTATTCTGAACAAGTTTCTTATTAACCTTACTAACTTCCTCATAAGGGAAGGCCCAAAGGAATCTATAATCATTAGGCTTAATCTCTATGTTCACATTTTCGTCCTTAGAGAAGTAGAGAGCTGGATTCTCTATTTTATAAGCCTCTCCATAAGCCTCAGGCATATCTTCTCCTTGTCTCTTACGGCCATCAATACCAAGATGCCAACGGCGTAAGTCCCAAAGGCGGAAGCCTTCATAAGCTAACTCCCTTGCTCGCTCATCTTGAATAGCCTGCTCCAAATCGTAAGCAATAGCCTGTACAGGTTTTAGTCCACGAGAAGCTCGCAGCTCATTGAGATACTTGTGTGCCTTAGCATTGTCGCCAACGTTATAAGCCGCTTCTGCTGCGATGAGGTACTGCTCTGCAATACGAAATGGCTTAGGAGCTTGAATACCATTTGGGATATAGCCTCCCCAAGCTTCATGCTCTATACTCTTATACTCAGGATTACCCTTAAACTTAGAAATAACATAAGCCTTAGCACAGCCTTTGCCTGTGTTGTCGATAAGCCAAGCCTCTTCAAAGTAAGCAGGGATACGTCTGTCTGAGCTTCCTTTAACATCAAATAGCTTGTAGACAACAGGTCCAGATGGCAGATAAGAGGGACTATTTACATTCTCACCATTAAGCTTATCCTTCCATTCCGTCCATAGATTCTTATTTGCTCCATAGAGATGAATAGCTGTTGGTATTTCATCTGGTTTGCTAACGAAAGGTTGCCATATCTGTTCAACACCACTATCATGTTGCCACATCTGAATGAAAGGGTTGCTTTGTCCTTCAGCATCCTTTTCGCCCTCGGCAAGTGCAGGAATAAGAGGATAAGTATCAGAAGCAATCAAAGACTCTGACTCCTTGAGAGCCTCTTCCATCTTATTCATATAAAGATAGACACGTGAGCGAAGAGCCTTAACAAGGTCTTTACTTATCTCATCATTACCTTGCTTTCCTTTTTCTGCAATCAGTTCTTCAGCCTTTGCAAGGTCAGAGAGGATAAGGTCGTAAACTTCCTTATTTGTTGCACGAGCTTTCTTATCTCGGATATAAGCTTTGTTATCTGATTTATATGGAGTAAGTTCCAAAGGCACACATAGGTCTTTGCTTGCTGTAGCCTCTTGATAGGGTACTCCCCAACGAAGAGCCAAATTAAAGTAATAATAAGCTCTCGTAAAGTAAGCATGTCCAAGAAAAGTATCTCTTTCTGCCTTTTGTTCTTCTGCCACTTCTATTTTAGGTAGCCTATCCAAAATGATATTAACCTCAACAAGAAGGCTATAATAGTTGCGATAAAAACCAAAGAAACCTCCATCAGCACGCATCGTCCAGTTATGGAGCAATGGATAGCCTCCCCCCATATCACTAAGCATATCTGCTTGAGCTTCTTGTGGTAAGATATACTCTCCACCTAAGACGCGTCTTAGCGTTGCGTAGAGACCATTATCCCATTGTTTAGCATCTTTGAATGTTAGGAAAGACTTCTCGAAAGGAATCTTATTTTGAGGTTCTATATTTAGATTACAACTCTGAGATAGTCCAGCTAAGGCTATCCCTAAAACAGCTGTTTTAATTATATTCTTCATCATAATTCTATGTTTTTTCTATTTAGAAGCCTACATCAACACCAAAACTAAACTGCTTAGTATTTGGGTTTGCACCAATACTTGGGTTTGGAATCTCGGGATCACTACCTCTAAATTTAGTGAAGGTTAGTAGGTTACGTCCAGTAAAGTAAATCTTTGCGGACTTAAACACCTTCAAGGACTTTAGCGTTTTCTGGGGGATTCTATAACCTATTGTTAAGCTCTTCATACGCATAAACGAAGAGTTCTCTATAAGCTTAGAGTCTGCCTCAGTGCTGTGGTGGTTGCCACTCTTATCATTGATATATGCCAATGATGGGAACTCTGCCTTATCGCCAACTTCTTTCCAGTAGTTAAATAGATTACGTGAGCCGTTGATATTGAGATTATCATCTTTAATCTTACGATGCTCCTCGAACTCCTGCTTATCGTAGGAGATGGTATGTTGTCCAAGAGCGAAAGAGAAGTCAGCACTTCCATAGAAGTTAAGCCAACGACCACTTAAACCCCAACCTCCTGTTACTGGTGTCAGGAAGTTAATACCTGTATTCTGTGCTAATTGATCTGAAAATTCAGTACTTAGATCAGCATTATCCTTCCTTGTCTCGGTAAAGTCATGCCCTGCTTTATACCATTCAGGCTTACCTGTGTCGGGATTAACACCTTTATATATAGGTAAGAATATCTTCATTGGCTCGCCAACTTTATATAGAGAAGCCCCCTGTATGTGGAAGTTCTTGCCATCGTAGAGCTTCAGGAATCGGTCTTGGTTGTAAGTGATGTTAAAGTAGGCAGCAAGGGCATACTTTTTCTCACGCAAGATGTCGAAGTTCATTTGGAGGTCAATACCTTCATTCAGGTAACGCCCCGTATTCTCTGCCTGACTGCCAAATCCTTTTGAAAGGCTTACTGGCACATCAAGTACCATATCCTTCGTTACTCTTCGGTAATATTCAAGGTTTACAGAGAGCCTATTCCACAGACGAGCCTTAGCTCCGATAGTGAGCTTCTCTTGTGTCTCCCAAGTCAGGTCTTGGTTACCAAAGCTTACGATAGCAAGCCCTAAGTCTCCCTTTTTCTGTCCATTACGACCGACATACGAGTCTTTCTGTGAAAGGTCTACGGACTGCATACCCTGAGTACCAAAACTTGCCTTAAAGTCTAAGTCGTTAAGCCAGCTAACATCACGAAGGAAGCTTTCTTTCTTAGCTTTCCATAGTAAGCCTGCAGACCAGAATATCCCACTCTGCTTCTTTGAGTTAAAGCGAGATGAAAGGTCATTACGCATCGTTAAGTCAAGGAAGTAGCGATCCTTGTAGCCGTAAGACAGCTGACTAAAATACGAAAGTGTTGCATAATCAAGTATGGCATCGCTGATGTTTTTCTCCTTTGTCAAGTGATTAAGCATGAGCAGACGATCATTTCTAAGACCTGCACCAGAACCTGTCAGACTTGATGAGTAAGTACGCACATACTCTTGTCCCAAAAGAGCGGTGATGCTGTGCTGCTCAATGTCGAACATATAAGATGCAGTATTCGTTGCATTAAAGACAATTGCTCTACCAGCGGACTTAGAGGCACTGCCTTCTCCGTTACCACCCTTGAAGTTTGGCAATTCGGCAGCCTCAGCATTATTATAGTCCATTTCAAGCCCTACCAAGGAACGAATACTAAAGTTCTTAAATGGCGTAATCGTTGTATTTAGGTTACCTGTCGCAATAAAAGAATCTCTGCTCTCAGGGTGTGTGTCAATATAATGAGAAGGAGAGAAAACGTTTAGCTTACCAATCTTAAAGACCTCCTTCTCCTTACCTGTCTCTGCATCATAAGGCGAGACGAAAGGCGAATTTAACACAGCAACACCACCTGCACTCCTATCGTCTCCTCTAAATGGAGAAACCTTTGTTTTATCATAAGACACAGCCGTATTAAGTCCAAAACGGATATAATCATTTGCCTTAATATTAAGGTTGATACGAGAGAAGAACTTTCTATAATTAGAGCCTGCCTTTAGACCATCTTGATTAAGCATACCTCCAGAGACATAGTAGTTCATTGTAGGACTACCTCCAGAGATTGAGATGTCAGTCGTGTACATGGAAGCAGGTTGATAAATATACTTATACCAAGTAAAGTCATGTCCTTTCCATATCTTATCTTGAAGGAAGTCGATCATCTGCTTGCTCTGAATACCTGTTTGTCTATAATAACGCAACAGTTCATCTGCTGTCATCAGCTGATCGAAGTAGCTCGTGTTAGCTAAGGTTGAGATGCCATATTGGGAACGCACCTTGATGTCTGCACCATTTTCTGAAGAGCCTCGCTTAGTCGTAATATACATCACACCATTTGCTGCTCTTGAGCCATATATAGAAGTTGCAGCAGCGTCCTTCAGGAATTGAATGTCCTCAATGTCATTAGGGTTCATAGCCCTTACATTGCGAAGGTTCGAAGGCATACCGTCAATGATGACAAGAGGCTCAGGGTTACCACTTATAGAACCTCTACCATGCAGCTGCACTTCAAGTTCTGCTGAAGGTTCTCCTGATACAGAGGCAATCTTCAGACCACTGATCTTACCCTGTATAGCATCAAGAGGATTGGCTACAGGCTTATTGGCTAACTCGCCACCTTTGAGTTTAATAACAGAGGCTGATGTGTTCGCTACTTTGCGAGGCATATAGCCCACGACAACGACGTCATCAAGCATCTTTTGGTCGGGTTTGAGCTTTACTCTCATATCCTTTTGAGCAAGTAGCTCAAGAGTCTTGTAGCCAGTATAACTAAATCTGAGCTTTGTCCCTTTTTTAACCTTGAGTTTGAAGTCTCCGTCAATACCTGTTACGACACCTGTCGATGTGTTTGGTACCATGACTGTAGCACCTATGACGGGTAATCCTGTCTCGTCAATCACGATACCGCTGGCTTCTATTGTCCCATTTTGGGCAAAAATAGAGCATGACAGCCTTAAGACGAGCAAGAGAAAGGCAAGACTACATAAAAACCTTAGCTTAATCTTCATAAATACGTTTGTTATTCTATTGATATTCTTATTGTAAAAAAATATTTTTTCAAAATCAAAGATAAATAAAAAAGTCGGCAAGTCAAGTAAAATCTTTGTTTTACGGAAAAACGACACTATTTCTTAAATTAAACAACTCGTTTATACATCTATTTGACGCATAAATTAAATAAATGTTTTACGCCACGTCTTGTTAATAAAAAAATATCAGGCAAACTAACTTTGCAAAAGTGCCTCCATATAAGACCTTTGCACCTTTGTCTTTTTAGTGCAGTTTCTGTTTCCATTATCCGTAAAATAGTGCAGTTTAACGAGCTAAAACAGTGAAATTAGTGCAGTTTGATGACTCTAAATTAGGGAAATAGTGCAGTTTGATAAAAATAATTCCTTATATTTGTAGTTATAAATCAAACTAATATAATAGTTTATGGCACTAAACAGATACAGTAAAATTATAGCTAACCAACAACTTGAAACTGAAACCTTCTCTCTTGATAATGTGTGTCGAAGAAAAGAAGAGGAGTTTCTTGATTTTAACAGTCCCTTAGCTCAAATTGTCATCGGCGTGAGAAGATGTGGAAAATCAACTTTATGTCATACGGCATTAAAGAGCTCTAATGTAACATACGCTTATGTAAACTTTGATGATGAACGTTTGAGCGAAGTAACATCTTCTGATTTAGATGATATCCTTGAAGCTCTTTATATTGTATATGGCAATTTCACTCATTTATTTCTTGATGAAATACAAAATGTAAAGGGCTGGGATCTATTTGTTAATCGTTTGCTTCGTCAAAACATTCGTCTGATTATTACAGGTTCAAATGCAAAATTATTAAGTGGAGAATTAAGTACCCATTTAACTGGTCGCTACAATAAAATTGAACTTTATCCATTTTCTTTTGAGGAATACTTAAATTTCAAAGGCTTAAAGACAAAGGCTTTATCAACTAAGGATATTGCCTTTCAAAAGCTTGCCTTTGAGGAATATCTTTATCAAGGAGGCTTTCCTGAGACATTTAACTTAAAAAACAAAAAAGCCTATATTAGTGCTGTTATTAGCGGTATTCTAAACGTTGATATTCAGCAACGTTTTAAGATACGTTATATGGACGCACTGCATAAGATTGCTTACTACTTAATTGCCAACTTTGCTCAAGAGTTAAATTACAAGTCTTTAGCCCAAATTTTTGAAATAAAAAGTCAGCATACGGTAGCAAATTATGTCAGCTATCTCAAACAAACTTATCTACTTGTTGGCATACATAAGTTTTCATTCAAAGCTAAAGAACGTATCACTGGAGAAAAGATGTATTTGATAGACCCATCTCTCCTTACAATGCAGGATAATAAGTTAAGCACAGAGAATATTGGTTGGAAAATAGAAAACATCGTCTGCTTAGAGTTATTACGAAGAAAGAAATTTTCAGATATAGATATTTACTACCATAGAACAAGGTATGAAATTGATTTTGTTATTTGTCAAGGTATTAAAGTTTTAGAATTAATTCAAGTTTCCACTTCTATTGAGAATGAAAAAACTCTCAAACGTGAATGTAATGCTTTGCTTAATGGTTCTAAGGATTTGCGATGCGAAAAGCTAACACTACTGACACTTGGGGATACGCAGATTATCAACTACGAGGGAACTAAAATCAATGAGATAAACCTCCTTGAATGGCTAACTGGAAATTGTTAATATCACTGTCAATTTTATAATTGAGTTCCTTGTATTTCTATGTTTTCCCTACACTTCCTTGAAGAGTGAAATTGCGTAGTTAAGTTACTTGTATTTGCCTTGAAGCAATTATGTAAAGGTCTAGCTTGGTGGAATGAATTTATTGCTTAAGTAAGTTGCTAAACGCAAACACTTGAATTATAGAGTATTAAGTCGCATTTAGAGAATGCTTATGATTGTTAAAAAAATAACGTATATCATTCAAAAAAGTTATATATGTTAGTTGAAAAAGTAATATATATCATTTTGAAAAGTAACATATGTTATTTTCCCAACTAACAAATAATGCTCACAACATACTTATTTACAGGAAGATATACGGACCTCTTGTCCTACAAAAAAAAGAGAGGGTGTGTCAAAATTTGCATTTTGACACACCCTCTAACTCAAATCTAAAATTTGTTTCTGCTACAAGCCAGCGACAGTTGCCTTAATCTGCTCACCAAGACCTATGGTATAGCCTTGCGAAACAAAAACAACCCTATTAAAGGTGTCTGCAATAATGAAGATAGGCAGAAGCTCCTTATGTTTGAGTTTCATATTCTGGCGGATTTGCTGCTCTATGCCATTGCTGTCAATACCATAGATAATCGTATTTGGCAAGTCGCCATAAGCCTTCGGATTGAACTTCTTAGCCTCTGCTTCGTTCGGGAAGAGCATCACCATCTTTCGTCCCCACTTCTCTAAGTCTTCCTTCAAGAGGGCAATATCTCTTAGGGCGTGGTTCGTTGGTTCTTGCTTCGTGTCCAGAATACCAATCACATAATAGCCACGACCACAAGCAGACAAGATGCTACGACGACAGCTTCCATCTGCCAAGTTACAAGTGCTACCCAAGTCGGTAAATAGGCTTTCGGCATTGAATGAGCCAATGACTTGTACCTTGTCTTTGCTCTCACGCATCACAAGTTCTGTCTGCGTTTCTTCATTAGCTTTCACTTGAAAAGTTGAAACCTTCGAGAGAACTCCACCACTTGCTAAGCGAGTTCCAGTCGTAAGTACATACTTACCCACAGGGAGTTCACAGCCGTCTTTGAGGAGATTCTCCCAAGTTGTCGTATCGTAGTCAAAGTTCATCAGTTGCAAACGCCCATTCTCTAATTTAGAAATCGTAAAGTGACTGTAATACTTTGGGTTGTCGTTAATCGCCGTTGGCGAGAAAGTAGCCTTGACTTTACCCTTTGCTTGCTCAACTGATACCCCACTGTCAAAGTTTACGTCCTGAACCTTGCCGTCGGCATAATACTGAACCTCATTCGTCATTGGGTCAAGCCAAGCAGGAAGTCCCACAGAGCGTGCCACAGCGACGAAAAAGATTTTGCGAGAAGCCTTGTCCGTTACTCTTGCTTTCCACACACCTTCGGGCGAGATATAGACACCTCTTGCATTGATGTCATTATTTAGCGTTAGACTATCTAAGCAGAATTTGATGAGTTTATCTGGATTACTTAACTCATTACGAGTTTTCTTATCCATATTTTCACTAAAAAACTTTTTATAAGCTGTTAGTTCCTCTCTATAAATTCGGTTCTTTGCCAAACTTGGGTGATTGTAATCTCCTATAACCATTTGGGTATGGACTACTTGATCAAGGAGGATATTTGGATTAAAGTCGCGAAGGTCTTTTTCTGTAAGCTCTTCAAGGACTGATAAGCCTGAACCAAGGAAAAAGCCTTCTCCTCCGAGTTTAATTAAAAACTCTTCCACAGCCTTATGGTTACCTCTTGAAGCAATCAAAAATTTTGCAACTTGGGAAATCGTCTCTTCCTTTGCAACTTTTTTAATATCGACCTTATCCAAGTCTTCACCGTTCATTAGGTCTATCCCTTTAAGGTTCTCTCGTATAATCTTGATTGCTACGTCTCTTGCCGTCTCTTCCGTCATAAAAGTAGAAACGTAAGCATTGCGAATAGAGTCTTCCTCCGCAAGACGGCGGTTGTTCTCTTCGCGGGCTTCTTTCGTAACCTCTGGCATATTCGCCGATTCGCTTGGAGGGACAATATCCAGTTCAAGGTCAAAAGTAGAATTATCGTCCTTGTCAAGCGTAATTTTCAGCTCTTTATCTTTGGCAAATGATAGCTTATGAAAGCCAAACTTACCCTCTTTAGATGCCCAAACTAAGACATCGCCTCGTCCAGCTGTCAGCGAGCAGAAGCCGTCTTTGTCCGTTGTCTTCTTCGCAATGGTATAGAACTCTGCATAATTATAGAGCTTGAACTCAACCAAAGCCCCTTCAACAGCCTTGCCTTCCTCGTCAAGAACTTGCACCTTTGCCGTCGCCGTTGGGGCATAGTTCTCAATCACGTTGATTTCTGTATAGGTAGGTGTCTGAGACATTACCTCTTCCGTTCCATTATAACGCCCGAAGACCTTAGTGTGCATCAGCATTCCTCGGCTGGCTGGTGCGTTAAACCACGCAAGGTTCAACACAGGTTCTGGCTCACAAGCCCCCAAGAAATACCATTTTCCATCAGCCCAAGCCTCTACCCAAGCGTGATTGTCGTCCGTATGAGCCCAACGAGGCGTGTAAACTTGCCGTGCTGGAATGCCAACCGAACGCAGAGCAGCCACCAAAAGCGTGGACTCCTCGCCACAACGT
>PDWI01002809.1_pt1 | contig 25651 bp, 32 predicted proteins | sample 1430891 | NCBI WGS metagenome assembly PDWI01 (sample SAMN01162508, study PRJNA174530) | Oral metagenome, whole genome shotgun sequencing project. | biome: Marine environment; feature: Marine mammal; material: Swab sample of the gingival sulcus; isolation source: swab sample of gingival sulcus...
CGGGCTGTTTCTTTTAGAGTCGGGGCGTAGCGCAGCCTGGTTAGCGCGCCTGCCTTGGGAGCAGGAGGTCGCAGGTTCGAATCCTGCCGCCCCGACCATCCCATAAAATAAGGGCTTTGAGTGATTACCGTCACTTAAAGCCTTTTTTTATTGGTTTTTTTTGGCCTGAGAATATGTGTTTTTATGTCTTGTAATGTCGTTTATGTTGTGTAATATCTTTTCATGTCGTAAAATTTACACGTTTTTTTACACACATTTTTACACACGAAGCAGGAGGCCGCTTGGGAAGCATTACTAAAAAGAAAAAAAGGTTCGGGTATTCTTACCGTGCTCAGGTCATGGTTAATGGGGAACGTGTTTCAAAAACCTTTGATGATGAGATACAGGCACGTATCTGGATGCGGAACAAGGAAATTTCCCTTGGAACCGGAGTGCCGATGGATGACGAGGTGCCACGCGGGGATATGCGGATCTATGATGCCATGGACCGTTTTATTGTTGAATCGCGGGCTATTCGGTCCAGGGCTCAAATTGCTTCTTACCAAACTTCCGAAAATCAATTCAGAAAATTTTTTTCCGAACGGACACTGATGTCCGAGATCACCCACCAGGATATGTCAGCCCATGTCCTTAAACGCATGTCTGTGGACGGAGTTGGCCCTACATCGATAAAAAACGAGCTGTCCTTTATCCGTGGCGTGTATCTAAAGGCTATCGACTGGGGAATAAACCTGCCGTCTCCAGAACTCTCGATAAAACGCCCCAGACCAAAAAAACAATCGCGAGAGGATCGGCTGGATAAAATTATCAAGCCGGACGAGCTGGTTGAGATCTTCAGACGCGCAAAACGAGCGAAGAACAACCTCTATTTTTACCTTAAATTTTTGCTCTATACCGGTATGCGACCGAGTGAAGCCGCAGGCCTATACTGGAAGAGATTAAAAAGAGTAGAAGAAAACCAGGCAGAAAAAAAGTTCCTGCCATGCGGTTTTGTCGATCTTGAAAGGGGTGGCTTTTCCAGGGTAGGGACAAAAACCGAGCCTCGGTTTGTCCCAGCCCACCCGGAAGCAATCAAGATCATCGAGGCCCTGGCCAAGGATCGACCTGAAAATAAAAAACTGGTTTTCCTCGATGACAAATACATTAATCGCTTTCGGCCATATACCTTTTACCGTCGCGCGTTTACCACAGTCAGAAAAAACCAGCGGCCAGACGAGAATGATATGCGCAGCAAGATCAATTTTTATTCCTTCAGACACACTTTCCGCTCCCGCCTGGAAGAGTGCGGCGTCTCGACGGCAACAGCCGAAACCATCATCGGCCATAGTGATAAATCGTCTAAATTTACCTACATTCACCTAAGCGACGAGGCATTGATCGAAGCAATAAAAATGCTGGACTTTGGCGTAAATATCTAATTACAGACCAGATGACAAAAGACTATCAACGCCTGCGTTCTTCTCGTCTCATCCTTTCTGTTTTTGCTGCTTCTCTAAGATATTCTGCAGCAGCGTCTGAACGGTTCTTATCGGCTTTAAGGGCTTCTTCCCGTACCACCCTGGCCTGCTCTCTTTTGGCACACTTATCGGCCTTACGCCAGTCGGTATAACTGGCCAGACGATCCCTTCGCTGAGATTGTTCTATACAACTCTCGGCAACCTCTGGATAATATCTATCACTTTTCACCCTTTTACGTGCAGCCTTCTGCATGCTGACACACTTTCCAAGCTTGGTTTTCTTGTAGAATTTCTTGCACATTTCCTGATGTGATCCATTACCCGCATAAGCAGGCAAACACGCCATCACGACAATTACTGCAACCAAAAACACGTTCTTCATACTTCCTCCTGTTTATTTTTTAATAAAAAATTTATTTGTAGCGTATCAAAAAATAAAACAGAAGGTCAACACCAGGCCCTTTTTCTGTCAGCAAGGCCGCTCACGCACGTTTACTCCACAACCCGCAAAATCAATTCGCCCTCGACTTTTAACGGGCGGCCGACATAGGGTGGGAGCGCATCCGGACACCAGGTGATGGCATTGGACGGCATCGACTCGACACCCCTGGTTATTGCCACGATAAACCAGGTGTGACAATCCTTGCTGGCATCGGTGGTAAACGCAACCATTCTTTCATTGCCGGGAATGTTATCAGCGGCAATCACCTTGCCTTTTTCCAGTCTTTCATATAGCCGGAACGAATCCGGTTGTTCCTCATCCGAGTAGGCAAAATTTATTTCAAAGCTTTTTTCCTCAGCCAGACTGACACTGGCAACCAACAACAATCCCATGAGCAGACACGCTGCTAATTTGCTAATTTTATCCATCGTTTTCGTTCTCTTCTTACATCTACATGAACAAAGGTTTTGTAAATCCCCAGCCCATGCTGATTCTGATATTTTCTATACAGATATTTATACACCTCCGCAGACGAATATCCCTCAACCCGGATATCAGCGGCTATACCCCGAACATGTTTCGAGGAATCCTTACTGCCCACTTCACGATTATGGGCCAGACAGCGACAGCCACTATTCACATGCACCGGTGCGTTAAAATGGTTTCTGACATCCTCGAGAAGCTCGAGCAGCTCGACATCGACCGCAGCAAAGCCGCAGCCACAATGACAGGCAAACTCTATGCGACGAAAATGTTCCGATACCTGGTCACACGTCATGTTTACGACGACCTCCCTCGCGGATCTCAAGCAGCAATTCCATCTTTGTATCCAAAACAGAGATCGCCTTTTTTATTTCGGCTATATCGTTAACAACCTGAGTGATGTTTTTATCGTGATCGTTAAGCCTCTTGCCAAAGGCTCGACACCTCTCCTCAATGACATAGCGGTCATTTTTTCTGGCCTTCTCATGCATCCTGACAGAGACAAGTAACGGCTCACCATCCGGACTATTTAATCGGTGCCGGATATCGACAAGCTCCTTGCCATGGTCATCAACCCTGGCAGTCAGCTTGGAGTAACCGCGTACACCAGCCACAACTGCAGCAATCCAGGAGGTGAAAAGGCCGATTATCGTTTTATCTTCTGGAGTGATTTGCATTTTTCTGACATCCTCCTGACAAGCCTTTTTACTTCCGGGTGGTTCTCCGGTGGTCCCTTATACCTGGACGCCTTGAAATGGATCAAAACACCAAAATTGACGCCCATGAAATACTCGAATGACCGCCATTCAATCCTCTTTTTACTGGACCTGGAATGATGCAGTAAAACGTTTCGCATGTTGTTATACAGCCGCCAATTGGCCGCAATAGCCTCAAACCGCGAAGTGGCAAGTGCCCAGTCAACATCATGGACAAAAAACACACAGGACAAACAGACACCGCAAACCCGATCAGGAACCAGATAATCCCCAACCCGACCGGCACCACCAAACGTCGGCCAGGCAGCCAATGGCCGTTCAACAGGCCAACACGCTTTCAAAAAGGCAGGGATCCGGAGATCAACCCCTCTATATCTAAAATCTATTATTTCCATCTTTCACCTGCTTAACACTTGCCTGCAGCGAAAGACTCGCAAGAACAGCCGCCAACCTTATCTTTCCAGTAGATACCTTCCCCAAAGATAGGAATCGGAGTACAGGACTTGAGATTAGGACTAAGACATTCACCATCAGCACAATTATTTGCGCCCTGTTGGGGCTCTGATGCGATGCCAGAACTGATATTGGCCCCTGCACGCTGGGTAATGGTCTGATTAGACATATTTCCTGAGTTCAGGATTGGGCCACCTTGCGACTGGATAACAGTCTTGGTGCCTGCCGCATCATACCCAGCCCTGAGAACACTTCCTAATTCATAGCCCAGGAAGCCGAATAATGCCCGGTCAACAAGCTTTTCTCCTAACTTCCATGCTGGATGCTCAGATGGTTTTAGCGGTAGCGGTTGATTAAATTCAGGCATAGGATGGTATGTAACTATAGGAAACATCCTCGTCATAATCAAAGGCAACTCGACTCCAGGAATCTTTATAGTTTCCGTAAACTGTTTGTAGTCTAAGGTTATTCCAGCATGTTGAGCAGCTTTTGCAATCTGCCTGTCCCGGTTTTGTAAAGTTCTGTGAACGGCTAGCTCCTTCGCTACTGACGCATTCGCCACGTATCGAACTTTATTTGTACTTCCTTCAGACGCAATACCCAACATCTCATCTGTTATGGGCACAAGTTTCCCCTGACAGCCGGAGAGCAATAACAGCACTCCGGCCAAAACCACAACATTTTTCATATCACACCTCTATTTCATAATAGGTTAAGCCTGGAGCCTTCCCCCGCACTTCACCCGCCGCTGCAAAGACCTTATCCCCGACACTGACTGCGATCGCACACCGCAGCCGCATCGCTCCGTTGGTCATGGTCTTGACCGAGATCGTGCTGTCTGCATGGACAGCAGTCACCTCGACCACCTCTTCCGAGGCTGGCTTGATCAGCTCCTCAAAACGTCTCCAGATATTAATTGCCACGATACCTCTCTACGTTGATGCTTTGACTAACGCTTAACCCACTGCCAGACTGCCACGATGCAGAAACATCGACCCCAACAACCTGGCCCCTCCAATTTTCACCACCTTCATTCATTGATACCAGCATGCCAGTCTCAAGCAGCCCAGGCAGATCACCTGGAGCAGTTAACGGCAACTCCAACGATTCCCTGGACCATTTCCCTGACCGGCCTATGACCATCTTTCCCCGTGCCCGACAAGGTGCGGTCTCGGTCAGCAACGCATCTGTTACCATCGGTGCCACCTGGTCACCGGCAGTCCCTGACCGATAGACCTTGCAAAGCACCCCTTGAGTCTCACCGCCGACAAACACCGCATTGTATGCCACCCCAGGCAGAAACTCGCGACCAAGCTGGCGGACAACATAATCTGAAATCGACAGATCAGGCGTTGCCGCTGGCCATTCCCAGGGAAGGGAATGCAACCGTGGCCGGACGATCAACCGGCTCTCTTTCGGATGGGTCTGCAACCGGCCACCGGTTGCTTCGGCAACCTTCTGAATCACCTTCAACGGCGGAGCATTGTTATACGACAAGGCTCCTGGAGGTACCAACCAACTGTCAAAGGCAGTAAAATCTATGGTCCAGCCGGTATTGTGCAGCTGCTCCTCAGCAAGCTGCACCGATGTCCGCTGGTTAACGTTTATCGCTGTTGCCAACGGAGCATACGGTGCGGCCAGCTCTGCAGACGGTGAACGGCCGGCTATAGTCAATTCATTACTTCCGAACCGTTTGCGCTCCGACCAGGACTCGACCATAAACCTCCAGCTATAGCCGTTGATGGTAGCAAGCACCTCCACCGGATCGGTGGTGGGATCAACCAGAGGCAAGCTTGCTGCCGATACCCTGGCAGTAAACGACCAGCACCAGGAGTCGAGATCAGACCGGATCCCCATGGAAAAGACCTCGATCGGCTGGTTGTCGGACACTCGTATCAAACTGGCACTATTCATAACGCAAAGTACCAGGTAGTGGGGAGTAATCGGCCAGGAAGCGGTCTTGATCTTGACGTAGGGATCCCGCCAGCCGGATGGCTCCCGCTGCGAGCAACGAAGATCATGCGAAAGAGAGGTAAAATGAACGTCAATATGACTGCCATCACCCACATGCACAAGCCGCGTATCATAGTGGAAAAACAACTCATGGCCAGCTGGCGGCATATAATCGCGAGTACATACCCGTTTATACACCTCGCGGCCCCAGTAAATGCGATGAATGTGGTCACGATCAAAAAGCGTATTGACCCAGGGAACGGCAACCTCATTGTCGGTGCCGATAGCCTGGTGCCACCCTGAATGCAGGCTGTAATCAAAAAAATGACAACGGTTAACCCAACCAACCACAGCCTCTCGTTGCACCGGAACAGTCTTTTCCCAGGGAAACCGATATTGCCTCGCACACGGTGCAGGGCTATACCAGTAAAACCTTGTAACCGGGCAATCAATGGTGTCAACATCTCTCCACCTGACAGCAACGTCCGTTGCAAGGGCAGATGTCCCCTGCCACACCACGCTAATTGTTCTGTCAATGCGTTCAGGCAACACCTCCAGCCTGCACCTATGCTCACGATCACGTTTTGCCATACGGCTCCACCGGACAACGAGCGACCGATCAACCGGCTGCAACCGCTGCCAGGCAACCCTGGTACCAGGGACAACCTGACTTTCCTCTCCCGGCTCTGGCGGTGGCTCTTCATGAGAGCCATCGGCAACCACTGGCGGCCAACACCTTGAGACAAAGTGAAACTCCAGATTTTCAGGCAGATGCCGAGAAAAACTGAAAACAACCTCACCTCGCGGATGGAGATAAAACTCGCACACCCTCGGCGTTGCACCAATGCGAAACTGGATAGCATTACCAGCAGGTGGGGAGTAGCCATCATCAGAAAATGAAAATTTGATTGACTGCATTGCACGGATCTATCTATTCAGCCTCCTGCGTGACAAAATCAGCACCGACCAGGTTAAACACGCCATCATCGTCGAAAGCCAGTACCATCAATGCCCGTTCGGGATACTCTCTCGTGTGTGAGATCCTCCAGGTGCCATCAGGGCGGCTCCAGGTCGACGCAACCACCTCAAAGGTGTGCCTATGAAGAACAACAATACGCCGCTGCACCGGAGTACCATCAATGTCAACGGTACCGCTCAAAACGTGCCGGTCAGTCCTCGATGGGAAGCTTCCCACCTCGATGAGATCGGGGAAAAATTGCACACCCATCATGGTCTCCAGCTCTCGGAAATGTCGATAGCTACAGTCTGATGAGAGCTTCCACCCTGGCACTTGACAAACATAAATTCCTTTTCGCCGTAGGTTAAGGTTTCAAAGTTGTCAAAACCTTGATTAAGGTTGCACACGCAATAGACCCCTGGAATATAGCCCCTCGGGGCACTATAGGCAGTACCATCATTAATAAATGGCCGCGAAAGGTATATTTTGCCATCACTTCTCGCCGGCCCATATGCCCCGGAAACTCCATCTCTTGAAGGCCCTCCACCATGAACGAGGCCCCATCGATGAACACCAGCATCGCCAGCAAGATTTCTGGCCACATAATAGTTCTGATTGGATTCAACAGCCGCAGAAACGGTTAACGGGAAATAGCCTGCCCATGTCCCCATGGCCTTCAAAGGATGGATGACACACAGATAAGGATCCGCATCCCTGACTGGGATCGCATCACCAAAAACATAACAACACGACCGGAAACCTTGCGCAGCAACATTTGTCACACCCATCCAGACAAAAATCATAAAAAAACGATCGTCGGCAAACATGACCCAGGGCCTGGCTGTTGTCCCGACGGTTTGACTTGTCATGTAAAAACCTTTTTTGTCTCCTACAAAACGGCCGGTGCCATTATCCAGATCAGACATGGCCTCAAATCCTTCCAGATACCCACCAGTTTTGCTCGAATAAGACGCCCCATCAACCTGCAGAAACATCCCTGTACCTGTCACCGGATTGTTTCTGAACGCTGCCTTAGTCCCTTCAGCATTGACAAATTCCCGTGTCCATCCGGCTGCGGTCTTATCGCCATAGCCATCGACCAGGCAGGCGGTAAGCACCTCGACCATCGCCTCTCGTTCGCCCCGCATCACCGGGGCATTGTCGTCATCCCATCTGTATATTTTCGGTGCCCCCATCAGCGTGCATCTCCTCTTGGTTGAATTGCAAAGAAATCTTCCGGTACAGTCTCATCACCCTGCAAGGTTGTCCGGACTGCCCAGGCATCGGCTGCAGCACCAACGGTATTAAACCGAATTGCATTGCCGGTTGCCCAGCCCTCACCAAGTGCCCGATGATCAATAAACCAGTACGGTTTATTGGTCGCCAGATTGACAGGCTGGCAGTCCTGGGTGGTATAGCCGCTGCCAATAATGCCCCGTTTTTCGCCAATGATATTGAAATGATCCGGCCCGTCAAAAACCAGTGCCCACCGCTCGGTGACGGCTCCTGCATTTTTGACCTGGATCGGATAATCTATTTCGTTAAAGGTGGCATTTGCCGGATCACCGGCAAGATCATCAGAAAACTCATTTTGCCATGTTTTCTGGTCAAACAACCCATAAACACGGGACTGTAAATCACCAAACCTGAGAGCCGATGACACCAGGGTGCCATCGACGGGGAAGTTTTTATTGACCCCCCGACTCAACGAAATCTGGCCGTTGATCTGGGTGCCGGACACAAGGATCATATCCTCGATCTTGTGCATGGCCACCAGCGGCAGGGTAAACCCTGAAAAATCGTTATTCTCCGGATCGATGGTGATGGTATCGCCTCCCTCCTGGTGAGAATACATCGAGGAGGGCACCCGAACGGGCGGATCAGCCGAATCATATACCTCGACCGAATCGGCAGCTCTTGGCAGGGTGTAAACAACGCCTGCAGAGGGTTGTTCCTCAAGTGTTGTGCCATCACTGTTATGGATAACCACCACGTCACCGGGCTTGACCACCACCACTCTGCCATCACTTGGCAACCTTACCGGATTAATCCCGAGCAGGCTGGCATCTAGCGGAATATAGCTATAGACCACACAGGCATAGGTGAGCGAGTCGGCATAGACCGGCTCAGGCTTCCAGACCTTGCCATCAGCAACCAGATCGGGGTTGTACCACGGCTCGTTGGCATAATCCGGACTGTCAGCAACCAGCTGACCAAAGCCGATGGTGCAAACACCAATTTCATAATCAACCACCCCTGTCATCGACGGGCCATTGATATCGCCATCAAAATCGGCCACTGCGCTAATCCGTTCGCCATGCATGGTCACCCCGGCAATGGTCAGTGAACCAGGTCGTAAAGGTGCTCCAGGAGTGCGGAAGGTGACCTCAGTCACATACTGGCTGCCGAGCCGACCGGCAAGGCTTCGCACCTGCAACTGATTATCTCCGCCATCGTAGACATCCATTGAGATCTCACCGGAGAGATAATCGATTGTCCCCCGCTGAACACCGACCCCGGTGTTGGGATCAGGATCGGAAAACAGGTTGCCAAGTTTGTCGACAAACCGTTTCCCATTCCAGTCAAATGCCACCGATCCGGGGACAATGGGCACTGAAACCGCATTCTTTGTCAGGCGAATGGTAATCGGTGGCACCGGAACCGATTCGCTCTGGGCACTGGCAACGGCATCATTTACCGCATAATTACAAACGATATCACCAGCTGCTGCTGTGGGTGCGGCTATATTTTCATCGATACGCTCATAACCGGTAGACGATACGCTCTCGGACGAATTGCCGACAGTCTTTTTTATAAAGGGCATGCTCCCTGCAGTTACATATTTTCCCATTGGCTAGTTCCCCCATTTTATGTCAAAGCTGCTCGCTGCCTGCGTTTTTGATTGTGCCCTGGCAAGGATTGTACTCTTGATCGCATCGGCAGTGCTGAGATCGATTGTCACGTTGCCGGTGACATAATCGACAGTGCCGGATATCCCTCCAACCTTGATTGCAATGGTTTCTTCTGTCTGGTCCATTGCGAAGGTGGTATCGTTGTCACTTCCGGACACACCGCCAGCGACTGACGCATCCTTGCCGGAATTGTAGCTGTGACTGTCCTCAAGGCTTGCCCGGCACTGTTTTTCCGTTGCCGTCCAGCCAGGTGCCCGAAGGACACCATTGCCAACGTCCCTCAGCACGTAGGTATGATTAAATCCACCAACGCTTACCGGCACCTGAATTGCCAGAGTGCGCGGCTTTGGAGCAGACGGCAGGGTAAAATTCAAACTGTTGGCGGTATGGGTTTGTTTTGCATACTGCTGATACGAAATGTCATAACTGGATCCGGCCACCGGCAACTGTGACGGGGTAAAAAACATCTTGCCACTGCCGTAACATATCCAGCCACTGGCATCGCCGACAATATTGCCCGACCCGTCATCGGTTGCGGTGGCGGTGCCATCAACACCCACCGGCCAGGTAATACTAAACGAACCCGGTTCACCAGGAGACTCGGCAATGGTATGAGCGACGGGATCAACATCTATATCGACATTGCCCGCCAGATCGATGATCTCGGTTTGATTGCCCCACCTGACCAGAATCGGCGTTTCAACGTCAGGCAATGCCCCGCAGGTAATTGCCAACTGCCCGGACGAATAATCAATCCTGCCGGTACCGGTACCGTCAATGTCCGGAACCAGGTAACCCAGGCCATCATCACGCAGCCTGTACCATTGTCCCTCGGCCATATAATCGACACTGAGACTTCCAGGAGCAGGTGGCGGCCACAGAATAGCCACATAGTTATAGCCCCTGGCCTCGGGCATGATCGGAATCATCAAGGTGGTCGGTGTCAGGGACATTGCAACACCAGGATCAAAACTGACCAGCACCGTTCCATTCCTGGAAGCGGAAAAGGTTATCTGACCAGTGGAATAATTCAGGGTTCCAGCCTGGTTGGAGCCCTGCATCAGTACACCATCACCACGGTCGGTGTAGACCGTGTTTGCTATGGTTAATTCGACTGTTCCTGGAACAACGGCCTGCCCCAGATGTAAAACGGTGCCATCCAGACCAGTCAGGGAAAACGTGCATTTCTGGCCACACGGTTTGATTGGACCAACCTCACCAGGTGCCAGGTTGGTAAGGGACGTCCCCGACTGGCTGGTCGGCACCAGTTGCGTGTAGATGGAATCGACCATGATGGTGGTATCACCCTCACCGATAGCAGCCGACAATTTCATGGAACCATAATATGAGGCTGCATCGGAAACGATGGTGGTATAGATAGAGGTGGGAGTGTTATCCTGATTATGGATCTCCATCCCCTCAAAGGTGACTTCAAGCGGATCGCCGACATCGATGTGCAGTATCATCCGCCGACCGACCGAAAAGGTCTGCTCTTCGGCCTCAACCCCTGTGATTCTTACATACTGAACATATTCGGTGGCAAGACCACGGTCGTTGAACAGGGCAAGAACCGAACCAACCTGTGGCACCTCGGTACCGACCGGCTGGAAAACCAGCAACTGCCTTGCCCCTGCCGGCTGATCGCCCCAGAGCCACCCAATATAGCGGGGCCCAAGGGTGCGATAGCTTTCGAGCCGATTCACTGCATCGGTTCTGACATCCGCATCGCTCTCGGTGGTGAACAGGGCAACGCCAATACCAGGGTCCTTTGCCAGCTCGGACAAAATGATATGTGCCCCGTAATAGGGCAGGGTATCATCGGTGTCCACATGCATATAAAACTTGCGTATCGATACCCTGCCATACGTCCTGTCCATGCGCGAGATATCTGCAAAAAGGTTATTAATTGACCCGTCTATGATCTCGGTGCTGGTCATATACCCGCCACCATCATCAAAGTCGGTCAACCGCTGCGAGGCACGGATTTTTATATCGTCGGTGGTAATTGCCATAAACGCCTCAAGTCACTTGATTAATGATAAAAAAATTCAGGGACAACGTATAATACGCCCCATCGGGAGGATTGTTGTATTCAAGCACCGGCTTTGCCACCAGCGGCGTCCCGTCCTTATGACGAAACATCACCTTGAACACCCGGCCATCGTGCAAGCTCAGAGTCATTTCCTTTCCAGGAACTCCAGCCAGTGCCATCAGTTGCAGCACCAACTGTCGAGACGCCCACACCTCACCCTCATTTCTGGAGAGGGTCAACGGCCGTCCCATCCGTTTTACAGATGTCTGCACCTCCAGGCTGCCAGCCAGGAAATATTCCTCACTCTGGGCAACTGGTGTCCAGTCGGTTTCATCCACCCAGACCAGCTCATCAGGGAGCACAATGTCATCAAGCTTAATCATGCTGTCATCCCCGCCTGTTCGAGTTCACGCAACAGGGCATCAACATCACCCTGTGATCCTTGCAGGGAGCCGCCCTTAAACCTTAGCTCAACCTTTTTTGACGGCTTTGAATCATAAACCTCAACGCTTTTCACCTGGTGTTTTCCGGCAACACTCTGGAGCGCGTTTTTAATATTTGCAGCACCTTTTATTGAGCCGTCCTCGATCTGCGTCCAGACATTATTGATCTTTGCATTCATTGCCTGGGCCATTCCGGCAGCAACATCCTTTCCGGTCAGGCCATACCGTTCCTCAAAGCTCATCGGCTTTTCCCTGGCAACCTTCTTGCGGCCTCGTCTGCCAAGAACGTTGTCTGGATCATCCTTGACACCAGCCTGTTCAGGGACATCCACCTGGTCGAACTGCATATCATGAGGGGCAATTTGTGGCTGTACAGCAGGAAATGGTGTAGTTTTTTCTGCCTCTTTTTTTTCGCTGGACTTGGCGGGGCTGCTTTTATGATCCTGGCTTTGCATCATTTCCTTATAGGTCATTTTTGCAGCAGCAATTTCTTCCCGAACCCTTGCCGCCATGCTGCCGTCCACCCAGGGCATAGATGCCCATACCTGTTTGAGTTTAAGCCAGGTCATGGTCAAGGTGTGGGCAAAGGTGACTCCAGCCTTTTTGACCACATCGAACTGGTTGAGCCAGTCACCAATAGCTGTTCCAATTTCCCAGGCAGCAAAAACGGCAAACAACGAGCTGATTGCCCCCTTCAATGACATGGCACCAAGTTGTACCGTCCGCATCTGGAATACGGTGTCTTTGGCCCATTTTCCTATAGATCGCTTAGTGAGAATGGCACAGACCTTGTTCAGGGCACTAAAATAATTAATCAGTACGCCTAAAACCTGACCGGCCTTGCCCAGAAGATATAATGCTGCAACAAATTTACCGACATTGGCACTCATATCCTTATGTCTCAGCGCAACCTCCATCATGGTGGCGGCCCAACTGACCATATTGCCGACCAGGTTGCCGATTGCCTCGCTGTTTTCAGTGAGCATTGCACTCAGTTCTGAGACCGCTGCATTGACATTGGTATTGCTGGAAATTGCATTTTCTATCTGGGTGCGAGTCATCTGCCAGGCACCACCCAGAGAGGCCACCGATTCGGCAGCTTTTCCCTGTGTCGGCAAGGCCTGTTCCAGAAACACCTGATAGCGGACCTGGACCTTTTCCAGATCAGTGAGGTCCTTCCAGGCCTGACCAGTGGCATTGTTTGCCTCATGCCAGGCCTTGACATAGTTTTCGTTCAGGGTAAGCCCCAAATATTCTGATGCTTCAGCCTCACCGCGCATGGCAGCAGTCACCCGCTCTATGCCCCCAGCCAAATCTGTTCGACCTGCAGAGAGATCACCGGTCAACCGGATCAACTGCTCCATCTGCTGACTGGTAAGCCCAAGCCGTTTGGTCATATCGACAGTAGATGCAGCGGCAAGCTTTAAATCATTTTCAGAATAGATTTGCAGCTGTTTGGACAGCCGCCCTATACTCGCCTGCCACTCTTGCATCGATCCAGTATTGGAAAACTGACGATTGGCTGCCTTCAATGATGCCTCAAGAGAAAATGCAGCATTACTGCCCTTTTCCATAATCTCGCCTACAGAGCTGATACCCTGTAAACCCAGATAGGCACCGGCAACACCCCCAATGGCAGACTCAAGACCTCCCATAATACGAATGCCATTGTTGGCCGTTTTATTGAAGAGCTTTACTGTGGTGACAGTTTTTCTTATAAACTTGTCTGCAGCAGTAAACCCTTTACTCAATCCTCGATCAACGGCAGTGAGTACTATTTCAATGGTTTTTGACATTACAGCTTTTTCGATTTATAGTGACAGTATGAAAAAAGATGACCTTTATGAAGACGAAGACATTGACACTTTTCCCGGCTGGGTAGCATTTATTCTGGCATTTTTGTGTCTGTGCTTTGGTCTCAAAATAGATTTCTTTCCACTTTGGTTCCCGCCAGCGTGCTACTTTGCAGCCTTTGGTCTTTTTCTGTGCAATCAGGACACTGACGACCCTGATGACACCTCTGCTACCTCCGAAAGTGCAATCAGGAAACAGTCCCAGCCATAGTGCCAGGCATCGACCCCGTGTCCGCAGGCTGCGAGGCGGCAAGCTGCCCGGGCAATTTTTCTTGCAATTCCTTCGAAACTTCGATCTTGACCGCCTCCATGATCACCATCAGCACCTCGGTAACCTTGCCCATGGTCGGCTGCAGCATGGCCTTGACCATACTGAGATCCTTTATTCCCAGATGGCCAGCAATGGCTAAAAAAGAGCTATTAACCTCCTTTGCCGCCTTGATCAGATGTTCCCAGTCTGAGGCGTAAAGAGAACCAAGTGCGTCCTTATCCAGACCGGTACACTCTTCGGTCAATGCCAGCAGGGATTCCACTCTGTTATCTTGCGTCATAGCCTTGTACAAGGCCATGGGCGAAACTTCCTTAACAGTTACCTCACCTACAGGATCAAGATTTATAATTTTCGATTTGCGCATATTATCCCAACCAGGTGTGTTTCATCGGTTCATCGTAGCCAACTGGTCGTTCCAGGGTGCCCTCGAAGGTCACCTCGGCAAAATCGGTGCCGATAAGCGAAAAGCTGCCCGACGGGGCCAGCCGCATCTGGTAGATCTCGGAGACAAAACGCCTGCCGTCGGCAAAGTTCTGACCGTCGAGTTTTACCCGGATACGGACATTGGATTTGGTCATTGCGGCCATTGATGAGCCGTCCACCTTTTCACAGGTATAGGTGATCTCCAGCTCATCGCCGTCTGCTGCCTTTTGTGAAGTGGACAGCAGTTTAATCATCCCCAGACGCGGGTTGAGCTGGTAGTCGGTGCCCTCCTCCAGGGTATTGGAATTGGCTGTTACCCCGGTCACGGTGACCATGTATTTTCCCAGTTCGACAAAACGATCTGCAATAGCTGTCACCTGGACGGTGGTGGGCGAGGAAACTGCCGCCTGGGCAAGTGTGGCATTGGTCCCGAAGAAGTTTGCCGCAAACAGTTTCTGCGATATCTGATTGAACTTGATTGTTGCCTTCATCGGCTTCGGAACAACAACCGATGCAATCACGTCACCAAAATTATTGAGGCCGTTACCGGTCTGTTCCTTGGTTTCAGAGTCCGGCTTCGGAGTAAATTCAGTACAGTTTCCTTCCAGAACCAGGCCGGTTCTGGCACCGTTATCATCGAGTATATCGACATAGGCATCGGCAACACCTATGAATGAAAAAGCATCTTGTGCCATGTTTCACCTCTTATAGCGTAAAGGTCTGCGGAACGATCCGCCAGACCAAAAAAATTAAGTATTCTGTGGGGCCGTGATCCTTGTGTCCGGATATCGCAATCTTCGGCACGCTGCACGGTTCGACAATGCCGACCGACCCTTCTGGCCGCCAGCCAGCAAAACCATCACGAATGTTGTCCAGATAGCGGTGCAGATCCTTGACCTTGGCATCACCGTCACCATCCGGACCGACAGTGAGCTGTACAACCCATTGCACCTCCCGAAACGGCTGCGGTGCCTGGGTTACCTCCTTGTCATCGTGCAGGTAAAGCTGCACCGCAGGCAGTGGTGGCGTATCCGCCAGAGCACTGCCGACATTGGCGAAGCCGAGCAACGCCAGGCGGGCAAGCTGTGATTCGTACATTTCCTGGTACATTATGGTTTCCCCAGTTGCAGGAAACAAAAACCGTTTCTTTCCGGCTCAACCGACAACACCCGATAAAGATCGGCACCAAAGATGAGGACGGTGCCATCTTCGCCGCCGACAATACCAAGCCGCCTGATATCGTCGTGATCGGCTTTAGCCATGGGAAGTTCCTGGTCAATATCTCCGCCACCGGTATATTTCATCTGGGCATCTGCCCATTGCGGCTCGATGACATAGAGACTTTGACCAGACTCGGTGACGACCTCAATACCACAGGTCTTGAGGATTTCTCGCCGGTCTAGTTCGGAGAACATCAAGCAGCCCCTTTTTTAGCTGATTTTTTCTGATTGTCAGCGGGGATGGCCTTCCCCTTGCCCAGCAGATAGCGGGCGGTCGAGATCGGCACGGTGACGCTCTCGTTTTCCTTGACCAGTTTGCCATCTATAAAGGTGTCCCTGGTCATGGTGATTTTTTGTTTTTCGTCCATAACTCTCTCCTTACTTGGTCAGGGCATCAGCCATCACCGAGAATGACTCCTCGTGACGGACGGCCACATCAACATCCTGCAGGGCAACAACCCGAACTCCACCAGAGGTTGAATTTGTATATGGATCCACCGTAATATCGAGCGTACCCCACATACCGACCAGCAGGTCGGCCCAGTTACCGAAGATGATTGCCGAACAATCGTTGGCGGTACCCTTTTTCAGGTTGCTTGGCACCTGGTTGGAAACACCACAACGTGACCCGGCAAGAGAGGTAAAGCCATCCGCATCCGGGAACCTTTCAGCAATAAACTTGGCGGTACCTGTAGCCTTTTCGGTGGTCAGCAACTTGCCGATCACCCTGGAGTTGGTGAGAAAACCGGTGGCACCAACGTCGGCATTATCTATTGCCACCTCAGACCACAGTGCGACGATATCGTCCCATTCCGGAGCACCACCGTTGGTGCCGCCGACCACGGCACCGATGCCGGTGGTCTTTAAAATACCCTTTGGTTGATTGGATGTGCCGGATCCGTTTATTGCAGCCAGGTCGATTGCAAGACCGAGGGCACGGGCAAGATCTGAGCGAACCAGATTCTCGACATCGATTGAGCTCTGTTTGAGCAGTTTACGAGAGATGTCGGACCAGGCACCGACCGTTTTCGGGGTCATTGCCACCTGCCCGAAAGCGGCTGAGGATTCGTTTGGCTCCCCTTTTTCAGCTACCCAGTACGCGGTTGCTCCGCCAGTTTGTTTCGGGATCGCAATATCACCAACAAGCCCGGTCAGGGTTGTTGAGCCCATTCTCGCCACCATCATCCGGTTTCTGAGCATCTCGATAAACGAACCGGAAAGCAGATTTGTTGCCACCAGGTGACCACCGGCAGTGTCAGTGCCAACCACCAGGTCACGTTGCAGCACTTCCAGCGGCACCATGATACCCTGGGCCGCTCTTTTCATCTTCGCGCTTGCTGCCTCGCTGGCCTCAAACTCAAAGGAGGCTGCCTCCTGGGCACGACGATCTGTCGGGTTGGCCAGGGCATTGATCGCCCTGAGAAAAGAGAACTGCTTGACTTCCTTTTCGGTCAGGCCAATGGCGGGATTGTCATTTTCAACCGGCTTGACGCCTTTTTTTGCCAGCTCATCGAGCACAAACTGCCTGAAGCTGTCGAGTGACTTGTCATCCTCGACGAACCGTTGTGCAGCATCCTCCATACCATGGAGCTTGCCCAGGGCAGTGATCTCACGGATTCGTGTCACCTCGGCCTTGCGTGCCTCTTTTTCCGCCTTTCTTGTTATCTCTTCAATATTTATTTCTGGTTGCGTGGTCGTTGTTTCGTTTGCCATAGTATCACCTTGAGTAATTTGTTTGCTGAACTCCTCCGCCGACCGGCCTATGCCCACAGTTTTATCTGCAGGCACCGAGACAATGGAAACTTCGAACGGTTCCCATTTTGTCACCCTGAAGGTGTCATCGTCCTCGGTTGATTCGGTCAGCTTCATTTCCTTGATCTGATATCCGACACTGATATTGCAACGGATACCATCTATCACGTCCTGAAAAATCTCGTTCGCTCCGTCACTTTTCCCAAAGCGCACTATTGCCCGCCCCACGCGGTCGGGATCGATCCACGATTTTTCAATGACACCGATCTGCCGACCATGATTGTGCTGGTCGAGCAGCGGTGCCGTGCCAGAGTTGAGCCATTCCATCTCTACCTCTGAGCGTTCATGTCCTAATATTTCTACGCCGAACCACCGCCTGTACGGGTCCTCTGACGAGAATGCCAGCTGGACGGTGCGGTTTTCCTCATCGATTCCACTGCGATTAACCTTGAACGTGCGGCGATGTTCTTCTGATTTGACCTGGTCAATTTTCTGCTGTTGTTGCCTGGTCATTGTCGTCATTGTTGTCATTGTCTTTTCCCGTCAGGTTTGTTTTTACCCCCTCAAAAACAGGGAGGTGAAGGCCATAACTCTCTGCCAGGTCACGTGCCCGTGCATTTTCCTCGATGATCTCTTCGAGGTCATAGCCCCGTTCCGCCGCCACATCAAACAGGCTGGCAAAACAGTTGGAGACATCATTGACATTGGCTGCGCTCTCTTTTACCGGGTCCACCCATTTCCAGCCGCGCGGCTTCCAGCGGACGTTCCGCCACTTGTCGATCTTTGACACCGGTAGCGGGATCGCCCCGGTGGTCAGGGATGACACCAGCCAGTCATCAAACAGGGGAGCGTAAAAGTTTTCTACCATCCATCGCTGCAACATCTTCCAGGCATCCCGGTCACTCATCTCACCACTTCTGATAGATGAATAGCTGACCCCTTCAAGATTGTTTGACAGGGCCACATAGCTGACGTTCAAGCCTGATGCAGCCCCGCGCAAAACCGCTTTTCCAAACGGCTCAAATGCGGTGGATGGGTGGTCTGGATTCCAGTTGATGAAATCCATCCCCTCGGGCAACTGCTCGAACGTTCCTGGAGTGGCCTCGGTGACCAGGTCGACATCCATTGCTGCCGGATCGACGACGTTGCCATTTTCGTCAAAACCGGGTTCGCCAAAGTCCGAGCCGCCGCTGGGCTTGAAAAAACCCATCTTGCTGGCACCGACCCTGGCAGCAACCAGCTCGGCCTCTTCATAGGCACCCAATTGCCTTAGCCTGCGCATGGCGGTAATGATCAACGGTACACCTCTGGTCTGCCCGGCACGTTCCGGCTCGAAAATATGCAGAAACTGGTCAGCGGGCACCCTGACTGAGGAATTGCGGTGAGCCGACAGTGAATCGCCCGGATGTTTGCTGCGGATCCAATAGGCCACTGGACGGTCATATTCGTTCTTTTCAACGCCCATGATGATCCTGTTGCCATTGGCGAGGGTATCGTTTTTTTCGAGATCGAGGTGGTCAGCTTCGATCAACCGGATCGCAAAGCCGTAGCGGTTTTCTTTCCAGCCGTAGAGTTTCTGGATCAGCACCTCACCATCGGCCGCCCAGGCATCGAGCACCATATTTGCAATCCGCCACAGTGACAAGGTGCCACAGGCAGAGCATATCTGTTTACGGCTCCAGTCCGCCCATCCTCGCTCAATAATTTGACAGGCCTGTTTGTCCAGTTTCCCTGGGGAATCCTCCGCCCTGGATTGAAGCCGAATGCCCTCATGGCCAAGGACATTTGTTTTCATCAGCCGGGAAAAGCGGCGTATATAGTCGTCGTTGCGGAACAGTTCGCGCGAACGGCCGCGAAGAATACGCAGGGCCTTATAGATCTCGACATCTGCGGTGGTTTGCGGATAGTGCCAGTCAGAGGTCAACCGGTTGACTGCTGCCGCTGCATAGGCCCGCTGCCGGAAGGTTTTTTGTTTTCTGGCAATGGCAGCCCGTTTCTTTTCAGCCCGCTCTGTGAGCGTATGCTGCGCTTTTGCCAACCTGCGAGATATATACTGTCGCAATCCTGCCATCAGCTGAATTTTACCCCTATAATTTTTGTTTTTGCCCGGCCACGGCCCTTGCCCACCGCATTGTTGCGGCTGATTCTAAGGCCCTCCAGGCTTTTGAGAGCTGCTATTTTCTGGTCCAGAGGCATGCGCTGGATGGTCACGCCATCGATCGAGGTCATAAGCTGTCCCTGGTGAGCTGTGCCCGCAATGGCTGCTTCCAGGGCCTCGATGGCCTTGTCCAGCCAATCGCGATTATCGAATCCCGCATCACCGACGGTTGCAAAGTCTTCGGCAACGGTCATCACCCCGGTTCTGGTCATTCTGCTATAATCGGTGCCGACGATCTTTAGTTGCCAATCGTTTCTTCCTGGATGCAAGCTGGAGGTATTGACTCTGAAGGCATGATCGGCCCCACTCGGCGACGAATCGACAGATAAGCTTGCCCCAGGAGAAACGAAGGTCAGAGTAAGTGAATACTCAGGAGCAGGGTAAGCACCACCGGAAATAACGATTTCCAGGGTGTCGCCCCGGGTGCAGGATGTTGGAACGTGAGTAAATGCTTTCATAGGTAAAATTATATATGCCGATTTTACCGGAAATAATAAAAGCAGTATAAAAGACGTATAAAAGTGGTATAAAAGACGTATAAAAACACCTTGACAGGTGTTTTTGGATAGATGAAAGGGGCGGAGGGGTGTTTAACAGAAATCAGCAGCCAAAATAACTTAACGCTGCAAACGTCACAGATACGCTTGAAACAACAATCGCAAGAACTGCCAGCAGAACATTTCTTCTTTTGGCTTTAATTTTCTTATTAAGCTCCTCTCGGATTATTGGCAGACTATCAATGTATTTAGTTAATTTTTCACTGATTTCGTTGTATTCTTCATACGGATCGCAAGGCTCATCGTTCGGTTCGCGCAGCTTGTTCTCGTCATCACTAATGCCGTTCTTACTTCTGGCAACGACATATTCTCTTGCACGGTCGGTAAGATTTCTCATTTCGATATAATTGCTAAAGATATCTGTTACCGAAATATCTTTATAATCATCAGAGAAGTTGTCTGACTTCTCAATATTATAAAGTAACTCCATCTCAATACAATCATGTATGGCTCGATGACAATGGTTTTTCGCCTTCTCCAACTCATCAATCGGATCTTCCCCTTGCCTTGGAACTTGAGCTCGAAGAAGATGGAAAGCACAATAACGCAATTCGTTTACAGGAGGAACTAAAAGGCCTACAGGCATGCGATCAAGCCTTTTAATTTTCCTTTCTGCAAGGGCAAATTCTTCCCTGACGTTTTCTGCAAGCGCAGATATATCCTGTGTTTTTTGTGTAGTAGGTGACAAAGCAAAAAAAATAAAAATTATTTGCGGGATAAAACTTCTTTACGAAGAGCGCAAACATCCCCTGGAGTAGTGTAACGCTTCCAGGATAACGAAACACTACCCCGAGCGTATCTCGACACCAGACCAGAGACAAAAGCGTCCTCTCTTTCTTTTGGTAATTGCGGAATCTTCGGAAAGATCAAGCGCAGTTCCCTTACAATTTTTTTAAAATCCATACATAATTCTGGGAATCCCCCAACTCCTTTATAAGTGGTTTAATCAAAAATTAGATCAATCAAACCTACAAAAAAAAAACAACCCTGCAAAAGTTCGCTTAATCGAACGTTTAATATTTAAATACCCATATTTACCCAAATGTCAATGAATTTATTATCAAACGACCTTAAACAGCCACCCCCATACAAATTCCTCCAAAAAAATAACAGCTCTACCCTTCTTGCCGATAAACCTTTTTTCTTTTTTCAATCCAGCCGAGTAGATCGGCCTGGGTTGCCAGCCAGACCTTGGACTCCTGGTCGGTTTTGAATACCGGCAGATTAAGGTTGTCCCGATAGTAGCTGAAACGGCGGGGATTGATGCCGACGAATGTACATATTTCCTGAACGCCGCGACAGACGACTGACGGCGGTATGCTGTGTGTATCAGTAGTTGTGGACAAAACCTCCCCTCCGTATTGTTCGTTTTGTTTCCTGGCCCTTAACGATTTTTGGCCGCCTGTTTCGTAATCCCAGAATGTCACCGCTGGCGATGCCATAGACACCGATGTCCCAGTGGTGGTTGTCCCTGCCATCAGGGCATATCCAGTACCCGCGATCATCCTGATATTCGGCACACATCTGCCGGGCATAATCGCTGGTAACATCAGCATGCAGGGTAAAGGCCCCCGGATCACCGGGCTCGATCTGCAACTTGCTCGACAGCTCGTTTTTATGCATGGTGACGTTTATGGTGTAGAGATTGAGCCCGCCTGGAATTGGCACCTTTTTCCCGACTGATGCCGGGTAAAAATCCTGCCTCCTGACATTCCAGCTAGTCTCCATGGTTCGCCGCCCCTTCAACGGCTTCCAGAACGGATTAGACCTGCAAAACTGGTAGACCTGGACAGTTCTGGTATGTTTTGGCCGGTGCGGATCGGTGCCGCCACCGGAGTCGATAAATCCGGCAAACGGGCGGAACTCTCTTTCTTCCGCGTCAAAATAGCTTTTTCTGGCAATGTCGTTGAGGGTTTGAAAGGTCTCGACAAAGCCGTGATCAACCACATGGATCGGCAAAAATTCACCCCAGCCAAACGCCATCACCTCATAGTGAAAACCGGCCCGCTGCGTGTCCGCCAGAACCAGAAGCAGTTGCGTGTTTCCTGGCACCAGGCCGCGCGGCATCGACTCATCCCTGAGACGGAGAATAAAATCCTCCTTCCTGTCTTGCGGTTCGTGTTTGTAGTCTATGGCCTCGTAGCCGTGGGCCCAGTCCTTTTTATCTGCGACGGTGCCATCCTCGGCCTTGAGCCAGGCAACAGCAATCTCTGCCAGCGAGACATCGCCACACTCCCAGGCACGATGGTGAAACCCGACCCTGGTCGGTCGGAGGATATCCGCCCCCTTGATGCAGACCCAGCGACCATGGCGGATAGCAAGCATTCTTTCCATCTCATCCCACATTGCTCCGCAGGAATTACAGATATATTTTACCTCGGTGCCGCCCTCGATATCGGCAACGGTGAGCCGTGCCTCTTTTTCACCCGCTGGCACCTTTTTGTCCAGGGCAAGATGTTCACCATCCATCTTGATTAGCTCCTGGCAATGCGGGCACAGCACCCGAACCGCCCACACCTGCGGGCAATCCATGGTATGGGAATAGATGAATCGTCCTGCAGGAGTCGAGACGAACATACGTTTATACCTTCCCTTAAAAGTCCGGTTTCGCTTGCGGATATTATTTATCGCATTGGTTTCGGTGCCGACCACCTCCCCATATTTGTCGACCTCATCACCAAAGCTGTATTTTGCCGAAAACGACGACGTTGAATCGGCAGAATTAGCCCAGGCAGGACGGATCACCACCCCGTGCCGCAGCCGGATCTCTCCCTGGCCGGTATCATCCTTGCGCTTGCTGATGTATTTGGATGAGCTGGACGACTTTTGCAGCATCGGAATAATTTTGCCCCGGACCATACGCACCGTCTTTTTTTCGGTTGGGGCCATGAAATAGACATCCCCTGGCGAGATATCGATACACCAGTTGAGGCAATTGAGCATCAGATTGGTCTTGCCGGACTGGTCGACGCCGCAAAACCACACCTCTCGCACCCAGGGAAGGCCAAAGGTGTCCATGATCTTGACCCCATGCGGGACATATTCATTCCGCCAGGGGCCGACGTGATCGCCGTCTGCCACCCAGCGAAATTTTACCGCATGTTCCGAGACCTTGATCTTTTCCGGGGTGCGCATACGTCTCCGGATCGGTAGCGGCAGCCGGGCAAGCTCGACCTTTCGTCCCTGCAGCTCTTCCTGGAACTGTGGCGGCACCCAGTCGGGCACCTGCATTTTTTTTATCGGCAACAATGATGTCTGGGTTGGTTTATTCATCGATTCCACTCCGTTTCTGGGCCTCACCTATCTGGTCAGCCCGTTGTTGTATCCTCTTCCGGTACTCCTGGAGCTGCCGCCTGTCGATTCGCCGGTTACCGATAAAGCCGACCCCGGCAAACTCAAAGACCAGCTGTTTTTGTGCCCCGTTTTTCCGTTGAGGCTTCGGCTTTCTCTTTTTTTTCTGAAGGGCATCGACATCGCCCTCTGTGGCAAAATCAAAGAGGAGTTGTTTCATCGGTTTTTTCAAATTCAATCTTCATAGCTGCAGCCGCCACCTCGTTAAAGGCTTTATCGATCACGGCGTCGATATATTCGAACCCTTCCTGGCTGCGAACCTGGTCGCCGCCGACGATCTGCACCAGTTCGGACTGGGCGGTATACACATGGTGGCGAATACTGTCACGCAGGGTGCCGACCAGGCCTGCCATTATTCCCCAGGCATCGGCTGCATGCAGCCAGGCGGCATCATGCTCCCTGCGCATTCTTTCCGCCTTGATTTCGGCAATATCGGCATCAGCCCGAGCCTTGCGCTGCTCGTCCTCGATGGTGGACTGCGGTTTGCTGGGTGTGGTTGCCGCATTGAGGCTGGCAGCATATTCTGCCACCTGCCACTTCGAAACGGTTTTATCCGCATTGACCGGAGGAAAACCGGCAGCACAATCCTGATAAAACTTGCCCTGACTGATTTGATAGCCCTTGGATCGCAGCCAGAGCAATGCCTCTTTTCTTGTCCGGAAATAATCGACCGTGTTTATATTTTTGTTGGCACCCATAGATATTCCTCTTTTAATTCTTTATTTGCAAATATGTAGTCAACATAAAAGTACCTACCACATGTTGTATTACATCACCGTCTTTGCAAAATAATTACCCCCGTTCCTGTAAATATCCTTGACAAACTGTAGTCCATAGGCTACAATACTTACATGAGATACGAAATTAAGCGCACCAAAATCTTTGATAAACGGCTGGACTCCCTGCGAGATAAACAAGCAGTTTCCGCCATTAACAAGCGGATTGCCCGGATAGAGACGGGAAATTTTGGCGATTACAAGCAGCTTGCACCAAACCTTTTTGAGCTGCGTTTTTTTCTTGGCCCCGGTTACAGGGTATATTACACCATCTGTAACCGGATGATTATCTTTCTGCTTACCTGCGGCGATAAATCGAGCCAGCGAAAAGATATACAGCAGGCACAGGCCGTTCTTCGCACAATAATGGAGAAATAAATGGACAAAAAACAGATACTTGCAGATGCCGGATTGACGGAAGATGATATTGTCGTTGCCCCCTGGAATCCCTTTGATTACCTTAAAACCACTGAGGAGATAAACGAATATCTTGCAGATGTCTTTCTTGATGATGATCCTCGTCTCTTCCTTATCGCCCTTGGCCATCTGGCCAGAAAAAAAGGCATGAGTGAGGTTGCAAGAGCGGCCGGAGTAAACCGGGAAAGCCTTTATAAATCTCTTTCTGGAGAGGGAAACCCCGGATACACAACCATTGCCAGGGTTGTCCGTGCCCTGGGTATTACCATGATGCCGACCATGACGGCAGTACAGGCCAGATAAACAGGTGAAACCGGAATATGCCCCACATACCCAACAGGAAGAAGATATTTTCTTCCCAAACGAGGTGGTCAAGGCCAACGTACGTGGAGATAGCCTGATCAAGGCATGGCGAGAGTACAAAGGTCTGACCCAGGAAGAACTCGCCCGGAAAGCACAGATCAGCCAACCTACTCTGGCACGGATGGAAAAACCAGACAGCAGGCCAAGGAAAAGCTCCCTGGTCAAGCTGGCGACGGCCATGAAAATTGCCGTCGAGCAGCTTGTGGAGTAGTTCGGCATATTTGTTGCGCTCATACCCTACCTCTCATCCGCGCTGTTTGCGGCGGCGTGAAGGGCCATATTTATTCCGGCAACGGCCCAGCGGACAAGGTCTATCTGGCCGACAAGCTGTGATGGTGACACCCGCAGCTTGTCATCTTCCTCATCTATACATCTTCTCAGCAGCTGGAGCCCTGCATCTATCCGTTCGGTCTGTAGCAGCATCGCAAAAACTGGCAGGCCTTCATAGTTTACCCTGTTTCTAAATGCTTCCTCCAGGGTAAGGTGATCCTCGTTATAGGCAATGGTGCCGACAATATTTTCATTGGTTGTGTTCTTATTCATGATTTGCCTCCAGATCTGTACGGAATACGCGGGTGAATACCTTGCCCAGCAGGTAGAGGACGCCGCCTCGTTTTTGCAGGTTATCGGTGTGTTGCCGCAGGTGACGGTTAAACTCGAC
>PDWI01002810.1_pt1 | contig 25647 bp, 25 predicted proteins | sample 1430891 | NCBI WGS metagenome assembly PDWI01 (sample SAMN01162508, study PRJNA174530) | Oral metagenome, whole genome shotgun sequencing project. | biome: Marine environment; feature: Marine mammal; material: Swab sample of the gingival sulcus; isolation source: swab sample of gingival sulcus...
TTATATCTTCCAACTGAAACTTGACTTCTTACAAAATTTTCAAAATAATTTCCCAATGATATTGATGTATTCTTCATATTCTATTATGTTTCTTACAAAGATACCTATTTTTGGTAATTTATCCAAATTTTTCAAGTTATTTTTTTAAGTTCTGTTCACTCAAATGACGTACAACGAGCGGGTGTTGACGCTTGTTGCGTGTAAAAATACGAAAAGTTTCGGTTATTCACAATATTTTGTAAAATAACCGAAACTTTGATTAAAAAACTTACCAGCAATAGCGTTAACACTGTGTTGTAAACAGTTAGTTTTAATGTAATGTAGGGAATATATGATCAGGAGTCCCTTGTTTACTACATGGATCTACAAGTAAATCTATCGTTACATTTTGCCTATATATTGTACCTATTCCTTCTACAAAAATATTATAATTCATAATTCCAAATGTTTTTATTCTAATTTTATTATTTTCAATAGAATAACTAGAAGATTCGTGTTCATAACTTAAACCTAATGTAAAACCCGTTAAATTTGATTTTATGTTTCTAACATCAATTTTTTCTCCATTGGCAACATAATCAAATCTAACATTTAAATGTAAATTTATAGACATATTTTTAGATGAGACCAATATACTTCCTCTCTTATTACAAGGTGAGTAAATTATCGAAGGTCTTTTCAAATATTCAAATTCTTTACCTATTTTTTGAAAATCATTTTGCACATGGTTTAAAAATGTTTTTGCTTCGTCAATATTAGCAAAATAGATAGGTTTAGTACTTAATTTTATATTATCTATATCATTTTTAGTTAAATTAATCTTTTTTAATTCTAATTTTTCTATTAATTCTGTATTTTTTTGAATTATATCTTCATTGTTACACGAAAATATAATAAATGTTACTAATGTTATTAATATATTTTTCTTCATGATTTACGTTTTTTTTTAATTAGTGTAATAATAACTAATACTAAAAATACTAAAAAAAACATATTTAGTATTTGCCACAAAATGCTTAAATTTTTCATATATTCGATTTCAAGTTATATTGTTTACAACAAATATATTTACGCAATTACTGATTTTTCTTTTTAAACTTATCGAACTTATTTTCAGTTTGTTTAGGCCAAGAATTGTTGGTAACATCTATATCTGCTGTTTCCTCTTTTGGGTCGATGACAATACTTTTCACTCTTTTAGCCGTTTTATAGACCTTAAAAACAGTTTTATCATTTTTTCTCCAAAGTTCCGCAGGATAATGATGCATTTGTTTTGTTCCGTCTTCAAAAGTAAGTTCCACCAACAAAGGCAATACCAAACCACCTAATTTTTCAAATTCCACACGATACGCATATTTGGGCACTTCCTCCATTATATCCTGTACCTCTTTCGGATAAGTCTGTACAAATCGTTTCATTTCTTCCTGATTAACAATCTTTTCCGTAACTTTTTTGATACTCATATCATTATAATCTGTCGTATAAAACCAACCACGCCAAAACCAATCCAAATCCATTCCTGAAGCATCTTCCATCGTTCTAAAAAAATCTTCTGGAGTAGGATGTTTGAACGCCCAACGTTTTGCATAAGTCCTAAAAGCATAATCAAATAATTCAGGTCCCATAATTGTATGACGCAACATCCATAATCCTGCCGCTGGTTTTGAATAGGCATTCGGACCAAAATTTTTCACATAATCTCCTTGCGACATAATCGGCGAAAGATTTTTTTGATCTAAACTCATATAACGAACCACTTTTTTAGGTAAGGCTCTAACAGGGTGCTTTTTATCATAATCAAACTCTGCAAGCATTTCTACAAACGAGTTCAAGCCCTCATCCATCCAAGTCCACTGACGCTCATCAGAATTAACAATCATAGGGAAGAAATTATGTCCCACCTCATGTGTAATCACGCCAATCATTCCGTATTTTGTCCTATCGCTGTATGTTCCGTCTTCCTCTGGTCTTCCATAATTAAAACAAATCATTGGATATTCCATTCCTTGATGTCTTGCATGTACAGAAACCGCTTTTGGATACGGATAATCAAAAGTCATTTTTGAATATTCCTCAAGGGTATTCGCTACAACCTTTGTAGAATGTTCTTCCCACAACGGATTTCCTTCTTTTGGATACAATGAAACCGCCATCACTTTTTTACCATTAATATCAACAGCCATTGCATCCCAAATATATTTTCTTGAAGTTGCAAAAGCAAAATCTCGCACATTTTTAGCCTTGTATTTCCAAGTTTTAGTTTCTTTTGATTTTTCCTTACTATTTTCGATAGCCTCCTCTTCAGTTACGATTAATACAGGCTTATCAAATGATTCTTCCGCCTTTTCGTAACGTTCTAATTGCTTTTCTGTTAAAACCTCTTTTCTATTTTTCAATTTCCCTGTTGCCTCAACAATATGGTCGGCAGGAACTGTCAAATTTACCTCATAATCACCAAATTCAAGCGCAAATTCACTACGTCCCCAAAACTGCATATTTTGCCAACCTTCTACATTATTATAGACACATAATCTAGGGAAAAATTGAGCCAATGCATACGAATGATTTCCATCTGGAAAATCTTCAAATCCTGAACGCCCTGAATCTCTAACAGAATTATTAATCAAGTAATTCCATTTAATAGAAAAAACAAATTTTCTATTTGGTGCTAATGGTTTTGGTAAATTAATACGCATCATTGTCGCGTTAATAGTATGAGAAAGAGGTTTTCCTTTATGAGTTACCGTCTCAATTTTAAAACCAAAATCTTTCTTTTTTGCATCTAATAAGGCATATTTTCTATTCCATGAGGTCGAACTTTGCGATTTAATAAGATTTGTTTTTGAGTTGGGAGCTCTCACATTTTGATCTAACTGCAACCATAAATATTCCAAATGGTCGTTCGAATTATTATGATATATGATTTTTTCTTCACCATAAAGTTTATCATTTTCCTCATCTAATCGAATATCCATAACATAATCAACTTTTTGTTGCTTGTAATTATGTCCCGGCGCACCTGATGCTGTTCTTTGATCATTGGGAGTCGCCCATTCACTCTTAAACTGACGAAATTTATTCGTATCACGATGCCCTTTTTCATGTTTTTTCTTCTGTCCAAAAGAGATACTAATTGATAAAATAGTAATTAATACTAGTATTTTACGATTCATTTTCATGTTTTAATGTTAAATTTTTCGCAAAATAATATTTTTTTATTAAATATCTATGTTTTTTGTTATTTTTACTCAACTTTTTATAATTTAGCAAAATAACATATAATTAACAATGAAAAAACACTTAACATTTTCAAATATTATTTTTGTCATCGCAATGGCAGTTTTATTGTATAAACCTTCACGCGCGTGGGTAATTCGCCAAATTTCCTTTTCGCCTTCAGTAAAAGAAATCTCTGAAAGTGAACAATTAACAGATTATAATTTATATTTAAAAGGTTTAAATACCAAAAATATAAATTTTGAAAACCTAAAAGGAAAAGTTATTTTCTTTAATTATTGGGCAACTTGGTGTCCGCCTTGTACTGCCGAATTTCCAACAATTCAAAATTTGTATAATGACTATAAAAATAAGCTTGTTTTTATACTAATCACTAACGAAAATTGGGAAGATGTCAATAAATTTTACCAAGAAAACGGATACAATTTACCTGTTTATAATTTGATGTCAAATCCGCCGAGTATTTTAAATAAAAGCAACTCTATTCCTTCAACGTATATAATTGATAAAAAAGGATTTATACGAGTTTACAAAACAGGTGCCGCCGATTGGAATTCTAACAAATTCAGAGCAAAACTAGATGATTTTTTAAAAGAATAAAATGAATTTAAAAGAGATTTACAGCGTTTCTACAGAAAATTTAGAAACTGATGGACAAATAGTTAATGTCACACTATCAAAACCTAATGAACTTGTTTTTATGGACATGAAAGGAGAGGTATTCAGCTATAATTTTGACACAAAAGAGCAAAATTATTTATTTTCTCCTACGACAAATACAAATTTCGACCCTGAAAAATCTTCTTCAATTTACACCATAGATGAAATTGTTGTAATCGTAAATAATTACAAAACAGATGGTTCAGTTCACTATCCGAATAAATATAAATTTTTGACATTATACAGAGAAGATTATCATGCTGATATTTCAAAATTCCCTATTTCACTTTTTAAAGATAAGCATGGTGTTCCTCATTTAATTTACGCTCAGACGTGGAATCACATTCAAATTGTAAATTTAGATACTCGGCAAATATTAACAGCATCAAAATCTTTAATCGAAATAGGTGCAGAAGAAAAACGAATTGAATTCTATAAAAAACACGAAGAAGCCAATAAATTAATGTGGCCAAGACCTTACGATTATTTTTTTGGCGAATTACAACTTTCACCTGATCAAAAATATTTTTTAAGCGCAGGTTGGAGTTGGGGTTCTTCCGATGATTATAAAGCATTCAACATTGAAGATTTTATCAAAAGTAATAGAATTTCAGACATTCCTATCACGGCAGGAGAGCATGAAACAAGGGCGACTTGTTGGATTGACAATAGAACTATTGCTGTTTGTTTTCATCCGTGGACAGAGGGCGAAGATTCTAATAAAAACTTATACGAAATCCAATTATATCAAATGAACAATGAAAAATTTACGCTAACCAAACGCATTAATGTTGTTGACGTGGATATCGTACATGCTAGAATGTTTTATCATCAAAAAAATGATGTGTTTATTTTTATCAAAGATGAAACTATCTATGTCATTTCAAAAAATGGAGAACTACTTTATGCTAATGAAAATTTAAATATCAAAGAATACAATAAAGGCTACTTTTTAAACAATAATGGAAATTTCATTAGCGTTTTAGAATTGCATTAAAATAATATTCAAAACTTTCAAAATAAAAAAGAGGAAATGCCAAACATTTCCTCTTTAAATATTTATTAATCAATAAATTAAATTACTTTAAAAGCCTTTAATCCTGGATAATACGCAACCTCTTCAAGTTCTTCTTCGATGCGTAATAATTGATTATATTTCGCCATTCTATCTGAACGAGACGCAGAACCTGTTTTGATTTGTCCGCAATTCAAAGCAACCGCCAAATCTGCAATTGTACTGTCCTCTGTTTCTCCTGAACGGTGACTCATAACCGAAGTATATCCTGCATTCTGTGCCATATTTACAGCAGAAATAGTTTCTGTCAATGTCCCTATTTGGTTTACTTTAATCAAAATTGAGTTTGCAATTCCGTTTTCAATTCCACGAGATAAACGCTCCACATTTGTCACATATAAATCATCTCCAACCAATTGCACCTTATCCCCTATTTTCTCCGTTAAATATTTCCAACCTTCCCAATCATCTTCATCCATTCCATCTTCAATAGAGATAATTGGATATTTTTCAACCAATTCCGCCAAATAATCAGCTTGCTCCTTGCTTGTTCTTACTTTTCCTTTCTCGCCCTCAAATTTTGTATAATCATACTTGCCATTAACATAAAATTCTGCCGATGCACAATCCAAAGCAATCATTACCTCATCGCCAAATTTATATCCTGCATTTTCGACAGCCTTTGCAATCGTTTCAATCGCATCTTCTGTTCCGTCTAATGTTGGAGCAAAACCTCCCTCATCTCCTACTGCTGTTGATAAACCTCTATCATGCAATACTTTTTTCAGATGATGGAAAATCTCTGTACCCATCTGCATTGCATGTGAGAATGTTACTGCTTTCACAGGCATTATCATAAATTCTTGAAATGCAATCGGAGCATCAGAATGCGACCCTCCATTAATGATATTCATCATTGGAACTGGCAAGGTATTCGCAGAAACACCTCCAACATAACGATATAACGGCATTCCTAATTCGTTAGCTGCGGCTTTTGCACAAGCCAACGAAACGCCTAAAATTGCATTTGCTCCTAATTTTGATTTGTTAGGTGTTCCATCTAAATCAATCATTAACTGATCAATATAGTTTTGCTCGAAAACAGAAACTCCCATCAAAGCCTCAAAAATAATTTCATTTACATTTTTCACAGCCTTAGAAACTGATTTTCCCATAAAAACCTCTCCCCCATCTCTCAACTCTACAGCTTCATGCTCTCCTGTTGATGCCCCTGAAGGAACGGCAGCTCTTCCCATTGCTCCGTTTTCTGTATAAACGTCTACTTCTACTGTAGGATTACCACGAGAATCCAAAATTTGACGTGCGTGGATATTAACGATCATGCTCATAATTACATTATTATTATCAATTTTCACTATTTTAATTTACAGACAAATTTACATTTTTTTTTACATTTTTCACAATATAATTTTACATTAAAAATGATTTGTTGCATTGAGTAAATTCGATGTAATTTATATCAAGAATATTTTAATCTTTTTCAATTAGCCTAAAACCTTCTCCGTGAATATTAACTACTTCAATAGATTCATCTTTTTTCAAATATTTACGAATTTTAGCAATATAAACATCCATACTTCTAGAGGTGAAATAATTTTCATCTCGCCAAATTTTGGTTAAGGCTAATTCCCTTGACATAATATCATTTTTATGTAATGCCAATAAACGCAATAACTTATTCTCCTTTGGAGATAATTTTTGTGGCTCTTCTCCTGGAAATGTAAGGTGTCTTAATTTAGAATTAAATTTAAATTTCCCTATTTCAAATTCTTGAATTTCTTCATCCTCAGAAATTTCTAAATTTTTTCGTTGTAGGATAGCCTTTATTTTATGTAATAAAACTTCAGAATCAAAAGGTTTGTTTAAATAATCATCAGCACCAACCTGATATCCTTTTAAAATATCTTCTTTCATTGACTTGGCAGTCAGGAAGATAATAGGAATATTTTTATCTTTTGAACGAATATCTTGAGCCAATGTGAAACCATCTTTTCTTGGCATCATTACATCTAAAATACACAAGTCATAATCTGCATTTTTAAACATAATCAAACCCTCTAAACCATCTTTAGCCAAGGTGACATTATAGTCATTCATCGCTAAATAATCTTTCAAAACTGTACCAAAATTGGCGTCATCTTCTACTAATAAAATTTTATGTGTGCTCATAATTTTATATTTTTTTTAAATTAATGGGAGTTTTACAGTAAATGTTGAACCTTTTCCTTTTTCACTATCGATATAAATTTCTCCCTCATGATTTTCAATAATTTTTTTCACATACGAAAGCCCTAAACCATGCCCTTTAACATTATGGATATTTCCTGTTTCCTCTCTGTAAAATTTGTCAAAGGCATGTTTTTGAGTTTGTTTGCTCATTCCTATTCCCTCATCTTTGATTTTAAAAATAAAATATTTATTTGTATTTTCGGCTGTGACCTCTATTTTTGGCACATCTTTACAATATTTTACAGAATTTTCTAACATGTTCACCACAACATTAACCAAATGATGCTCGTTTCCATACACTTCAGATGAAATTACCTTAAAATCAGTTAATAAACTTCCTTTTTTATCATTTACAAGCAAACTAATATGTTCAATGGCATCTTCTAAAACTTCCAACATATCTACTTTTTCCTTAGAAAAATCAATCTCTTTTTTTTCTAATTTAGAAATTCTTAAAACACTTTCTACTTGCCCGTGCATTCGCTTATTTTCATCACGAATCATTTGAACATAACGCTTAACTTTGCTTTCATCATTAATGATTTTAGGATTTTTAATAGCATCTAATGCTAAATTAATTGTAGCAATAGGTGTCTTAAATTCATGTGTCATATTATTGATAAAATCTGTTTTGATTTTAGATATTTTCTTTTGTTTGATGATTTGATATAACGAAAAACCAAAAACCGAAATAATGACAATGATAAAAATGATCGACATTATTAAAACTTCATATAAACTCGAAAAAAGCGTTTTATTTTCTTTTGGAAAATTCACAAAAAGTTCATAATCACTAAATCCATTCGCATTTTTGAATAACATAAAAGAATAATCTCCATCATGTCGCTTAAAACCTTTTGATTTTAAAGGAGTTACAGCACCTTTTTCATAAACACCAAAATTAAAAGGCTGATTTATTCCTCTATCTGCTAATGAGTTACGTATTGTATTTTCTAAATCATTTAGTTGTACTCGCTTATGAATTTCTAGTAATCTATTTCCTTGAGCAAACATTTCTGACATTTCATAAGATGTTTGTTTTTCGTATTCAGAAAAACGTTTTTCATCAAAAGTTTTATCTAATTCTTTACCATTATCAATTCTTTTAACAAACAAAAAATCTCGTTTATCTGTAATTTTACGAACAAAAGTAGAATCTGGCATTTGAAAGCCTGTTGGTACTTTAAATTCTTCATCTAAACGAGTTCCGTAAATAAATTTCTTATTTCCAGAGGTGTCGGTTTGCTGGAAAAGATAGTTATCTACCTTAGCTTTTGTTCTAAAAAGATTATCATTGATAAAAACACTATACTTTGTATAGGCGTCTTTTTTTTCTTTTTCTATTAATAAATCAGCTGTTTTGGCCAACGCTATCTTAACATTATTTCTAAAATTGAGGCGTTTATGTTTTATGGAATTTTTAATCCAATAAACTTGCACCATAATAATTCCTATAAGTGCAATTCCCATTAAAAAGACAATAATCCAAACAACTTTTTTACTCATACCCAAAAATAGAAAATAATTAAATCACATCATTATTTTTAACGATGTTTAACACAAAACGCTAATTTTTTATTAAAAATTCTATTCGCAGATAGGGCAACCCCAACCGTCATAAATACCGTTATGTTCTTTTGCTAGCGAGACTAATTCCCAAACATATTTATCAACATTATCCCAAAGCGTATTGTCTGTTCGTTCGATATTTAACTGAAAAGGATATTGACCATCAACTTTATCTTTAGATAAAACACTGTAATTTAATTTTTTAACTTTCTGAATAAAAAGCTCTCTATCATTTTCTGTTTGAAAATAAATCCAATGATCTACCTTTCGTTCTTTTTCAGGATGATCTCCATGTTGATCCAGTTGCATCAAAACTTTTCTGTTTTGTATCGTTTGGAATTCGTAATCTGAGGGATATAAAAAATCAAAATAATCACTCCACTGTTCATCTTCTTTAAAGTCGGTGGCATACTGATATTCTTGATGATTTTGCATGATATTTCCTATCAATTCCTCATAATGGTCAGTTTGTTTTGTGTAGAAAAATAAATCCGCTGTTCCGTTATTTTTTACAGCCCCAACCATAATTGCTCCATTATTTTCTAAGGAGTCGGCTATTTGGTCTTCGATTTCGCAAACCTTAGGAAACTCTTCGTTTGTCGTGAGTCCGCTTTCGCTTGGATTTAATAATCGTATCGAAAACCAAACCCTGTATTTATAATCTGCTATGGGAGCTATTTCTGGTAATGCTAAATTTAATCTGATACTAGCATCTGTATTTTCTATTAGACAAAAATAATATCCCCAATCTTGTTTTATTTCCATGTTTAATTATTTGAAAAATGAATCTACAAATTCATATTTATTAAATATTTGTAAATCATCAATTCCTTCGCCTACCCCTATATATTTTACAGGGATTTGAAATTGATCTGAAATTCCGATTACTACGCCACCTTTCGCTGTTCCATCTAATTTAGTAACAGCCAACGAGGTAACTTCAGTTGCTTTAGTAAATTGCTTGGCTTGTTCAAAAGCATTTTGTCCTGTTGATCCATCTAAAACAAGTAGTACATCGTGCGGAGCATCAGGAATCACTTTTTGCATAACACGCTTTATTTTCGATAGTTCATTCATTAAATTTACCTTATTATGCAAACGTCCTGCGGTGTCAATGATAATTACATCAGCATCTTGATTTACACCTGATTGAACTGTATCAAAAGCCACAGATGCAGGGTCTGACCCCATTTTTTGTCGAATAATCGGAACATCAACTCGGTCTGCCCAAACTTGAAGCTGGTCAATTGCAGCTGCTCTAAAAGTATCCGCCGCCCCAAGAACTACTTTTAAGCCTTTTTTCTTAAATTGAGAAGCTAATTTACCAATAGTTGTTGTTTTTCCAACTCCATTAACTCCCACAACCATAAGAACATACGGCTTTTTATCATTCGGAACTACAAAATCTGTTTCACTTCCGACATTTGTTTCGGAAAGCAGTCCTGCGATTTCTTCTCTTAAAATACTATTTAATTCGTCCGTTCCTAGATACTTATCTTTGGAAACACGTTTTTCAATTCGATCAATAATTTTTAAGGTAGTATTTACTCCTACATCCGAAGAAACAAGAATTTCTTCTAAATCATCTAGTACCTCATCATCTACTTTTGATTTTCCTGCAACCGCCTTTGAAAGTTTACCGAAAAAACTCGTTTTAGATTTTTCTAACCCTTTATCTAAGGTTTCTTTTTTTTCTTTTGAAAATATTTTTTTAAAAAAACTCATATTTTATTGTTTGGTTTTAAGATAGCATATAATGTACCATTCTATATTTACGACATAATGTCATAAGATACAAAGATATAAATTTTTTAAAAAATAAACCTTTAAAATCAAAGACTTTAAAGGTTTTTATAACTTTTTTAATATTTTATTATTCTTTAGAATAATTTATTTTTTTATTTCCATCATTCCATAAATACATTCCAGTTCCAAATATTACAATAGATGTAAGACTTACGTATAATTTAAGTATATAAAATATAAAAATTAAAAGTGATATTATTACAAGTATAATTCCAGCAGTTTTTTTAAACTTTCCGTTTCGCCTCATTTTTTTTGCATACTGTTCTTTTTCTTCGGAGTTAACATTGAATTTTTCTTTCAGTTCTTTGGTTATGTCATCGAATGAATTTCCTTTGTTAAACCTCATCGAAATATAATCCAAAACAAAATTTTTATCTTTTACAACAAGTCCTAAAACCTCAAAAATATCAACACCTAAAACATTTAATTTTTGTTTTATATCTCTTGCCGAAACGCCTTTTTTTAATTCACTTTCAATAAATTCTTTATGGTTCACATCCATAATCTTACTTTCTTATTTTTAAATATTCATCAAATGTTGCATACTTATCAATTACACCGTTTGGCGTTAATTCAATAATTCTATTTGCCACAGTTTGAGCAAATTCGTGATCGTGCGTAGAAAATAAAACCGTTCCTTTAAAATTAATTAAAGAATTATTCAAAGCCTGAATAGACTCTAAATCTAAGTGATTTGTTGGATCATCTAATAGTAAAATATTTGCTCTTTTCATCATCATACGTGACAGCATACATCGTACTTTTTCTCCCCCAGATAATACATTACTCTTTTTTAAGGCTTCCTCTCCTGAAAAAATCATTTTCCCTAAGAATCCTCTTAAATAAACCTCTTCTCTTTCTTCTTCTGTTTGAGCGTATTGTCTAAGCCAATCTACTAAATTCAAATCTCCATTTTGGAAAAAACTTGAATTATCCGAAGGTAAATACGATTGTGTTGTTGTTACACCCCATTTATATTCACCAGAATCTGCCTCCATATTTCCTGTGATAATCTGATAAAAAGCAGTTGTTGCTTTTGAATTTTTACAAAGAACGGCAACTTTATCTCCTTTATTTAAATTGATATCAACATTCGAAAATAACACATTTCCCTCTTCATCTTTTTTAGATAAACCTTCAATATTTAAGATTTGATCACCAGCCTCTCGGTCACGTTCAAAAATAATAGCAGGATACCTACGACTTGAAGGTTTGATTTCTTCAACATTTAATTTTTCTATCATTTTTTTACGAGATGTAGCTTGTTTTGATTTCGCAACATTCGCAGAAAAACGACGAATAAACTCTTCTAATTCTTTCTTTTTATCTTCGGCTTTTTTGTTGGCTTGAGCTCGTTGTTTTGCTGCCAACTGACTTGATTCATACCAAAAAGTATAATTCCCAGAATAATGGTTAATTTTTCCAAAATCAATATCTGAAATATGAGTACATACCGCATCTAAAAAGTGTCTGTCGTGTGACACTACGATTACTGTATTTTCATAATTCGCAAGGAAATTCTCCAACCAAGAAATCGTTTCAAAATCCAAATCGTTAGTAGGCTCATCCATAATTAACACATCAGGATTCCCAAATAAACATTGTGCTAATAAAACACGTACTTTTTGTTTTCCATCTAATTCTTTTACCAAACTATAATGTAAATCTTCTTTAATTCCTAAATTAGATAACAAAGTAGCGGCTTCCGCATCAGCATTCCAACCATTCATTTCTTCAAATAATACTTGAAGCTCTCCTATTTTTTCAGCATTTTCATCTGTATAATCCGCATAAAGTGCATCAATCTCAGTTTTAGTTTTGTAGAGTTCTTTATTACCCATGATAACAGTTTCCAAAACAGGAAATTCATCAAAAGCGTAGTGATCCTGAGAAAGTACAGACATTCTCTTTCCTGAATCAAGGATTACATGACCTGAGGTAGGCTCCATTTGCCCTGATAAAATCTTCAAAAAAGTAGATTTTCCTGCTCCATTCGCACCAATAATCCCATAACAATTACCTTGTGTAAATTTAGTATTTACCTCATCAAATAATATTCTTTTCCCAAATTGCACCGATAAATTCGAAACTGATAACATTTTATTTTTGTTTTATAATATTCCGCAAAAGTAAAGCAAGTTAATAAAATACACAAGTTGTTTTTTACATAGGATATATATATTCTACATTTTCATCTTCAATTTCTTCTGTACAATTTTTTACATCTTCAATAAATAAATCTATTTGAGCTTTGGATATGTTAGGCATGCATATAATATGTGAAATATTTCCATCTGTAGCAAGTTGCCATTTTTCTTTGACACTTCTTGGTAATTTAGGAAATATAACAGTTATAGCTCCGGGATTTCTCCATGCTTTTACACCGATTTCATTTAATTTTTGTTCACAATATTCTGCAGTTTCTAAACTTTTTAGATAACGATTTTTTAAACCTTCTATTCCTAATTTTTGCATTGCATACCATAAAATAAGTGGCGTATGTCCATTTCTAGATCCTGTAATGGTAGTGTCAGAAGAGCCGATATAACTAATTGATTTAGCTATTCGATCACGATTTGTTCGTTTTGCTAGTAACACTCCGCAAGGAATAGGCGAACCTATAAATTTATGCCCACTAATTGAAATGCTATCTGCACCGTCTTTAAAATCAAAAGGAGTTTTAGGCTCCATGAAATTTCCAAATGTTCCTGCTAACGCACCATCACAATGAATATAGTGATTGTGGACAGCTAATTTTTTGAGTATTCCTTTAATTTTACTGACATCATCTTTTGCTTCCATCATTGTTGTTCCAAAATTGGCTAAAACAATTACAGGACGATGACGATTCATCTTTATAGCATTTTCCAAATCTTCATAATCAATTTCATCATTTTCTTGAGCTTTAATGATGATATTCGGAATATTTAATAAATGGATATTTTTACGAACACTATAATGAGTTGATTCTGAATAATAAACCATTGCTTTTGGATATAATTCTCTAGCCAAATAAAGTCCATAAAGATTACTTTCAGAACCTCCATTTGTTACATAACCCCAGAAATCCTTAGGGTCAGCACGAAATAATTTCGCAAAAAAGATAATAACTTCACGCTCTAATTTATGAGTTTCTACCTTCCAAGTTCCTTTTTCAAAAGGGTCCCCTAAATTATTAATAGGAAATTTGAAAAAATCATTTAATTCATTATAATCAAAATCTTTAGACACAGGATAACCCATAAAATTGGAAGTCTTAATATTTAATTTTTGTTTTAATTTTTCTAATTCTTCTTGAATATTCATTATTACAATTTTGTATTTTTCTCATTAGATTACTATCGTCCGCAATGACATATTTATACGTTTTATGAATAACTTTTTCGTATAAATGTTTTTGTATGAGACTGCTTCGTCATTGCGACCGTAGCGAAGCAATCTCAAATTTTATACGAAATAATAAGTTTCAAAATCGTATTATTTTGCTAAAATACTCAAAACTTATAATTATACATAAAAAAAGAGATTATCTTTCGATAATCTCTTTTTGTCTTATTTATTGAATAAATTACTACTCAATTTTGATTTCAACACGTCTGTTGAAGATGTAATCACTTCTAGTGTCAGTTTCACCTAAACCTCTAGACTCTAAAGTAAAGTTTGTAACACCTTTAGATTCTAAGTAAGACTTAACAGCTAAAGCTCTACGCTCACTTAATCTTGAGTTATAAGCTTGAGAACCTCTAACATCAGCATAACCTGATAAGTAAACTAATTTAACTGCACCTGCACAATTGATAGTTTTGAATAACTCAGCAACTCTATCTAATTTAGCTTTTTCAGTTGATTTGATATTAGCTTTATCAAAGTCAAAATAAATTTCTACTTGGTTGATTTCTGAGATTTGAGCAGAACAATCTGGTTGATTTGAAGCTGCTTCATCTATAGCTGCAGTCTCTACAACCTCTTTCTTAGGACAACCTTCATCAGCTTTATCTCCAGCTTCTTTAGGACACTTGTCTAAGTTATCAGTTACACCGTCACCGTCAGTATCAGGCCAAGGACATCCTTCGTTTTCTTTTGGACCAACTTCTTTTGGACACTTATCAGCGCTATCTTTAACACCGTCACCGTCAGTATCAGGACAACCGTTCAATTCTTTTAAACCAGCCACTTTAGGACAAGCATCATCAGAATCTTTGATTCCGTCACCATCAGTATCAGGACAACCTTTAAATTCTTTTAAACCTGGAGTATCAGGACAAGCATCTTCAGCATCAACGATACCGTCTTTATCACGATCACTACGACCAAATCTATAAGCTAAACCTACTGTATGTTGGAAATAATCTGTTCCATCAGGATTGAAAGCATGATTGTAAGAAGATTCTAATTTGATACCTAATCTTTTAGTTACCCATAAATTAGCTCCATACCCAAGATTTGCTTTAAAATCACCTTTTTCTCCTACTTTAGAATATCCACCTCCTAAATTAATGAAAGGATCAAAGAAGCCTGTGTTACCAATTAAATTATTTACATCATAATTTAATTTAAGGTCAAATCCTAAGAAATCTAATAAAGGTACTCTTTCTACATCAGTTCCAAAAGTTCTACAAATTTTATTCATAGACGCTCCTAACTGAACACCGAAAGCACTACTTAATTTTCTTTCTAAAGTTGCTCTTAAAGGAATTCCTGAAAAATTAGCATCATCAAATCCGATGTAATCTTTTGCTACTCCTTTTAAATCTGTAGGAACTCTAAAGTCCACTACATTTGCTCCAACAGAAAACATCCATTTGTAGTCTTCTGCTTTTTTTTGTGCATTAACTGAAACTAGAACAGTCATTGCTAATAATAAAACTATTTTTCTCATATGATTTTTAATTTACATTTCTATTTAAAGGTACAAATGTATAGATATAATATTATCTACCAAAAAATTAAGACATTTAATAGATTTTTTTAACATATATTAAAAAACAAAAAGTTTTCTATAATGCATGAAATCATTTACTTTATCTGCTATTTTTTCTAAAGTTTCTGTATTTCCTTTAGATGTTAATGCTTCATCTATTAATGAAACTACATATTCCATGTCTGATGCAACAAGCCCTCTTGTTGTTATCGCTGCTGTCCCTACTCTAATACCTGAAGTTACAAAAGGAGATTCTGTATCAAAAGGTACCATATTTTTATTTACGGTGATATCAGCAAGACCTAATGTTTCTTCTGCTTCTTTACCTGTTATTCCTTTATTTCTTAGGTCGATTAACATCATATGATTATCTGTTCCTCCTGAAATTAAATCGTATCCTCTATCAACGAATGCCTTTGCCATTGCTTTTGCATTTTCTCTAACCTGTATAATGTAATCTAAATATTCATCTGTTAAAGCCTCGCCAAACGCTACAGCTTTAGCTGCGATAACATGTTCTAAAGGTCCACCTTGATTTCCCGGGAATACTGCAGAATTTATCAGCGTTGACATCTTTTTTAATTTTCCTGATTTTAATTTTAAACCAAATGGGTTTTCAAAATCTTTTCCAATCATAATCATTCCTCCTCGAGGACCTCTTAAAGTCTTGTGAGTTGTCGTTGTAACGATATGACAATGAGGTAATGGATCATTTAAAATACCTTTTGCAATTAATCCTGAAGGGTGAGAAATATCCGCCATCAAAATTGCACCAACACTATCAGCAACCTTTCTAAAACGTTTAAAATCAATATCTCTTGGATAAGCTGATGCTCCAGCGATGATTAATTTAGGTTGATGTTTTTTTGCTTGTTCTTCTAATTGATCATAATCGATTAAACCTGTTTCTTTTTTAACACCATAAAATACAGGATTATATAATTTTCCTGAAAAATTAACAGGCGATCCGTGTGTTAAATGCCCTCCATGAGATAAATCGAAACCTAAAATAGTATCTCCTGGTTTTAAACAAGCTGCATAAACAGCGGTATTTGCTTGACTCCCAGAATGTGGTTGTACATTTACATATTCTGCTCCAAATAATTCTTTTGCTCTATCAATAGCAATTTGCTCAACAACATCAACTACCTCACAACCACCGTAATAACGTTTGTTTGGATATCCTTCTGCATATTTATTAGTAAGAACCGAACCTTGCGCAAGCATCACTTGTTCACTGACATAATTTTCAGAAGCAATAAGCTCTAAACCGTTAGTTTGCCTTTCTTTTTCTTCCGAAATTAAATCAAATATTTGATGATCTTTATACATAATTTTATATTTTTATTTTTTTCAAAAATACTATTTATTTTTTATTTATCTAAAATAAATTATTTGTTTAATTTTGCAAAATGTAACTTAGATATAAACTTATGAATATTCAATCAATTATTGAGGCGAAAGTAAAAGAAGGATTTTTAAAATTATATAATGTAGAAATTCCATCTGTGGAATTCCAAGCAACACGCAAAGAATTCGATGGAGATATTACCGTCGTTGTTTTTCCGTTATTGCGTTATAAAAAAGGAAATCCTGTGCAAATAGGGGAAGATTTAGGGAATTATATTGTTGAAAATACTGAAAAAGTTACTGATTTTAACGTTGTAAAAGGCTTTTTGAATTTAGTAATTGATGACACCTATTATATTGATTTTTTCAATAGTATTTACACGAATCAAGCATATGGTTTTGCTGAAAAAAATCAAAACGCTACAATGGTTGAATATTCGTCGCCAAATACCAATAAACCCTTGCATTTAGGGCACGTTCGTAATGTGCTACTTGGCTATTCGGTTGCTGAAATTCTGAAAGCATCTGGGCGAAAAGTGTATAAAACACAGATTATCAACGATAGAGGAATTCATATTTGCAAATCTATGTTGGCGTGGCAGAAATTCGGAAATGGAGAAACACCTGAAAATACTGGGTTAAAAGGCGATAAATTAGTTGGAAATTATTATGTGAAATTCGACCAAGAATATAAAAAACAAATCGAAGAATTAAAAGCACAAGGACAGAGCGAAGAAGATGCAAAATCTAATGCACCTCTTTTACTAGAAGCTCAAGAAATGTTACGTAAATGGGAACGTGGCGATGAAGAAGTTGTAAAACTTTGGAAAATGATGAACTCTTGGGTTTATGCAGGTTTTGATGTGACTTATAAAAATATCGGAGTAGATTTTGATGCGCTATATTATGAAAGTAATACTTATTTATTAGGAAAAGAGGTGGTTAAAGAAGGCCTTGAAAAAGGTGTATTTTATAAAAAAGATGATGGCTCAGTTTGGTGTGATTTAACCGATGAAGGTTTGGATGAAAAATTGGTTTTACGTTCCGACGGAACAGCGGTTTATATGACACAAGATATCGGAACGGCAATTCAGCGTGTAAAGGATTATTCAGATGTAAATGGAATGGTCTATACCGTTGGGAATGAGCAAGATTATCATTTTAAGGTATTATTTTTAATCTTGAAAAAGTTGGGATATGATTGGGCAAAACAGTTGTATCATTTGAGTTATGGAATGGTTGATTTACCATCTGGAAAAATGAAATCTCGTGAAGGAACCGTAGTTGATGCCGATGATTTAATGGACGATATGACTAAAACTGCTCGTGAAATTTCACAAGAATTAGGGAAACTTGACGGTTACACAAATGAGCAAAAAGAAGAATTATATAAAATTATTGGTTTAGGGGCATTAAAATATTTTATATTAAAAGTTGATCCTAAAAAACGAATTTTATTTGACCCAAAAGCATCTGTTGATTTTCAAGGAAATACAGGGCCTTTTATTCAATATACCTACGCTCGAATTCAATCGATTTTAAGAAAAGTTGATTTTGATTATTCAAAAGAAGTTACTGTTGAATTACACGAAAAAGAGAAAGAACTTTTAAAACAATTAGCTTTATATCCTGAAATTATTCAGCAAGCAAGCGAGAATTATTCGCCTGCGGTTATTGCAAATTACACTTATGATGTAGTGAAAGGATTTAATTCTTTTTACCAAAACGTAAGTATTTTAGGAGAGGAAGATGAAAATAAAAAACTTTTTAGAGTTCGTTTGGCTAAAAAAGTGGGAGAAACCATAAAATCGGCATTTTCGTTACTTGGAATTCAAGTCCCTGAAAGAATGTAAGCATTTAGATTGTGAAATTATTCAAAATTATATTAAATACGATTCCACGCCCTTTGTTGATTAAATTTAGCTATTGGGTGCGTCCGATAATAGCATTTACCTTAAAAGGAAATCGTTTTACAGATCCGATAGATGAAAAATCGTTTCGTAAATTTTTACCTTATGGTTATGGAAATCAACGAGAAAATGCTTTATCTCCGTCAACCTTATCTTTAGAAAGACATCGTTTGTTGTGGTTGTATTTGAAGAATGAAACGGATTTTTTTACATCAAAAGAAAAGCGAAAAATGTTGCATATCGCACCAGAACAGTGTTTTTTAGATCGCTTTAAAAAACAAAAAAATCTTAATTATATCACAGCTGATTTAGAATCTCCTATTGCAGATGTAAAAGCAGATATTTGTAGTTTACCTTTTGAAAACGAGTCGTTTGATATCATTTTTTGCAATCATGTTTTAGAGCATATTCCTGATGATAGCAAGGCAATGCAAGAATTGTATCGAGTGATGAAAAAAGGCGGTTTTGGAATCTTCCAAATTCCGCAAGATTTAAATAGAAAAACAACTTTTGAAGATGACAGCATAACAGACCCTAAAGAACGAGCAAAAATATTTGGTCAATATGATCATGTTCGTGTTTACGGATTGGATTATTTTGACAAACTACGTTCGATAGGTTTTGAGGTTAAAGAAGTCGATTATACCAAAGAAATTTCAGAAGAACTAACGCATAAATTCGCTCTTATGAAAGGTGAAATTTTACCTGTTTGTTATAAAAAATAGTTTATTTATTCAACATTTTCCAAAGTTCATCTTTGAGTTCCATCAAGCCTTTTTGAGCAATCGACGAAATAAACAATGATTTAATTCCAATTGGTAGTTCCTGTTTAATTTCTTCTTTTAACTCATCATCGAGCATATCGCTTTTTGAAATTGCTAATAAACGCTCTTTATCTAACAATTCTGGATTGTGTTTTTTGAGTTCGTTTAATAAAATTTCATACTCTTTTTTGATATCATCGCTATCGGCAGGAACTAAAAAAAGTAATATCGAATTACGCTCAATATGACGTAAAAAATAATGTCCTAATCCTTTTCCTTCTGATGCTCCTTCAATAATTCCGGGAATATCAGCCATCACAAATGACTGATGATTTCGATATTCTACAATTCCGATATTTGGTTTTAATGTCGTAAAAGGATAGTCGCCAATTTTAGGTTTTGCTCCTGTAATAACAGACAAAAGTGTCGATTTTCCTGCATTAGGAAAACCAACTAGACCAACATCAGCTAAAATTTTAAGTTCTATTCTAAACCAGCCTTCTTTTCCCTCGATTCCGGGTTGTGCATAACGTGGCGTTTGATTTGTTGGAGATTTAAAATGCCAATTTCCTCGTCCTCCTTTTCCTCCCTCCAACAGAATAAGTTCTTCATTTTCTTCGGTGATTTCGTATAAAATTTCATCTGTATCTGCATCACGGATAATCGTTCCTAACGGAACAGGGATGATAACATCTTCGCCATCAGCTCCTGTGCTTCGACTACTCCCTCCGTCTCCACCTTGCGAGGCTTTAAAATGGCGTTTGAATTTCAGATGAAAAAGTGTCCACATATTTTTATCTGCTTTAATAATAACGTGTCCGCCTCGTCCACCATCTCCACCATCGGGGCCACCCTTGGCGATATATTTTTCTCGGTGCAAATGTGCAGAGCCTCGCCCACCTTTACCTGATGATGCATATATTTTTATATAATCAACGAAATTTCCTTCTGTCATAATTTATTTTTTTAAACTTAAATAAGTTCCGCCAAAAATACTAAATTTAATGCAATTTTTAGTTGTTTTCTAAAAACCTTTTTATTAATACATAATCGATTTCGTTACATCTTACTTTCAATATTTTTTTATTTCTGTTTAGACTTTTTAATAAGATTGATTTTCTTTCATAGATTAATTCAATTTCTGAAATCTTTATAATTCCTTTTCCTAACTTGATTCCATTAGAAATGTAATATTTAACATTTTCTTTTTGTATAACAATGTACCCACATTCCCTTTCTTTATTAAAGATTCTAATATTTAAAATTCCTTTTTCCTCTGTAATAGTTTTAATATAAGGTTCAGAAAATAAGGATGATACGAAAGATTTAAATATTAATAGCATTTTGTAAAAAATTTTCCTTAATACAAGAAGTGAAAATAAAAAATATTATAATTATAATGTAAAATTTAAAAATATTACTCATGCTATTTATCAAATTAGTAAAAATATACTCAAATATCAATATAACCTTATTATTTACATTCAACAGCTTTTTGATCTCCAAAGTAGATGTTTTATATAACACATCTTCTATTTGTTTTATAGTATATCCAGTTACATTTTCTCCTATCATTCACATTTAGACCATAAACTCCATTATCAATTAAATCTTTAATAATGAGCGTATATTAGGTCTATTTTCTCTCGCTTCATAATTAATTACGATATAGAAAAATTCATTCGGAATTAGATTATTTTATAGGTATGTTATTTTTTTTGCACCCTTTGTAAAATAAAATAAAGAGACTATAGAATCGATTTCGTTTATTTGCATTTTTCTGCTCTTTTATAATCTTCAGTTTTTAATATATAAACCAAGGTAAATCTATTGCCCTTTATTAGTTCTTCTGAATAGTTATCATAATTTTTGTAATAAAATATCTTATCTCCCTTAAATTTACTGTAATAAGTGCATTTTCCGTCTTTAAATTTTAAAACAATATAAAGTCCTTGTTCTAATGTTGAACTTCCATAACTAAAAACATCAAACCCCTCATCTCTTGTGGTATTTGTGATTATCTTTTCCCCTTTTAGTATATTGTGAGTTTTTATAAGATTATTATCAATATTATAAACCTCCATAATCAAATCAACACCTGTGTTGTTTTGATATTCGTAACTCACTGTTTTAATAGACTCGACAATTCCCACTTTATCACAAGAAAATATAGAAAATAAACTACCAATAATTAAAAAGCTTGTCCAAGTATTTTTCAGTTTTGTTGTCATAATTATTTTTTAAATTATTTTTTAAATCTTCCCAAGTAGATGTTTCATCTAAAACATTTTCAATTTGTTTTATAGTATAACCTGTTACAAACTCACCATAAGAATCAAAATTTCCATAATATCTATCATCATCTATTAAATCTTTAATTACAAGAGTATAATTAGGTCTATTTTCATAAACTCTATAATTAGGATACTTCATTCTAGTAAGTTCCCACTGAACACCTCTCGCCCAAGATTCAACAACTTTACCAGATGTTTGTTCAAAATTCCATTTATTTCGTCTTAATTCCCAATGACTTGCATGTGCAAGTTCATGAATTGTAGTTGCGTATACTTCATCACTATCATGATGAGGATTATAAATACGAATTCTTGCAAAAATTCCAAAAATTCTAAAATCTTTTTGGTGATATCCATTTATTTTATCATTTCTTTTAAATACAGCTCTAATTTTCATTTGAGGCTTCCACCAAGCATTTAATGGAGGACGCTTCAATCCTTTAATATTTCCATGATAATAATGATATGCTGCTTGAAAAATTGTGCCATGAAACCAATCTAAAGAATGACTATTTAAATTAGCATTCCATACTCCTCTTCTCTTTGGACCATCTACCCATGCTTGTTGAGCTATTTCTATTTTTGTTTTATCAAATAGCGTGATATTAAACCAATGTTGTCTAATGCTAAACTGATAAGTTTCCCATACTATAATTCACAGCTCTTTTAAAAGAGCCTATTTTAAAATATCCATTACTATCTGTTATAGCTGTTTTTGTTGTAAACCATCGTCTAGCTCTAACTTTTACACCTTTAATAGGTTGCCAACCCAATTTAGCATCTTGAATTCTAACTCTACCTGATGGATTCCAAGGATCAGGCACATTCCAACATATAGCACCCCAAAAAATACAAACTCGCCTTAATTTTATTGATGAATTAGTGTTATTTTCTATTTGTTGTTTTTCTTCTTGCGAAAGGTTATTTGTTAAATATAAAGAAACCGTTTCTAAATTATCTAGTGAATAACTTTTTGAATACTTAGCAGGTAATCTACCACGTATATTTTTACTTTCTTCTTCTGAATACCCTTCACTATTCTGAGGAATAAATAATTCCGATAAAATTTCGTGTTTTATATTAGGGAACTTATAATTAGGTTTAACAACAGTATATTGCCATGTAATTTTATCTTTTGGAATCTGGGTCATGATAAAAAGTTCCTTTTTTCGTTATTTCATAATCTAATGGATGATTATAAAATACTAATGTAGTATCCTTTTTCAAAGAATTTAACTCTAATGAATCTTTTGGAAGAAATCTAACATACAAATCTGTAGTTTTTATTTTTATTTCTTCAGAACTTTGTCTACCTTGTATATTTCCCCTTCTTCTAGCCTTTTTAATATCAACTAAAATAGTATCTAAAGCCTTTTGCATATTTTTAATAGAATAAGGGTTTTTTAATTTTTTACCTAGTTTGATTTGTTTGCCTAAATTTCCAGATATCCCTTTTTCATTTTGTAGATTTTCATTTGTGTCCGGATTACAACTATAAATAAAAATTATAGAAATAAACACTAACAATTTATAAGTTGTTTTCATAATTAATTATACTTTTTAATTTCCACGAAGTTACAAAAATATAATTAACAAATGTTATTTTATTATAATTATTTCTACTAATGCTCAATGAAAATTAAAAAACAATGTGAATAAGAATAAAAAACCGAGACAAATGCCTCGGTTTTTTAGTTTGAATACTACAAATTTTTTAAAGTCCTAAAACTTGTTGTACTTTATCAGCGGCTTCTTGGAATTCTGTAGCAGAAATAATTTCCATACCACTATTATCTATTAATTCTTTAGCTTCTTTAGCATTTGTTCCTTGAAGACGACAAATAATAGGAACATTAATTTTGTCTCCCATATTTTTATATGCATCAACAACTCCTTGAGCAACACGATCACAACGAACAATTCCTCCAAAAATATTTACTAAAATAGCCTTTACATTAGGATCTTTTAAGATAATTCCGAAAGCTGTTTCAACACGTTGTGCATCAGCAGTACCTCCAACATCAAGGAAGTTTGCAGGGTCTCCTCCAGCCTGTTTAATTAAGTCCATTGTTCCCATTGCAAGACCTGCTCCATTTACCATACATCCTACATTTCCATCTAAATCAACATAATTTAAACCTGCTGCTTTAGCCTCTACCTCAATAGGATTTTCCTCACGAGTATCACGCAATTCAGCATAATCTTTATGACGGAATAAAGCATTATCATCTAATGTAACTTTAGCATCAACTGCCATAATTTTATCATCAGAAGTTTTTAAAACAGGGTTAATTTCAAATAACGAAGAATCCGATTGAACATAAGCCGTATATAAACTTGATACAAACTTAACCATTTCTTTCATTGCAACACCGCTTAAACCTAAGTTAAAAGCAATCTTACGAGCTTGGAACGGCAATAATCCTGTTCCCGGATCGATTTCTTCTGTAAAAATTAAGTGTGGAGTTTTCTCTGCAACCGCTTCAATATCCATACCTCCTTCAGTAGAATACATAATCATATTTTTTCCTGTTGCACGATTCAATAAAACAGACATATAGAACTCACTTGTTTCACTTTCTCCCGGATAATAAACATCCTCAGCAACTAAAACTTGATTTACTAACTTACCTTCAGGCGGAGTTTGAGGCGTTACTAACATCATTCCGATGATATTTTCTGCATGTATCTTTACCTCATCTAAATTTTTAGCCAATTTCACACCACCACCTTTTCCACGTCCTCCTGCGTGTACTTGTGCCTTAATAACGTGCCAACCTGTACCTGTTTCTTCTGTTAGTTTTTTTGCAGCTTCAACTGCTTCTTCAGGTGTACTAGCAACAATTCCTCGTTGAATACGTACCCCAAAACTACTTAATATCTCCTTACCTTGGTATTCGTGTAAATTCATATTTTGAAAATTATATTAACTTTAACCACAAAAATACTATTTTAATACTAAATACAAAGAAAAAAATAATAGTTTTTTGATATTTTAATCATCACTCATTAAAATTGATAACTAAATCCGTAACAAAGCCTAATTTATTCTCCCTTTTTTAAAGGTTTTACTATGCTACTTTTTTTTTGTTTACGCATTTTGATTTCTTTCTTCATTCTATCCGTAGAAGTTTCAAAGAAAAAAGAAATGATAGGCGTCATATCTTTATGTTTTTCGGAGGCTTTTAAAGCATCTATATAATCTTGTTTTTTATCCGCATTAATCACAATAATAGGATTATCAGTTTTTGCTAAAATAAAATTAGATAAAAGCCTTGCTAATCTACCATTTCCGTCTCTAAAAGGATGCAAATAGATGAAAAATTTATGAAACATCGCACTAACAATAAGTGGATGTTCTTTTTTATTATCCAATACATCTTGGGTAGAATTTAATAATTTAGGAATTGATTCTATATTTTTTTGGTGGTCACCAAACATCGTATCTCCTGCAACCATATCCAAAGTAGTATATACGCCTCCTTTTGTTCCTGTTCTATATTCAATAGTATTTTTAGTTAGTATAAAGTGAAGTTTTTTTATAAAATCTTCATCAAGTTTTTTGTCTAAATTAGACATCGCATATTCATAAGCCTTGAAATGGTCTAAAATTTCAAAAGCCTCAAAAGTAGATTTCCCATACAATTTTAACTCTAAACCTTTCTCCTTCAAAGCATAGGTTTCATCAACCGTAAAAGAATTACCCTCGATCCCACAACTATGCGCTGTATATAAACTTATGATATATTTACTAAAATCAGATTTGCTAAAATTAACGTGAGTTCGACCTAAGCGATTGAAATATTAGGCAAAAAACGTTGAATTTTTATGGAAGGTTTTTTATCCAAGAAAGAATAAGCAGTTAAACCAG